>ERZ1673693.2142-NODE-2142-length-11989-cov-25.769063_pt1 | contig 11989 bp, 9 predicted proteins | sample MGYA00580223_ERZ1673693 | MGnify/ENA primary metagenome ERZ1673693 (study PRJEB41218, sample SAMN15661741) | gut metagenome | host: Homo sapiens | place: Canada: London | collected 2015-08-20/2019-03-30 | study: EMG produced TPA metagenomics assembly of...
CCAAGGGCGGCGGATAAGATATTCACTTTCAATAATCTCCCATTTTCTATCGTCTTTTTCCATAAAGATTCTTTTTATTTGGATGAGAAGCAAAGATACTATCTTTGGAAATTAGAACAACTATAAAATAGTAGTTTTTATTCACCTACTTCCAACTTATAAATCTTACCTTTGCTTTCAATAATAATCCTGTCATCATAACACATAAATTATGGAAAACCATATTAGCAAAAACTCCTCTATGTGGAATCCTTGGCACGGCTGCCACAAGTTAAGCGAAGGTTGTCGTCATTGTTACGTTTACCGTGGCGACAGCCAACGAGGTCGAGATAGTTCCATCATTACTAAAACCGGAAAATTTGACTTTCCCATACAGCGCAAACGAAACAACACCTATAAAATTCCTCCCGGCAATCTGGTCTATACTTGCTTCACTTCTGATTTTCTGATTGAAGAAGCCGATGAATGGCGTGAAGAAGCATGGCAAATGATGCGAGAACGTCAAGACCTCCACTTTCTTTTCATCACCAAACGCATAGACAGATTAAAAGAGTGTTTGCCATCTGACTGGGGAGAAGGATACGAAAATGTAACTATTTGTTGTACTATGGAAAATCAAGACAGAGTAGATTATCGCCTTCCCATCTACAAGGCAGCTCCCATCAAACATAAAATCATTATTTGCGAGCCTTTGCTAACAGAAATAGATTTCAGAGGAGAGCTTGGTCCTTGGGTAGAACAAATTGTTGTAGGTGGCGAGTCAGGTAAAGAAGCTCGTATATGCAATTATGAATGGGTACTTGATATTCGTCGTCAATCTGTGGAAAACAAAATCAATTTTTGGTTCAAACAAACCGGATATCGCTTGCTAAAAGAAGGTCATGAATATTTCATTGCTCGCCGGTTCCAACATTCGCAAGCTAGAAAAGCCGGGATAAACTATACGAAAGATTAATCAGATGATATATCTAATCGCTTATTCTAAAAAGAACAGGCTTCACTACCCTTCCATTTTGACAATATTCTTTTCATTTTGAAAAGGAATCAAAGACAGAAATGAAAGAAATAATTGATTTATAGGAGTCTCCTCTTTTGGTACACAATTTGTTCTCCTCTTAGATAGAAGTATGTGGTAAAGATAAAATGGAAAGAGAAGAAAACGTAAAACACTTTTTGGATTTAATCAGGCGTTCGAGACGTGGAAAATTCAAAATCTATATTGGGATGATAGCCGGTGTAGGCAAGAGTTACCGAATGTTGCAAGAAGCACATGAAATGCAAGAAAACGGTCTTGACGTCCAAATCGGTTATATAGAGACACATGGAAGAACCGGAACAGAAGCTCTATTGGAAGGATTGACAATTATTCCTCGCAAAAAGATATTTTATAAAGGAAAAGAGATTGAAGAGATGGATTTAGACTCTATCCTTCGGTTACATCCCGAATTGGTCATTATAGACGAACTGGCACATACTAATATAGAAGGCAGTCGTAATGAAAAGCGTTGGCAAGATGTCATGGAACTATTGGATGCAGGAATCAATATCATTTCTGCTGTCAATATCCAACATATCGAGAGTCTGAATGAAGAGGTGAAAGGAATTGCCGGCATCGAAGTTAAAGAACGCATTCCTGACAAAGTATTACAAGACGCCGATGAAGTTGTGAATATTGACCTTACTGCCGAAGAATTAATTAACCGCCTGAAAGCCGGAAAAATATACCGTCCTGAAAAGATTGAATTAGCTTTGAATAACTTTTTCAAAACAGAGAATATCCTTCAATTGCGCGAATTAGCCCTTAAGGAGGTCGCTTTCAGAGTTGAAAAGAAAGTAGAAAACGAAATCGTTTCTATTGATAAAGGGGTACGTCATGAGAAATTTCTTGCTTGTATCAGTAGCAATGAGAAGACACCACGACATATCATCCGTAAAGCAGCACGACTGGCTTCCCGCTACAATACTGTATTCTCAGCCCTTTATGTGCAAACACCGGTAGAAAGCACAGAACGTATCAATCTTGCCAGTCAGCGACATTTGCTAAATCATTTTAAATTGGTTACAGAATTAGGAGGTGAAGTGCTACAAGTAGCATCTGCAAATGTTTTAGATGAAATTATAAAAACTTGTCAAGAGAAGCAGATTACAACGATATGCATGGGACAGCCGGCATTCAAAATGCCTTCTACCCTATTCAGTATCTCGAAATACAAAAAATTTCTAGCGTCTTTGGCACAAATGAATATAGATTTGATTATACTTGCATAAAAATAAAGTCTATGAATATAAAAACAAAACTTACCCTTACCATCGGCATATTAGTAGCTATGATTGTATTATTAGTTGCTCTATCAGTAGTGAATTTACAAATATTAACAGCAACAGATCCTGATAGTCCTGCTGCCGGTCCGGGATTACAAAGAGCATTATTGTGGATTTCCATTGTAGGAGCAGCATGTATTTGCGTAGGTATCGGTATATGGTTGCGCCTTCCTGCATCTATCAATAAGCCCATTAAAGAAATAACAAACGGCATCCAGGAAATAGCCAATCATAATTACGAAAAACGGCTTGATTTAAATGGCAATCAGGAATTTGCTGAAGTATCAAAGAACTTCAACCGAATGGCCAAACGGCTGGAAGAGTATCATGCCAGCACTCTTTCCGAAATGATGGCCGCTAAAAAATACATGGAAACTATCATAAATAGCATTAATGAACCCATCATTGGTTTAAATAATGAAATGGAAATTCTTTTTATCAATGATGAAGCCTTGAATGTTCTCAATTTGAAAAGAGAAGAAGTGATAAAACGATCTGCTCAGGAAATTTCGATGCGTAACGACTTACTCCGCAGATTGGTTCGCGAGTTAATAGACATTCCCTCACAAAAAATAAGAAGTGACAAAACCCAAAAAGAACCATTGAAAATATATGCTGATGATAAAGAAAGTTTCTTTCAAGTAAAATATATAAGTATCATTCAATCCGGCAGGAATAGTGCAACACCAGAAAAAAAAGGTCATGTCATTATGCTAAAGAATATCACGGAATTTAAAGAACTTGATTCTGCAAAAACGACTTTTATTTCAACCATTTCGCATGAACTCAAAACACCTATATCGGCCATCATGATGAGTCTACAGCTGTTGGAAGATAAACGTGTAGGAACACTGAATAATGAACAGGAAGATTTGACAAATAGTATAAAAGAAAACAGTGAACGTCTGCTGAATATCACCGGGGAACTACTTAATATGACTCAGGTAGAATCCGGAAAATTACAACTTAAACCTAAAATAACTAAACCTATTGAATTAATAGAATATGCCATCAAAGCCAATCGCGTGCAAGCAGAAAAATTCAATATTCAGATAGAAGTAGAATACCCGGAAGATAAAATAGGAAAATTATTTATTGACAGTGAAAAGATTGCATGGGTGCTGACCAACTTGCTTTCCAATGCTATCCGCTACTCGCCGGAAAATGGGCATGTAGTAATCGGTGCCCATCAAACCGATGACAATTATATTGAAATGTATGTACAGGATTTTGGAAAAGGAATAGACCCACGTTATCATAAAAGCATCTTTGACCATTATTTTCGTGTCCCCGGAACAAAAGTACAAGGAAGCGGTTTAGGACTTTCTATTTCTCGTGATTTTGTAGAAGCACATAATGGAACATTGACCGTGCAGAGTGAGCTAGGTAGGGGTAGCAAATTTATCATGCGCCTAAAAGCTTAATATAGATATCTTCTAATCTGCTATGGAGAGTTCTACTCTAAACAAGAAAACCCTCCATAGCAGATTATTTACCAATCACCTTTTATCATGTTTATGATTACTATTGATGACTACTCAATCCTGTGTACTGTTATGTCATGAAAATCTTGTAATAAAGTCAGCAACATGCCTTCGTCATTGTATTTTTTAGACTTTATTACCATCGTGACATAATAAGTAGTCATTTCCCCCACTGTTTTTTCTTCCAACTGATAAGATACGATATTATAATCTTTTGAATTAAATTTTTTCGCCATTTTATTCAATGTTTCTTTATTGTCAGTCGAAAACTCAACCATAGAGCTCTTCATACCGATACTCTTAAAAAGATAACTCAATGCCTCCAAACCTATTAAAGTAAGAATAGTAGCCGAAATCCCCAGCCAATACATTCCGGCTCCTACTGCGAGTCCGATACCTGAGGTAGCCCATATACCGGCAGCCGTTGTTAATCCACGCACTATTTGCTTCTGAAAAATGATAGTGCCGGCACCTATAAAACCGATACCGCTCACTACCTGCGCTGCAACACGACTTGGATCTAAATCTATCCCCTCTATCTTTATAATTTCCATAAAGCCATATTGCGAAACAATCATTATAAGTGCACTGCCCAGTGACACAAGAAAATGAGTGCGATAACCTGCTTCTTTGGCACGATATTCCCGATCCAAGCCTATTACTGCACCAAGTGCCCCGGCTACAAACAACCTTAAAATAAAGTCCCATGTCATACTCATATTTTTATCCTCCGCTTTTTATATATTAATCATCTTCATCTTCCATTAGATCGGGCAAATTCAGCATTTTCTGACTTTCCTCTGTCGGAAGAGCTTCCACTTGCCTTAGCTTACGTTCAATGGCCCGAGTGCGTTTACCCATTACCTCTTCCAGTTGGTCGCCGGCATTCTGCAAGTTTTTCTGAACTTTCTCCAATAGCCCGCCAAACTTTCCAAACTCTGTTTTTACGGCTCCAAGCACGTTCCAAACTTCACTTGTACGTTTCTGAATAGCCAATGTACGGAATCCCATTTGCAAGCTGTTAAGAATAGCCCCTAATGTAGTCGGCCCTGTTACTACAATCTTAAACTCCTTTTGCAATGTCTCTACCAGCGAAGTCCGACGAATTACCTCTGCATAAATGTTTTCAAATGGCAAAAACATGATAGCAAAATCGGTAGTAAATGGCGGATCTACATATTTGTCATGAATATCTTTCGCCATTTTTTTTATCGTCATTTCCAATTGTCGTGAAGAAGTATCTATTAATGCAGCATCACCAACTTCATAAGCATCTTGATACTGTTCATAGATATCCTTTGGAAATTTAGCATCAATCGGTAAATATACAATTTCATTATTATCTTCTCTCCCAGGCAATTTAACGGCAAATTCTACAAACTCTGTAGCGTTCTTTTTAGTTTTTACATTAGCTTCATATTGTTCAGGACTCAGCATTTGGTCAAGTAAAGCCCCTAGCTGCACTTCCCCAAAAGTACCACGTGTTTTTACATTACTCAAAACTTTCTTTAATCCACCCACATCTTGCGCCAGACTTTTCATCTCTCCCAATCCTTTTTGTACGTTTTCTAATTGAGTACGAACAATTTCAAATGACTGTCCGATTCGTTCATTCAATGTCTTTTGCAGTTTTTCCTCTACCATCATACGCATATCATCCAATCGTTTTTCGGTACTCTTTATGAGTGTATCCTGCTGTTTACCCATTGCTTCAAACTTCTCCCGTTGCATTTCATTACCTGTAAGCATGTTTTTATGTAAGCTATCTTGCATTTGCCGAACAGAGAAGTTCAAAGTTTGGTTCAACTCAGAACGAAGTTCACGGATATTACGCCCCAATTCTTCTCTGTTTGCTTTCATTTCTTCATGAAGCAATAATTCCAAACGTTCCGTTTGCAAACGGTTATTTTTAGTCAGTACAACTACTAAATTGGCAATCAGCAATATAAGGATAATTATTATTAAAACCAGTTCCATAATTCTTGTTATTTATAGCAAATGTAGCAAATAATAAACGATATTCATTATATTTGCCTCAAAATTCACCTTAGCACTTATGAAGTATAAATTACTGGCATTAGATTTAGACGGAACACTGACTAATACCAAAAAAGAAATTACTCCTTACACACGACGGACTATTATTAAAGCTCAACAAAAAGGAGTGAAAATAATATTAGCAACAGGACGTCCCACTTATGGGGTGGCTCCTATTGCCGAACATCTTTGTTTAAGAGAATACGGTGGATACATACTTTCTTATAACGGAGGAAGAATCATCAACTGGCAAACAGGAAAAGTAATGTATGAAAACCTGCTTGAACGCTCCGTTATTCCATTTTTATATAACTATGCCAAGAAATATGGTTTTACTATAATTACATATCATAATGAGTTTGTCATTACTGAAAACCCATATGATGAATACGTACAAAAGTTGGCATTGCTAAATGTTATGACAATCAAAAGAGTAGATAATTTCCTGTCAGCCATTGACTTCCCTGTTGGGAAGTGCATGATTGTAGGCGAACCGATTAAACTTGCGACCTTAGAAAATGAAATGCATAATGACTTAAAAGAGCTTTTGGGAGTTTATCGTTCTGAAGCCTATTTTTTGGAATTGGTTCCCAAGGGAATTGATAAAGCACAAGCTCTATCTGTTTTATTGAAAGAATTAGGCAATAAAAAAGAAGAACTAATAGCAATAGGAGACGGATTTAATGATATCTCAATGATAAAATATGCAGGTTTAGGAGTGGCAATGGCGAATGCTCAAGATATAGTGAGGCAGAATGCCAACTTCATCACCGCCTCCAATGAAGAAGACGGTGTGGCAGCTGTTGTGGAAAAATTTATTCTTCACAACTGTTAAGGAGTGCAAAACTTATTATTGCTATTTTTTTAACATTAGAGTCTTAAAGTTTGCCGGATACGGAGTTTCAAACTGCATCAGTTCCCCTGTTATGGGATGATAAAAACAAAGTTTGAAAGCATGTAGTGCCAATCGGCCTAGCGGATTACATTCGCTACCATACCGTTCATCACCAATCACCGGATGTCCAAGTTCTGACATATGAACGCGAATTTGATTTTTACGTCCTGTTTCCAAATCCAACTCCACCAGAGAATAACCATTCGCGCGTTTTATTGTTCTATAATGTGTAACAGCATATTTTCCCTCTCCATCATCATAAGGACTGGAGCTGACATATAATTTATGATCGGTCAACCACGACTCAACAGTTCCTCCATCTTTCTCCATTTCTCCCGAAACAATAGCTACATAACGGCGATCGGTTACAATATCCTGCCAATTATCACGCAACGTATTTTGGGTCTTTTCATCCTTGGCATACATCATCAGTCCCGATGTTTCACGGTCTAACCGATGAACAACAAATATACGGTTGTTACGATGCGAACGTTTTACATATTCGTTCAGGATATGTTGTGCTGTACGCTCCTTTTGATGCTCAGTGCTGACCGAAAGCAGTCCTTCTTTCTTCTCTACCACGATAATATAAGCATCCTCATATACAAGTTTCAACATCGGATTCTTGAATTCACGATTGTTTTTGGTTTTGCTCACCTGAACTTTCATGCCGGGTTTCAGTTCAAAATTATATTGTGTAGTAATTGTATTGTCTACCAATATAACCCGGTTAGTCAGCATTGTTTTTACTTTGCTACGACTGATTCCTGCCATTTTCTGCATCAGAAAATCCATCAATTCAGCAGGTTCATTAACATTATATACAGTATACTTTGCAACAGCCCGTGCAACGGGCTTGCCTGATTTATTATTTTTACCTCTTGACATAATTATCTTCTTTCAAGTAAAACCACATTCTCTACATGATGTGTATGAGGGAACATATCTACCGGTTGAACGGCAACCACTTTATATTTAGTATCCAGCAAAGACAAGTCGCGTGCCTGCGTTGCCGGATTACAACTGACATAAACAATACGTTCGGGTTCGGCAAACAGAATCGTATTTATTACATCATTGTGCATACCTGCACGCGGCGGATCGGTAATGATAACATCCGGACGACCGTGTTCATTAATAAACTCCTGAGTAAGAATATCTTTCATATCTCCCGCATAGAACAATGTATTGGTAATATGGTTTATCTCCGAATTTACTCTAGCATCTTCAATCGCTTCCGGCACATACTCTATGCCAATCACTTTCTTTGCCTGACGAGACACGAAATTTGCAATTGTTCCGGTTCCGGTATAAAGGTCATAGACAAGCTCATTTCCGGTCAGACCTACAAAATTGCGTGCTACCTTATATAAGGTATATGCTTGCTCAGAGTTAGTCTGATAAAAAGATTTCGGACCAATCTTAAAGCGCAAGCCTTCCATTTCTTCAAATATATGGTCATTGCCCTTAAATACCACTACATCCAAATCGTTAATAGTATCATTGCATTTATTATTGACCACATATAATAAGGAAGTAATCTGTGGAAATTTGTCAGCTATAAAAGCCAATAACTGCTTCATTTGCTCCATTTCGCTCTCTTCTGTAATTTTGCATTGAAGCAATACCATCAACTCTCCGGTACTTGATGTGCGAATCATCAGATTGCGGAGCATACCCTCCTGCGTACGAAGATTAAAGAAAGAATAATTGTGTTCATATGCGTAGTCACGGACAGCGTTACGGATTTGATTGCTGATATCGTCCTGCAGCCAACATTTCTCAATGGCAAGCACTTTGTCGAATGCACCCGGAATATGGAATCCTATAGCATTCATCTGATCATACTTCACATCCGCCTTCACTTCCTCTTCGGTCAGCCAGCGCTTATCAGAAAATGTAAATTCCAATTTATTACGATAGAACTCTGTCTTTGCAGACCCCAGAATAGGAGAAATTTCCGGTAATTCAACTTTCCCGATGCGAACCAGATTATCCGTTACCTGTTTTTGTTTATACTTTATTTGTTCATCATAGGGCAAGCATTGCCATTTACAACCACCGCACACGCCATAATGCTGACAAAACGGGACAGCTCTTTTAGGAGAATATTCATGGAAATTCACTGCCACTGCTTCTGCATAATGGTTTTTCTTACGTTTTATTTGCAAGTCCACCACATCACCGGGAACAACATACGGCACAAACACTACTAAATCATTCACTTTCGCCAAAGCTTTACCTTCGGCAGCTACATCTGTTATGGTTACCTTCTCTAATAGAGGGAACTCTTTCTTCTTTCTAGCCACTTTCTAAATAAGTTAATTTGGGGCAAAAATAAGCATTTTCTCCGAATTTCTCCCTATAAAACGAAATATATTAAAATTGCAAAGTAGAAATTGCAATTTCTGCTGTTTTTTTTCATTAATTCGTTTGGAAATAAATAAAATATGTATAGTTTTGCGATTACAATTTTTGAACGAGTTAACTTTAAATACATTATTTATGGAGAAAAAAAGAGTTTATACCTTCGGAAACGGAAAAGCAGAAGGTAAAGCAGACATGAGAGAACTGCTTGGTGGAAAAGGTGCTAACCTGGCTGAAATGAATCTGATCGGTGTACCCGTTCCTCCGGGTTTCACAATCACTACCGAAGTATGTACAGAATATTATGATTTAGGAAAAGATAAAGTTGTAGAACTACTCAGAGAAGATGTTGAAAAAGCTATCGCCAACATTGAGAACCTGATGAATTCTAAATTTGGTGATGTAGAGAATCCCTTATTGGTTTCTGTACGTTCCGGTGCTCGCGCTTCTATGCCGGGTATGATGGACACTATTCTGAATCTGGGTTTAAACGATGAAGTAGTAGAAGGGTTAACCCGTAAGACCGGTCGTCCCCGTTTTGCATGGGACTCTTATCGTCGTTTTGTCCAAATGTATGGTGATGTGGTTTTAGGTATGAAGCCCGTAAATAAAGATGACATTGACCCATTTGAAGCTATTATCGAAGAAGTAAAAGAAGCCAAAGGTGTAAAACTGGATAACGAATTGGAAGTAGAAGACCTGAAAGAGTTGGTAAAACGTTTTAAAGCAGCTGTTAAGGAACAAACCGGCCAAGACTTTCCGACTAGTGCTTACGAACAACTTTGGGGTGCTGTCTGCGCTGTATTCCGCAGCTGGATGAATGAACGAGCTATTCTTTACCGCAAAATGGAAGGTATTCCTGCAGAATGGGGTACTGCAGTAACCGTTCAGGCAATGGTGTTCGGTAATATGGGAGACACTTCTGCAACAGGTGTATGTTTCTCTCGCGATGCCGGTAACGGTGAAGATCTGTTCAATGGTGAATATTTAATTAACGCCCAAGGTGAAGACGTGGTTGCCGGTATCCGTACTCCGCAGCAGATTACCAAAATCGGTTCTCAGCGTTGGGCCGAGCGTGCCGGTATCTCTGAAGAAGAACGTGTAGCCAAATATCCTTCTATGGAAGAGGCTATGCCGGAAATCTATAAAGAGTTGGATGCGCTTCAGACTAAATTGGAAGACCACTACCGTGATATGCAAGACATGGAATTTACTGTACAAGAAGGAAAATTGTGGTTCTTGCAGACTCGTAACGGTAAACGTACCGGTGCCGCTATGGTAAAAATTGCCATGGATTTGTTGCGTCAGGGAATGATTGATGAAAAGACAGCGTTGAAACGTTGTGAGCCTAATAAATTGGATGAACTACTTCATCCCGTATTCGATAAACAGGCGTTAAAAGAAGCCAAAGTATTGACTCGAGGCTTGCCCGCTTCTCCGGGTGCAGCTACCGGTCAGGTTGTATTCTTTGCCGAAGATGCTGCTAAATGGGCAGCAGATGGTAAGAAAGTGGTCATGGTACGAATCGAAACCTCTCCTGAAGACTTGGCAGGTATGGCTGTAGCACAAGGCATTTTGACTGCACGTGGCGGTATGACATCTCACGCAGCCGTTGTAGCCCGTGGTATGGGAAAATGCTGTGTATCCGGTGCAGGAGCTATCAATGTAGACTATAAGAACCGTACTGTAGAAATAGAAGGTATCGTACTGAAGGAGGGTGATTTCATCTCTTTGAACGGTACTACCGGTGAAGTATATAAAGGTAAAGTAGAAACCAAAGCAGCAGAAGTGTCCGGTGACTTTGCCGCACTGATGGATCTTTGCAACAAATATACCAAATTAGTTGTCCGTACTAACGCCGATACTCCGCATGATGCAGAAGTGGCCCGCAGTTTTGGTGCATGCGGTATCGGTCTTTGTCGTACGGAACACATGTTCTTTGATGCAGAGAAGATTGTTGCCATGCGTGAAATGATTTTGGCTCCCGACGAAGCAGGACGCAGAAAAGCATTGGCAAAACTTCTCCCCTATCAGAAAGCTGACTTTAAGGGTATCTTCAAGGCTATGGACGGATGTCCGGTGAATGTCCGTTTGCTCGATCCTCCTTTGCACGAATTTGTTCCCCACGATTTGAAGGGACAGGAAGAGATGGCTCAGGCTATGGGAGTAACTGTACAGGAAATTCAGAAGCGTGTAGAAAGCTTATGTGAACACAACCCGATGTTGGGACACCGTGGTTGCCGTTTGGGTAACACCTATCCGTGTATCACAGAAATGCAGACTCAGGCTATTTTGGGTGCTGCCATCGAACTGAAAAGAGAAGGTTACGACCCGCATCCCGAAATCATGGTTCCGCTGACCGGTATTCTGTATGAGTTTGAAGCTCAGGAAAAAGTGATTCGTGACGCTGCTGCCGAGTTGTTTGAAAGAGAAGGAATGGAAATTCCGTTCAAGGTAGGTACCATGATTGAGATTCCTCGTGCCGCGCTGACAGCCAACCGCATTGCCAGCCGTGCAGAATACTTCTCATTTGGTACAAATGACCTTACCCAAATGACTTTCGGTTACTCTCGTGATGACATCGCTTCATTCTTACCGGTATATCTTGAAAAGAAGATTCTGAAAGTAGACCCATTCCAGGTACTTGACCAAAACGGTGTAGGCCAACTTATTGAAATGGCTGTGGATAAAGGCCGTTCTGTTCGTCCCGACTTGAAATGCGGTATCTGCGGTGAACACGGAGGTGAACCTTCATCTGTTAAGTTCTGCCACAAAGTCGGTTTGAATTATGTATCATGTTCTCCGTTCCGCGTGCCTATTGCCAGATTAGCGGCGGCGCAGGCTGCTGTTGAGGAATAATTCCTAGATAGAATTATCATATTAT
>ERZ1673693.2147-NODE-2147-length-11968-cov-3.799127_pt1 | contig 11968 bp, 11 predicted proteins | sample MGYA00580223_ERZ1673693 | MGnify/ENA primary metagenome ERZ1673693 (study PRJEB41218, sample SAMN15661741) | gut metagenome | host: Homo sapiens | place: Canada: London | collected 2015-08-20/2019-03-30 | study: EMG produced TPA metagenomics assembly of...
ATACCGGAAAGTATTTTATTTCCTTTGGGCGTATGATTGACATCACTTCGGATTATATAATAACCTCTGTCAGTGCCTCGGATATGTGTACGTATTTGAAAGGAGGAAATGAATATGTCAATTTTGAAGAGAAGTATCCCAAACAGATACAACGGATGAGAGAAGAATTTTCCGGCATACAGGAAGATAGCAATCCTTGTATTGTGATTTATTCATTTTGAGCAATTTTCTGGTGTTATGTATGAAACATTACCCCCGTCCCTTTGTTTCCCAAATTTGACTATAGAATGAAAATCAGAATTATATTATTAATTTTTATCGGTTTGTGTTTGAGCTGTAGTGAAGGGGACCACTTGTACAAGAATTTGAAAGTGGTAATTGGATATGACGAGGAACCTTTGGTGAACGGGCAGAATATTGAGGTGGATTCATTTCGGATTGTTCCTCTTGAAACTACTTCCGGTAGTGTCTTGTCTCGTATAGACCGGTTATTAGTGTCTGATAGCCTTATATTTATACATGACAATGACCGGCTTTTGTGTTTTGATTATTCTGGAAAATTTTTGTATCCCATAGGAGTAAAAGGGCGGGGAGCCGGAGAATATCTATGTATAAGTACCATTTTTATCAATCCTTTTCTTCATACAATCAATATCGTGGATGAAGTCTTGGATAAAGTGTTGACCTATCGCCTGGACGGCACTTACCTTTATATGAAAAAATACCCATCCCGTTCCTTTTACATGGCTCATACCGCTTATTTGGCAGATAATGATAAGTTGTTATGTAATAATTATATTTACAATAACTTTAATCAAACCTATTCCATGATTAATATCGAAACAGGAATACGTCAATTCTTGTGTCGATCTTCACTTCATACTAAAAATACGGCCATGCCTACGGGGCAGGAAACCGTTGCTTTCAATAATGACACGATAAAGATGCTTCTTCCTTTTGACAATAAGCTATATACTTGTACCGATTCCAGTTTGATTCCTATTATTTCTATCCGGATGGATAAAAAAATCTTATCTGAAAAAAGATTGAATGCCGAAACGGACTTTTCAATAATGACCTACTTTAACGTTTCTGAAGAGGGGTATTTTGCGGGTTTCAAAAGTATTTGTGAAACAAGGGATTATATTTTATTGAATGAAGCGGGTGAGAATCAGTATTTTTTGGTGGATAAGCGGAAAAATGTGGGTAGACGTTACTTTTATAATGATGCCGGCGAACAGAAATATTTGCCTCTTCTGGGGATTTGTACGACAGATGGGGATTATTTGGTCGGTACAGTTCCTAATTTCGTGTTAAAGAATTTTGTAAAACAGATACCCGAAAGCGTTTCCGGGCAAGAATTGAACAAATTGAGAGAGGTGGGATTTGCCATACAGGAAGAAGATAACCCTTGTATTTTCTTCTATAAACTCAGGAGTTAAGTTTGAATGGATGAACAATATCAGATAAAATAATATAACATGATGAAAATCCGATCTTTACTATTAATGGTTTTGCTATTTTGCTTGTCGGTGTTTTTCTGCCTGACGGGTTGCTCAAAGCCTGATACGCACTACAATCTGAGGGCCAAGCCGGATTATTCGCACAGTACGATGTGGTTCGATGCGCCAAACGATGCGCTGGCAGAGGCCGATATTTTCTACATCGCCCCGACCTGCATTTGGGACTGGAGGGATGCGGACGGCAAGATTTATCACCACATGGACGTCGGCAATCCGGAGCAACGAAGCCAGGTGGACGGTTCCATACGCTTGGCCCATGCCCTTTTCGGGAAATATTGCCGTTTCTATGCTCCTTATTACCGCCAGGTTACAATGGAATCGTGGATGGTTGCCCATGAGGAAACGGAACGCAGATATGCGGTTGCCCATGGGGATGTCGTGCAGGCGTTCGACTACTACATGACCCATTATAACGCAGGGCGTCCTTTCATCCTTGCCGGGCACAGTCAGGGAGCGAAGGCAGTCATCGAACTGCTGAAACACACCATCACTCCCCGGCAGCATGATAACATGATTGCCGCCTATGCGTTCGGCTTTTCGGTCTGTGACCAGGAACTGGAGCAATACCCCATGCTCCGTCCTGCCCGCGACTCGGTGGACTGTGGGGTGTTGATCTGTTACAACAGCGTGTCTGCTCCGGAAGCTGTCTCGCCATTATTCCGAGACAATGTGATCTGCATCAACCCGCTTAACTGGCACACGGATACGACCTACGCCCCGGCCGGGCAGCATATCGGTGCGGTATTTTTCGATGCCGAAGGCCGGGCAGATACCTTGAGTCACCGTATCGGGGTGCGCATTGACGAGACAACCCACACCCTGATCGTTGACGGTCTGGACGAGGAGGATTATTACATCCCGGGCATCAGTAATCTGTTTCCGAAAGGGAATTACCACGTTCAGGAACTGAACCTTTATTTTCTGAACGTACAGCAGAACATCCCACAGCGAATTGCGGCTTTCCGGAACAAGTGAGCCACAGTCTGAAACAAGACCGCAGAAATAGGATAAAGAGTATCATAGTCAGATCCACACAATCCGATGGCCGGTTCATCCCGACGAGTACGGGGATATCGTAGAGGCAATTACTGCTGCATGTGGCCGCTGACAGACATGAGTATGTAACCCTCGTCCCTGAATTCTATTTTCAGGGTAGGATCGGTTTTCAGATTTGTCCGTACCCGGCTGGCATATTTTTTCAGTTCCGATTCTTTGTTTATGTCCGCCTTACCCCATATCCCGTGGATAAGATAAGACTTGCTGCTCACTTCGTGATTCTTCGCGCATAACAATTGCAGAAAGCGTCCGTCGATCGTCTTCAATTGTGTGGTTATTCCGTCTATGATCAGTTCCCGGGTTATACTATTATAAGTGGTATGGTCTGAGAGTCGGTACAAATGGGGAATATTCATGTATTTTTTTATTTTTTCCCGGACTCGTTTCATATATGCTATCAAAACTTCGGGAGGCCTTTCTTTGTTGATAAATTCGTCGGCTCCGGCATCCAGTACGGCTACTTCTTTTGCAGGTTCTCCGTGAGTGGTGTATACGAGGATGGGTGTTTGCTGATCGTGTTCCCTGACCAGCCGGGTTATTTCCAGACCGTCTTTCCCCGGCATATCCAGGTCGAGCAGGAGGATATCCGGTTTCCGCTCCTTATAAGCCTTCCTGGCTTCTGAACCATCCGATACAATTTCGACTTCAAAATTCTCTTTTTCGAGAATTGTTTTTGTCAATTTCGCTCCGAATTCATCGTCTTCGGCATAAAGAATGCTGATTTTCGCCTCATCCATGTCCGTTATTATTTATATTTCTTTTTGATATGGGCTTCCCGGGCTAAAGTGACTATGACGGTCGTCCCTTTGCCTTCTTCGCTTTCGATATCGATTTCTCCTCCGTGTGCGAGAATGACGGTCCGGGCGTAATACAATCCCTGACCGTGGCCTTTGATTTTCCGGTTGTCTTGCTGATCTCCCCGGTGGTAACGTTCGAATACATGTTTCAGATTTTTGGAAGAAATACCGAATCCGTTGTCTTTTATCCTGACTTGCAGATGCCGGGTATCCGGTTCGGTACAGGTGATTTGTATCTTCACCTGCTTGCCGGAGTATTTGAAGGCATTGTCGATAAAATTCTGGAAGACGGCGAACAAAAAATGATCGTCTCCTGTAATGACCGGGTTTTCCGGCCGGAAGTCGACTTGAATATCGACTTGTTTGTCTGTTTGCCTGTTCCAACGATCGGGTTGTGCCGATGCTTCCAGCATTTCGCGGAGATCGATTTCCCGGATATTTAGTCGTAATCCGTGGGCATCCGTAGATTGGAGCAGCATCCGGTTGATCGATTGCAACATCTCGTTGAGTTGTTGCTGGCTTTGTTCGAGCAAAAGGACCGATTCTTCGGGGGGTACCTCCCGGAGCAGGTAACAGGTTTTGATCTGATTGGCGACAGGACGTTTCAAGTCGTGTACGAGATTATGGATGAATAATTCCCGGTATTCTCCCCTCTTTTTTTCATTACGGATGGTCTGCCAGAGGTTGATGGTACAAACAATAAGCAGAGCGGAAATAATGATGGTGAGAATGATTTGCCCGATAGCCGATCGAATGAACACAAGGAGGGGAAAGTCATATGTAGCGTATAAAGTATCACCGGAGATAAAACCGAGAGGTTCCCGATATTCGGGGAATAAAGGTAAAATTGCAAGATGTGCCGGGTAGGAATCCGTTATTTGTCCGGTACTGTCTTGGATAGCCAATTGTAGAGAGAGCGTCTTTATTTGTGTGGAATCTTGTTTCGCCTGTAAATAGGAGTAGAAGTTTTTTAACGTCCATAATCGGGGATTCCGGATATCATACTGACCTTGTTGAGAAATTTGCCGGATATCGTCTTTTGTATTTAATTGGAAACTTGTTTTCTTATGGTTTATTATATAAATTAATTTATTTGTAAAGGCGTTGAAGCTGAGAGTATTTTCAGAAGCTGGACATTTCATGTTGAATTCATAAATGGTCCCGTTAATCAGTTCGTTTTGCCGATGGGTGTATTGAATTTTTTCGACCTTGTATAGTTGATACAAGTGAACGAGTTGATTGCACAGAATGATGCAAACAGCCAGGAGTATGATAAGTTTTAAGTGTTTGTCCATTTCTTTTATTTATGCCTGCAAAATTATAAAATTCGCAACCTTGAAGCAACCCTGATATTTAATTTTTCCAGTGAGTTTTCATATTTTCATTGCCCATAAAATAAATTGTATTATGAAGAAAAAATATTTGAAAATTGTTGGTTTTACATTGTTGGTGGCGGGCGTAGCCATCAGTATAAACCTGGGTGTTTGTCAAACTACAAACTGGAGCGTGTTAATGAAAGAAAATGTAGAGGCTTTGACCTCTTCCGAGACTGAAAATCCGTATTATCCCTGTGTCCCGGCACTAGGTTTTTGTTTCATAAATGGAATTCAAATAAGTAAAGTTGCGATAATCGATTAAATCATGAAAGGAATATTATATGTGCTATTCGGTGGCATCGTGCTCGGGTGCTCCGATCGTTATCTGGATGACGAAAGTCTGAATACAGTAAAGAGCGAACAGGTGGAGGCAATTCGTTTGGCGGATTTATCTCAAACCGGAATTTATGGTATAAACGGATTTATCAAACAGGGCAACCGGTTGATTGTGGGCCCGACCTATATGCAGGAAGGGGTGGCGCAGACAATCGATCTGGATCATCCGGCAGGCAAAGTGTTGTCTTCGAAGGCCGTGGTTTCCTCGAAACCGTTCCGTACATTGAGTGCTTTCAATTCATGGGATGGAAAGAGTGTGACGGCACTGGATTTCAAAACGGGAGAACTGATCGAGAATGCGGTATCACCGCTTACGCGCGGGATAACGGAAACGTCGGTTATACAACTTCCCCGGGGTGAACAACATTTGATTGCGGTGAAAACAAACGATTGCGTTATCTCTACGGGTTTTTACGGAGAGGGACGTTATTTGCTTTACTCTCTGGTGGATGGTTCTGTCCGTTACTGTCTGTCTTATCCGGACTGTCCGGACTATCCCGTTTTACAGGAGAAAACGAAAGGAATGCTGTATGCCAGTAGTATTTTACGGCTTCGTCCCGACGGGCAAGCTTTCGTGTGTGCGGATATGTATAGCGGGATGATCGATTTTTGCCGGGTTAGCCCGGAAGGAATCGAACGGGTAAAACTGGAACAGCTAAGTTATCCCAGAGTGGAGATTTCGGAAACTCCCGAACCACAAGTTCTCTATAGAAAAGAAAATCGTTTCGGTTTTATGGATATCGCAGTCACTCCGGAACGGATATATGCCTTGTATTCCGGGAAAACTTATGCAAGAGACCGGCAAGGTGCTTTTGTGTCCAACCGCTTGCTGGAGTACGATTGGGAGGGTAATCTGATGCAAACCTTCAATTTTGATGTCGGTTTGACGGGAATTACCTATGACGAAGACGAGGGCCTCTTATATGGGATTACAGGTGATAGTAAAATGTCTGTGGTTAAACTGAAATTATGAAACCGGTTTTTCAAAATATATTATTATTGGTTGTAGGTGTTACCATAACCTTGTCCGCTTGCCGGCGTGAACCGGTAAACTGTCCCCGGCTTGTCGATCTGAATAGTGCACTGGAGTTAAGCGGAGACAACCGGGGTGAACTTCAAAAAGTACTGGATTATTACCGGAAAGAAAACCCTGATCCATTGAAATTTAAAGCGGCAGAATACCTGATCTGTAACATGGTAGCCCATTATGCCGTGTCCGGAACAACGATGCAACGCCTGAAGCTGGACATCGATACCACCTTCCGTGATCAGCCCAATGCCGTTAAATTGATTTTTTACCTGATGGCTGCCCGGATTGCTGTTGCCCAGGGAGAGCATACCATAGAATTTGACCTGCATAAAATTACATCCGATTACCTCATAAAAAATATCGAACGGTCATTCGGGATTTGGAAAGAAATAAAGAATCATTATGACCTTTCGTGTGAAGATTTTTTTATGTATGTATTGCCTTACAGGATCAATAACGAACCCTTGACCGAGTGGAAAGATTCCGCTTATTACCGGATGTACGATTTTCAGAAAGGAGCACATCTGGGTTTTAGCCTGAGTAGTTACCAAAGTTATGTGTCTAATAAGGTGGGTACTTATTATAATTATGAGTTGCTTAAAAACCAACTTTCCGATACTTTATTCAAGCGGTATGCCCTAGACTGTATCGATCGGGCTTATAGTACGCAAATCACCAATCGACTATTCGGCATTCCGACTGCCGTGGACTTTGTTCTTCATTATCCGACACAGGAAAACCGGCACTATTGGACAATCGTGAGGGATCATCGTTTTGTAAACAGCAAATGTTATTATTCCCAAACTCCTTATACGGCTAAAGTGTATCGGAAAACTAGTTTTATCAATCCGATTCCGGAGGATGATGAGAATTTTATTCCCTCTTTTATCCGGGATCCTTATAAAATGGATGTAACGGAGGAGTATGAAAATGCCATGGACTTAGAGTATAAATTCAAGCATGTTGTATCCAATACCGGTTATGCTTATTTATGTGTATTCAATAACCTGGCCTGGAATGAGGTGGCCTGGGGCAGGATGCGCGGAGGCAAGGTAGTTTTTGATAAAATCGGGAAAGACATTGTTTATATGCCTTGTTATTACGATGGGAACAAACCGATTTTTGCAGATTACCCCCTTTGGGTGAAATCGGATGGGGAGGTCGAACCGCTTGTTGCTGACAAGAACGTTTTACAAAAATTGCGTTTGAAACGTAAATATTCTTATAATACAGCAGGTGATTACTATGGTAATGCCATTATAGGGGTAGAATTGGAGGGGACGAACGATCTGTCGAAGGAACCTTACGACCGGATCGGTGTCATCCGGCATTATAACTACATGGATTTCGACACTTTGCAGGTAAATACCGGCAAGAAATATAAATACTGGATGCTGAAAAAGACGCGCTACGGTTATCCCGAATTCGCTTCGGTGAAATTTATTCAGGGGGATAGTGTCGTTTTATCTCCTGTCTGTACCTTTACCAGCATTGCTTCAGACAAGATAAATAAAAACACATTACATTCCCGGAATATATTTAATGACGATTTACTGGATTACGGTGGGTTATCCCAACCGGCCGGAGTGGAATTTGAAGAACCTGTATCGGTGGATGTCGTAAAGTATATTACCCGAAATGATAAGAACGGAGTTTATCCGGGGCATGTGTACGAACTGTTGTATTTTGACCGGGGAGAGTGGGTATCATTGGGCTGCAAAGTGGCTACAGCAGACTATATCGAATATGATAACGTGCCTTCGGGAGCATTGTATTGGTTGCGTAACCGAACCGAGGGGAAAGAGGAACGTCCGTTTACGGTTGTGAATGGTAAGATAAGATTTTGGTGAAGTGATAAAAATGTTTAATCGATAAAAAATTGAAGCTAAAATAGAAGGTAAAAATTAATTCAAACGGAACGGATGAAAAAGTAGCCCTTCCATCCGTGACTTTATCGAAACAAGGTTTTGATTTCAGTCAAAAATAGAAAGGACTACACAAAAAATAAATAAAAATAACGGAAAATATAGAGAAGTTCGTTATTATAAACGTTAAATGTTATGAATAAAAAGAGAACTGTATTGTTAGCAACTATGTTTATGTCATTAATGTGTATGTATTATACTTTTACTAAAACAACTGACCATGTTAATGGTGCATTATTATTGTCTGGAGTAGAAGCTTTAACAGCAGGGGAAACAGGAGGAGGAGATATATTATATTGTTATTGTGCTTTGATGTCAGATGCTAGTTGTGCGGTAAACAATAATGGGAGTAGTAAATGTGCTAGTGGAGTAAATGTAAAATGTTGGGAGTACAACAACAATTGTAATTAATAATTAAATGGGGGAATTCCCCCCATTCTAAAACAGGATTCTATGAGAATATTATACATTTACATAATTATGTGTTTTTTTATTAGTTGTAGCATCAGTACCAGTAAAAGGGATTTTTCTATTTTGCCGATCTCTCTTGCGAATACGAAAATATCTGATATAGAATTGGATACAATTTTTTTGGATAGTGTGCCGACCTCATATGTTGTTGAAAGTAATATTCATTTGGGGAAAATATATCTTCTTGATAAATTATTTTGTATGTTGTATCAATTTGATAATGAAGGAAAATTACAAGGACGTTATTTGGGGCAGGGAAGAGCAAAAAACGAGACGACAATTGGACGGATAGCGACACATACTTTTGTAGGAGATAATTTATTTTTGCTGGATCATAGTGGAGGATATCATTTATATGACAAGAATTTTTTGAAAAAAGATTATTTTAGGTTGATTTACGATAAAGACTGGGAATTAAATAAAATATACGAGACTCCTAAAGCGTATACACAGCGATATAATGATATGGTTTGCAGGGCTTTTGGTGGGAATGTCTTTTTTAATGTGCATCTTGCTTTTCCAGAGTTTAATATCGTGACTACAACGAAGACTCATTTAGAAAGGAGTGCGAATATTCAAGAGATCTGTTTGAAACAGGAGGATTTCGGTCGGTTGCTTGCCATTGGTTATCCGGATAGTTATAAACATAATTCAGAACGGAAGGCTATTTTATCATCTGTTGTTTTTGATATTGACCATCAAGGAGATTTTTATCTGACTTACGAAGCGGATTCGTTGATATATGTGTATGACAAGGATTTTCACATGAAGCAATGTTATGGTTTCCTGGGTCGAGACATGGATTTGAATTATAAGTCAACATTAACGCCTCAGGAAGTGGGACGATACTACAGAGAAGAGCGCAATACCAAAGGTTTTTATAATTGGCTTGAATATATAGATGAGACGAATATGCTTTTTCGCTCTTATCAAAAAGGGATTGGTTGTGCATCGGATGGTTTACAGATATATCAGGATGGAATATTGATAGGAGATGTAGATGTTCCTAAGGGGTTGAAGATTATGGGGTATGTGAAACCTTATTATTATTCCTATGTTTTACCGAATGAAGAAAAGGAGAAACTTTATTTATATAGGTTCAAATTATGAAAGTAATAAAACATGAGAACGTGATTTATGTCGTAATTATTTGCATCGTATGGATGGCTATTATACTGAAATATTGTTTTGGGGATGATAATGAAAAAAGAGATGCATCTATTCCTCTTACTGATGTTAAGTTTATAGATACACGTAAGGAGATGCATGATATAGCAGAAGATACTGTGGTGAGTTTTAATTATAGACTTGTTAATATTGGTCAGCATGATTTGAGAATCGGATACATAAACCCTGATTGTACTTGTACGAAATGTTATGCCATCGATAGTGTTGTTGCACCGGGTGATACAACTGTTATTGTTATGAAATTTGATACAAAGCGTAAATTGGGATTTCATAAGTTGAATACGGTAGTGAAACTTAATACTTCAATCAGGTTGTATAAAATAAGTGCGATAGTTGGAGTTATAGATAAAGATTCCACCCCCAAAAATAGAAAAAGGAAGAATTAGGGAAACTGAAACAGAAATCTGTTGAAAATAATTGATTTTATTGTTAAAAAATTTTGTAAAGGAAAATTGGTCGTGAGGTTGTAATCTCTATAACTTTATCCTCGGTAGTCATAGTTACTTATCTTGTAGCTGATTGTTTATCAGTTTAACTATATGAAATAATTCTGTGATTATCAGCTTTTACAAGAAATTTCTAATTCCGATCTTGCATATTATTACAAAAGTGCTAGGGATTAGTCCCCGACAAAATAATCAGGCTTCCCGGATAAGTTTATTCGACAATTTGTGTAAATGAAAAGGGTATTTTGCCTATAATAAATCAGATTCGAGACTTGAATTTCTAAGTAAAGAGTAAAAATATCTCTGCCGGTTGTTTACAATAAACGGTATGAGAAGTTTATAGAAGGTTTCTACCAATAGGGCTCCAATAAGGACCCAATAGGAGTCTGATAGGCCGGCTCTCAGTTATTCATACGGCATTGGGCCCCTAATAGGTCCCTATTGATAAGAGCTTTGCAGATAGTTTTTTAATCTTAAAAAATTCGCAACCTTCACGCAACCTTTTTATGCTGTTTTGTGAAAAAACGTATCTATTTTTATATTATAAAAATGAAATGTATTTTATGAGTTTGTGTCAAAGTATCATTGTCTAACCTATTAAAAAGAGAATACAGGAAAAAAGTAAGAATTAATTTCAGCGGAACGGATGAAAAAAAGTAGCCCTTCCATCCGTGACTTAATCGAAACAAGGTTTTGAAGCAAGTCGAATAGAAAGGACTACACGCAAAAAACAAATAAAGATAACGAAAAGAAAATTCTTTTTGTTATAAAAATACTGAAAGTTATGAAGAAAGTAAAAATTTTAGTTGCATCGGTTTTATTCTGTGCAATGGGGTATGTGGGTTACACCGCTCACGAAAAAATGACTATGTCTAGCACAGAGCGCTTTATGCTGGCGAATGTTGAGGCGTTGACGAGTGTGGAAAGTGGTTCTGGATATTGTACAATGCATTTTCCTTGTTTTGATACTTATGGAAATCCTACAGGTAAATACTCTGCGAGTAGTTATACTGGACCTAATTGTAATGGTAGTTATCATAGTCATTCTTGTAAAAATTGCAATAAAGTTTAAAGTATAAGTTTTATTGAGAGCCTGTTTTAACGTTTTTATGAAACATAGAGACGGAAAATAGAGTTTTTATTTATTATAAATAAAAACTCAAATCTTTATATTTAATAGAATTGTTTAAGCAGGCTCTAAATTTTCAATAAATATAACAATGGCTTGTGATTTTGTGCTGAATTACAATTAGTTATTTTTGATTAAACGAAAGAGGATAAGTACAAGTTTGTGTAAAAACACTTGATTCTTTTAATAAAATATGTTATGAAAATAAATAATATATTCTTATTTTTAATTTTGTTTTTACTTTTTTCTTGTAGGCAAGGAAAAGATAAACAAGAAAATGTAACGTTTTTTTCCATTGAGAATTTTGATGGTAAAGAACTTAATGTGGACGAATGTTTTTCCCATGTGAAGCTATTACCGTTACAATTGGATACCAATCGGATTATAGGACAGATAAAGGATGTTTGTGTAATAGGTGATACAATCTTTTTGTTGGACGAAATTACATCGGCTCTCTATTCTTTTGATAAAAATAGTGGGCAGTGTTTGGCGTCTGTTTTAAAAAAAGGACATGGACCAAATGAATATATTAATCCGGTCGCATTGTCTGTGAATGCGGAGAATTTGTATGTACTTGACATGCCTACTTCCCGTATTATAAAGTTTGATAAAGGATTGAACGCAGTGGAAAATGTGCAATTTGATTTTCCCGCATCTGATTTCATCGTTCTCGATAACGGTTTTTTGTTGT
>ERZ1673693.2148-NODE-2148-length-11961-cov-2.822694_pt1 | contig 11961 bp, 9 predicted proteins | sample MGYA00580223_ERZ1673693 | MGnify/ENA primary metagenome ERZ1673693 (study PRJEB41218, sample SAMN15661741) | gut metagenome | host: Homo sapiens | place: Canada: London | collected 2015-08-20/2019-03-30 | study: EMG produced TPA metagenomics assembly of...
AAAAATTGATGAAAAATTTCTAGAAGAATGCGGAGGCGGAGCTAATAGTCATGAATATGTTGATAATAATTTATTGTATGCATTAAAGAAAAATTATGTTAGCTATTTAATTACTAACGATAAAGGTATTTTAAAAAAAGCGAAAAGATTAGGATTAAAAAGAGTATTGTCTATAACAGATGCAATACATTTTTTATCAAAAGATGAAGAACTAATATTATCTAGAATGCCACTAATAATTAAAGAAAAAGAATTATGCGAAATAAGTATAAATGATCCATTTTTCACTGACTTAAAAAAAGACTATGCAAATTTTGAAAAATGGTATGAAAAAAAACAATTGCAACACAAAAAAGCGTATGTAGCATTCAAAGAAAATGGACAATTAGGTGCTTTTTTAATGTTAAAAATAGAGGATGAAAGGGAAGGATATGAGGATTTTGATGTCCCTTTAGAAAGAGGAAAGCGTATAAAAGTTTCAACTTTTAAGGTAGTAGATAATGGAAAAGCAATAGGTGAAGCATTATTAAAAATTATGTTTGACTATGCCTTAGCAAATGGTATATATGAAATTTATATTACTATTTATGATAAACATAAAAGATTAATAGATTTGTTTAAAGAGTACGGGTTTGAATTTTGTACATATAAACTAACAGAAAAACAAATTGGTACATATGAAAAGGAAGGTGTTTATATAAGAAAAATCAGTAATGATAAAGTAAATTACCCTATTTTAAAAGTAGATGATCAATCAGTTTTTATTGTACCAATTCAAAATGAATATTGTAATATGTTGTTTCCTGACGTTTTGATTTCTAGTCAAATTTCAATGTCTGATTTAATGGGAACATCAACATATGGTAATGTAATCAAAAAAGCATATATTTGTACAAGATATTCTTCAAAGATGAAACCAGGAGATATCGTAGTTTTTTATGCGAGTAAAAGTATAAAGTCTATTGTTTGTATCGGGGTAGTCGATGATGCATTTAAAGCGAATGAACTCGATAGTTGTGATGCTTACAAAAAAGTGGTCAAAAGAAGAACTGTATATGAAGATTCTTATTTGGAAAATGCATATCAAAAAGGTTTTTTTACAATTCTATTTAAATATTATACTAAATTAGATAAATATATAAAATTGGAAGATGCTATTAGGGAAGGAATAATTAAAATGGCACCACAATCTTTACAATCTTTAGATAGAGAAAAATTTAAAAAATTACTTGAATTAGCTGGAACTGAAAATAAAATTAAAATATAATATTGAAACAAAAGAAAGAGGGATATATATGTGTAAAGTGTTAATGTCAATAAAACCGAAATATGCAATGCAAATATTAAATGGTACAAAAACATTTGAATATAGAAAAAATAGATTTAGAAGACAAAATATAGATTCTATTGTCATTTATGCAACCTCTCCAGTAATGAAAGTAATAGGTGAAGTGCAACTTGTAGGTGTATTAGAAGATGAGCCAGAAATAATTTGGGAAAAGACATATCATAATGGTGGTATAAATAAAGAAGCATATGATGAATATTTTGAAGGAAAAGAGAAGGCTGTTGCATATATTCTAGGAAAAGTAAAAAAATATGATAATGAAAAGCGACTTTCGGATTTTCATATAAATGTTCCACCACAATCATATTTTTATTTGGATTAATATTTAGCTTTACGGATAGATATTATCAAATAGTATCCACATATTTAATACAAAATAAAAAATAGAGAAAGTGTTGATTGTATCAATGTTTTCTCTATTTTTATATCTATTTTGTTGTAAAATAAAAGCACCTGATTAAAAAGGTGAAAAAAAGAAATATGGGTTAACCCCATACTTCTTCAGCTATTTCTTTAACAAGTTTTAATTTAGCCCATTGTTGCTTTTCTGTAAGTTTATTACCAATTTCACATGAAGCAAAACCACATTGAGGACTTAAATATAAACGTTCTAAAGGAATATATTTAGTTGCTTCATAAATTCTTCTTTTAACAAGTTCTTTATCTTCTAAATCAGGTTTCTTTGTTGTAATAAGACCTAAAACTACTTTCTTATCTCCTGATACTTTCTTTAATGGAGCAAAACCACCAGAACGATGATCATCATATTCTAAGAAATAAGCATTTACATTTTCTTCACCAAAGAGTAAATCAGCTACACCATCATAAGCTCCTGAACTAAAGTAAGTAGAATGATAATTTCCTCTACATACATGAGTATTAATTGTTAAATCTACAGGTGCACTTGCAACAACTTTATTATTTAAGTCTAATAAAAGTTGTTTATATCTTTCTAATTCTTCTCCTTTTCTTCCTGTTAAACTTACAGCAAGTTCAGGATTAACCATACCACCCCATACACAATCATCAAATTGTAATTGACGGCATCCAGCATGATAAATTTCTTGAACAAATTCATTGTATGCTTTAACAACATCATCCCCAAAAGCTTCTTCACTACCATAGAAACCTAATGTTTTATCTAATAAATCAGCTCCTGTAAAGAAAGCGTAGAATTGACCTGGTGAAGGAATTGTTTGTTTAGCTACAGTATTTTCATCTTCTAATGCTTTCACAAATTTAAAGTGTTCAACAAAAGGATGATCTTTACAAGAAATCTTTCCTGTCATATAAGTATCATCAATCATAGCTGCTTCTCCATCAAATGTTTGATTGCCATCTACAGTCTTTTTATGTTCAACCCCTTCAAATCCCCACATAAAGTCTAAATGCCAAGTAGAACGTCTAAATTCACCATCTGTGATAGTATGATAACCTAACTCTTTAAGTTTATTTACAAGTTCTACAATACATTCATCTTCTACTTTAGTAAGTTCTTCTTTAGTTATATTATTTAATTCATAATTTTTTCTAGCTTCTTTTAATCTTTCAGGACGTAAAAAACTTCCTACAAATTCATATCTATTTAATTGATTCATATCATTCATTCCTTTCAAACTATGTCTTTATTTTATCAATCAAAACATAGTTTGAATAATACAAATAATAGCTACTTAGATATAGTTTTAAACTATATTCACCATTGTGCATAATGCACAAATGTATGCAATATTCTCATAACCTCAACACATATAATTTTTATACTTTCTTACATATAATATAAGTAACAAAAGGGATATAAAATACTAAGGAGGAACAAAAACATGTGTGTAAACTACTATTCATATTTAACAACTAATCAAGCAGATTCTCAACCAGGTTGGGCTAAAAAAGACAGATTCGATTCGAGCAACACAACATTATCAAAAATTAAAAATCACGTTGTTAAAAACTATTTCTCTAAACTATTTAAATAATATATAATATTGAAAAACCTGCACGAGATGCAGGTTTTTTAGTGGTGTTTAAATATCAGTTAATAATATGTTCGTTATATCAACATGCATTGATTATTTATTTTCATATTTAGATATGATTTTTTCTATATCAATTTTAGAAATAAAATCCTTAAGATTAAAATATTTTTCTTTTTGAGATGGACTTAATTTTTTGTAAACAGTATTAGGAATTATTTTTACTTCTATATTTTTTATTTTAATAGAATTATTGATTATATTTCCATCGATTACTATATTATTTTCTTCAAAAGGTATATTTTTTTCTTTTAAAATTTCAGTAATATATTTAACCTTCGTTTTTGTGTTTTTAGGAAGAGTGTTTTCAGGCGATAAATCTGCGTTATTATATATTGTCTTATTATGAATAGAATAATTATCTAAAGACTCTAAACCAATGATCATTATAGGAACAGTTAATTGATTTTGCATAGGTTTTAGATGTTGAAGGTATTTTTCATAGCTGCCAATAGCTCCATCAAACCCACCGGTTCTTTTAAAGTCGTCAGTTGCACAAATTATTACACCTGCAGAAGTGTTGATAGCTTTTTCTACGTGATTCAATTCACTGGCAAGCACTAATTTTATTAAGTTCCATGCAACAGCACTTCCGTGATTAAAAGCAACTTCTATTGCAATTTCTGGTGATGCAAAATCTATTGTCCATGGATTTTTATCATTTGTACTTGATGGTCTATATTCACTTTCATTAAAAATAGGAACTTGCGAATGCCAGTGTTTCTTTTTTGTTAATTTTTCATCAATCAATGTATTTATTGGCTCTGAAAAGCTCTTAATATCATTTCTTGTGGAATTATTAAAATATGTGCATATTTCTTCTTCTGTAATATTATCTAAAACATTAAGTATTTGGGAATAATCTTCTTTATATTTCTCATCATTTTCAAAAATAACTTCAGCATTTCTAAATGAATATTTTTTGTATTTCATATTTTCTCCTTAATTAAAGTATTAAAAATTATTGATTATTTATATCATCAATTAAACAAATAACCTCTTCTACACATTGATTGCAGTATTTTATTACGTCATTACTCCAAAAGTGTATAGGATACCATTCCATTTGCCTTAGTAATTTATCATTTTTTAAATCTCTATCAATATTTTCTTGTATTTTTTCAATCCAGTAATCTTTATTATTTTTTAATTTAGTCTTTCTTTGTTCAAAATCTTTACCATGCCAAAATTAACCATCTATAAAAATTGCTATTCTATATTTAGCTAAAGCAATATCTGGAGATCCAGGCAATGCCTTATAATTTAATCTGTATCTATATCCTCTATGCCATAAAGACTTAGCTATCATAATTTCAGCAGAATTTCTTTTAGTTTTAACATGAGACATTCTTTTAGAAATCTCTGGAGATGTTTTTAATTGTTGATGTTTCATAGTTATTTATATTTTAATTGTTTGAGTATGTAATCATTATTAATCCAAAAACTATGTGTAGTCATCCATTGACCATCTGGTAATTCATTAGCATCTCTATTAATATTTCCTTGAGAATATCCATCTTTTAATTTGAAAGCTGCTTTTTGAGCATGAGGACGTACGTGAATAATAGGGTTGTCAGATTTTTTAGGTAAATCATTTTTAATACAGTTACTTGTTTTTGTAAATGTAATACCTGTTATGATTTTTTCTTGAATAGCTAACCATCCATTTTTTACTGTTTCTTCTAGGTCGTTGTAAGGCATGTTCCACATTTGTGCACCTAAAAGATTATATGTTTTTCCATTTGATTTAAAGATTACAAATAAGAATTTAGTTGTTGAAAAATACTCATGAATAAAAGAAGTATCCCATGTTTCATTTGCTAAATCTTTATATTTAAACGATGGAAAAGACATGCTTTCTCTATTTTTACCATTCTTTTCTAATCGAATAGCTTTTACTTTAACATTAGCTTTTTCAAATTCTTCAGCATGATTTCCTTTGATGCCTAGCATTCTAAAACATAAATCAATCCATTGAGATTTATTATTATTATATTCTCTATCAAATAATGAACATAGTTCTTTATCTGTTTTATTTTTATAACGTTCAATTTTGCTAATAATGATTTGCTCAAATGATAAATGTTTAAGTTCATCTATATTTTTGATAATGGATTCATTTTCTAATTTATGAGTCAGTACGTAATCTTGTAATACGTGTGTCATATAACTATTTTTTAAACAAAAAGCTCTTCTTTTTACAGGAATATGATTCCCATAATATTGCTCACGCCAACTACTTTGTGCAGTACTTCCTTTGGTACATGCACCTAAATAATAAGTGTCACTTTCACTTAGTTCATGGGCTTTTCCTTCTTTGATTTTTTGAGTAATAACTTTGTAATCATTAATAATAATTTCTAAATCTTCAGGAGGTGGCGTAAATAAATTTACATATTTAATTTGGTTGTCTAATCTGTTTTTTGACTTATCTCTTATGTATTGAACGAGAAGTATTTTATTGATTTTTTCATATACATGACTTTTATAAAAATCATCTTTAACAGGATCTTTATAAGAAATCATTGTAATAACTAATCGTTCGCCAGCAGTTAAAGTACCATCTTTCTTTATATCAATAGGAGTTTGTTTGATTTCTACACCTATTTTATCTAAGTCAGCATTTTGATTAGAATTAGGCTCATATCCAAAGTAGAATTTTTCAATAAAGTTACCTAACTGCCCCTTTGCATTATTTAAAGTTAATAGCTTGTCGTTTTTTAAACTATTTATAAATTTTTCTGATCTATTCATTTTATTGCCATTATCTGCTTCTAAAATATATTCTTTGCATAAATTAAGGATATCTCTAAAAGTAGAGTTTTCCATTTTTTTAGCATAATTTAAAACGCTATTTAAATCAGTATCATCATAATCAAAAAGCATTTTCATCACCTCTTTTGCTAGTCTTTATCATATAAAAATATTATACAATTTTAATAAAAGAAACTCGACAATTATATTAAAAAAAACTTGATCGACTTGACTCAAAATGTTATTATATGTTATAGTAATGCGTCAAAATACGAAGTGCTGGACATTTTTTTATAAAAGGGAAGGAAAAGTCAGAAAAATGAGGAAAGATGTAATAGAATTATTTGCTGGTGTTGGTGGATTTAGAGTTGGATTAAATGATATTCATGAATTTGATGAAAATGGTGTTGCAATAGAAAACAGAGATTGGAATTTTGTATGGTCAAATCAATGGGAACCATCTACAAGAGTTCAACATGCTTTTGAATGCTATCAAACAAGATTTGATTTGCATGAGTCAGATGATGCAAACAATCCACTTCATTGGTGTAATAAAGATATTTCAACTGTTCCTGCAAATATCATTCCTAATCATTCATTACTTGTCGGAGGATTTCCCTGCCAAGACTATTCTGTAGCTAGATCTTTATCAGGGGAAAAAGGTATTAAAGGTAAAAAAGGTGTTCTATTTTGGGAAATATCTAGGATATTAAAAGAAAAGAATACACCTTTTGTTTTGTTGGAAAATGTGGACAGGTTATTAAAATCACCAGCAAGTCAACGTGGTCGTGACTTTGGTATTATGTTAAGAACATTCTATGATTTAGGATATAATGTGGAATGGAGAGTTATTAATGCTGCTGAATATGGATGTGCTCAAAAAAGAAGAAGAACTTTTATATTTGCTTGGAAAAGAAATTTAAATTATAATGCTATATCGCAAAATACCCCTTTTCAAATTATGTATAATGTAGGATTGTTTGCAAGAAATTACCCTATAGAAAATAATGCTATTAAAAATAATAATGTGAATCAAGATATTGATTTAACAATATATACAGATACAGTAGAAATGACAGAAAAATTTAAAACTCCTTTTTACAATACTGGAGTAATGATAAATGGAATTGTAAATACTTTTGATTCATTTCCTATTGTTGAGCCTTTTATTTCGATGCGAGAAGTGAGAGAAAATAGAGCGGGATTAAATGAATATTTTTTAACCGATATACAAAGGGAAAAATTTGAAATTTTAAGAGGAAGTAAAAAAATCTTAAGGACAAAACCAAATGGAGAGACATACTATTATTCTGAAGGAAGTATGGCATTTCCGGATTCTCTTGATTTACCAGGTAGAACAATGTTGACGAGTGAAGCTTCAATCAATAGAAGTACTCATGTCATAGAAGATATGGAAACAGGTAATTTAAGATTTATTACTCCCGTTGAAGCTGAAAGATTGCAATCGTTTCCTGATAATTGGACAAACACAGGAATGCCTTTAAAAAGACGCTATTTTATGATGGGAAATGCGTTAGTTACACAAATTATTAATCGTCTTGAGAATGATTTATCGAATATTATAATAAATGAATAGTAAAAAAGATAGCATATAAAGTAGAAATAAAGTTTCAAACAGATATGCTATCTTTTTCTATTAAATATTAATAGCTATAGAGGCTTTAGCGGCATTAACATTTTTTTCAAATTCTTCATAATCAATTAATTCCTTGATCATTTTATTATAATTTGCTTCTTCATTTTTGTTGATATAGTTTGATAAATATAGGTTTGTTGCCATACTATATACTTTTAAAAGTTTATTTATTTTATCTTGTGTAGATAATAAGTCACATATTTTATTAACATCACCATGACATTCAAATCTTGAAAATCCATCTATAACAAAGAATGTAATAGGAATAAGACCATCATTTTCCTTTTTTGTTTGTTCACATAATAAGTAGAACAAATAGAGCTCGAGCATTGCATTTATAGTAAGTTCTGGATTTTTTATAAAATTAGTAACAGTTTCATATTGGTTACTTTTTGGTACGAGTAATTGACTCTTTTTTTGTACTGCTTGTTGTGAATTTTCTGAAAAGGCTAAAAATACTTGTAAGAGTTTTTCTAAATTTATTGTAAAATCTTTAACTTTTTTAAATTTAAGACCATATTTATCAATTAAAGCCTGATTTTTACTTAATAATGTTGTTATAGATTTGTATTGTTGACTGAATTTATATTCATCACTTTGTTTGATTTTTAACAAAAACCCTTTTCTCTCAAATTCACTTTGTATTCTTAAAAATTCTTCTTTATTTGATGTAAATGTTTTTTCATCAATTGAATTTTGAGAGTTGTTGTATTTGACGATTTGTTTGTATAGGTTATCTACATTACTAATTTTTAGTATTTTTACCATTACATATGTATTTTTGAATTCTTCATATCCGTAATTTACTATAAGATTGGATATTTCCTTTTTTTTATATTCTTCTTTAGAATTCCAATCTTCACCCCTTTTATGTTCGTGGGATAATATACGATAAATAGGATAATCGGGATTTTTACCTAAAAAATGTTCTAATTCTGTAGTATCTTGTCCTAAATGATTCATATGATTGATAAGGCTTTCGAATGTTACGATTAAATTAAAATCAGGAACATAATGATCATTATCATATAAGTGTAGTAATATTGATACGTCTTCAGTAAAAATTTTTTTGGCCTCTATATTGTCATATGTATGTAGATTTGTAATAACTTCATCTACTATTTCTTGTAAGGTTTCTTCTTTTCGAAGTTCTATTAAACATTTCCATAATTCTTTTCTATAGACCATTAATTCTTGAGAATAATTAATATGATAGGTAATGAACTCTGCTGTATTTGGAGATGTTCCTTGCCCTACTGTATTAAATTCATATGCTAAAAAATTTTTTACGATGCAAATAAGTAGTATGGCAAAATTAGGATTTCTACTTTCTTTATAATTTTCATGTAACCTGGAAATTAAATATTTTTCATGATTGTAATCATAATTGTGCATATGGATAGTTGTTTCCATAATTTCAGAGACTCCGTAATATATTTCTTTTCCTCTATCGGGTCTTTTTGAAAAATATGTTAATAATAAATCTATCGCAATATTGCATTGTTTAGATTGGCCAAATCCAACTAGAATTTGAACAATCTCGTCTCTTCCATAAATGCCATTTATTTCTTTTGAAAATTTTGATGCATCTAAATGGTAGGAAACATAACCTGTATTATCGATAATTTTTTTGACATACAATAGTGCTTTTTCTTCATTTACAAATTTAAATGATTTTACATATTCTTTTTCATCATTTGTAGAACATAGATTCCATGCTGTTTTGATTTCATTTTTTATGTAATCAAGTGTAGTTTCTGAATTAAATAACTGTATAATTGTATTGATAGCATATATTAGCTTAGTAGAGTATTTTGGGAATGTGTTCAGCAATAATTTTTCGATTGATATCACTTTTTTCTCTATGAGAACATATTGTAAAATATAATTTGCAAGACTTTGATCGGATACTTTCACAACAGATTCTACAAACATATCTAATAGTTCGATGTCATTGAGATGATGACAAATATTGATATATTCCATCTCAGATATATTGTTAGATGACAGAATATACTGTATTCCATCATGAGCTTCGAGCGTAACTGGACCAAAAATTGCAATGGCAAACAATACTATTATTTCATTTTTTGTAATCTTATTTTCGTTAAATATAGGAGAATAAAAATTTTTAAATATATCTGTTGCATTATTGATTGCCGGGAATCCACTAGTTTTAGCCGTAATCGCAGCCAAAATTGCGAGTCTTATATTTCCTTTTGAAATTTTAATGATTTGTTTCAAATAATGTTTGCTTTTAATTCCGAATGTTTCTTTTAGAATATTTTGAATAATTTCTTCAGATAGAGCTTTTAACTCTATTTCTTCTGTCTTAACCTTATGTAATGCTAATTTCTTTATAGCATATTTTGCATAATCTCGAACTGTCATTACGATTTTTATTTCAATTTCATCATCAACTTTCTTACTTATACAAAATTCAAATATACTTTCTAAATTCATTGCATGATTAGCGTCATCTAAAAATAATAAATATTTACCTGGATCGTTAACAGTTTCTCTTATATCGTTATATAACATCTGCCCATTATTTTTAACACATACAATATTTGTATGATATTCATCTCTTATTTGTTTACATGCCTCTAAGACAAATTTTGTTTTTCCAATGCCGGAAGCTCCAGAGATAATAATTAAATCGTTATTCATAATTTTTAATTTTAAATCATTTATTTCTGTCTCACGTGATACACAATCAATTCCAAGTGGTGCATTCATTCCTCCTGCGTCATATTGATTAACAAATTCTTCTATGTCAAATACTTGTCCTGAGTCAATAGGAATATCTAAAAATCTCATTGCTAAAAATCGATACTTGAATACAATATCATGCGCAACTGTTCCAAGACCTATTAACTCTATTTCTACATCTTTAATCAAGTTTTTAAGTGATTCTATTTCTTCAATATGTAGATTTGTAGAAGTGTAAGCACATATAATTTTGTCTATTTTGTTTTTAGAGATTTTTAATTTCTTTGTATCAAAGCATGATAATATATCTGATTCTAATTTTTTATAAGAAGCAGCTTCGACAGATCCATACATAATAAGTATATATTTTCCATCATCACATTCGACATAAGAGTCAGGCGTTCCTTTTGTAGGTTTATCTGTTCCTGTTTGAACACCCAAAGGATGTATATTTTTAAATTGATATTTTTTCATAAGGTAGGCATCCATTAGCTTTTGATACTTACCACCATCCAATGATATTATTGCATTCTCTATTGTGTTTATAATACTCATTTTTAATCCTCCATATTTTTTTAGTTTATATAAGTCTAAAAGACATAAAATAATTTATATTTTTGATGTATGAATAATATATTGAATTATTTAAAATAGTATATCATATTATCGGCAACAAATAATTACTTAATCATTTATAAAATGTACTTATTTTTTGCCGATAATGACAATAAAATTGCCGAACATGTAAAAAAATGAAAAATAAAAAAGAAAAAAAGAAATAAATGGAGTATATATTAATGAAGGGATATACTATTGATTGTAGTAATATATGTATAAAGATATGAGGTGAAATGTATATGCTAATGGAAATTCATTTGAGTGAGGATAAAGGAAAAACGAATAATATAGATATTGAAGAATGTTATCAAAAGATAAATAGATATTTTATAAAACATGGTGTAAAGATAAAATCACCAGGAGTTTATCAAGGAGTTAAAGAAGATTTTGGCACATTTGTAACTGCACAAATGCAACTGCCAGATACAAGTTGGTTTTTAAAGGTTGTAGATCATTGGTATATTATTTATTTTGGTGATACACCAGATAGTCCAGAATATAGAGAAGGTGCTTTGAAAATCTATTATGAAGTGGAAGCAATATAAGTGAGCAAAAAAGCTCTTAATTTTGATTTGGATGATGGATTATTAAAAAGAAACTACCCTTCAAATAATTATAAGAAAGCATGGAATGATATAAGAGCTTTCTTAGTTAAAAGTGGTTTGTTCATAGACAGCATTCAGGTTATGTTTCTAGTAGTAGTGTTTCAATGACATATGTTATTCAACATATTATAGAAATGTCATTATTATTTGAGAGGTTGAGATATTGCGTTAAAGAATTTGATGTGACTATAGTTGGTGATGAATTTAGTTTAAAAAAATATATTTATCTAGAAA
>ERZ1673693.2156-NODE-2156-length-11908-cov-6.790180_pt1 | contig 11908 bp, 9 predicted proteins | sample MGYA00580223_ERZ1673693 | MGnify/ENA primary metagenome ERZ1673693 (study PRJEB41218, sample SAMN15661741) | gut metagenome | host: Homo sapiens | place: Canada: London | collected 2015-08-20/2019-03-30 | study: EMG produced TPA metagenomics assembly of...
ATTATGGTACAAATATACGATAAAAATCCGAGAAATAAGCAAAGCCAAAGAAAATTCTACAAAAAGATATAGGGCGTAACTTGTTGAGTTACACCCTATATTCCTATTTATTGTTATCGTTATTTATCGATACTTACTTCACGTTACGAAATACGCAGCCCGATTGGCTGCGGTATAGCTCGTCGTGCTCATGGTAAAGTAACCGGTCGTGACATTATCGGTTGTTGACGGGTAATAAATACCTTCCGCATTCGCGTCCGCAAGCACCATTTGCATTTCCCCGAGCGTGTTTCCATGCAGGAAGCCCGTCGGTTTGTTGAGCACCGCTACCATGTACCTGGGATAGTTCTTCCTGCCCAGTTCTTTCAGTACGACGACGTTGTTGCTCGTAAATTCAATGTTGCCGGCAGGGTTTGTCGTCGAGGCGTTGCCACCCGTCCAGACATCACCTTGTGTAACGAATACGCCGTCTGCATCGTAAAAGTAAAAATAGGCGTTTTTGACGGACTGTTCGTTCGTTCCGTATTCAAATTCGCCTTCCTGCGCCCTCGTAAGGGAGCCTGCATCGGCGAGCCGGACATTGAGGTATGCCTCGTCTACAGTGAAAATCTTCGGGGTATCATCCGGAATGATTCCCGATTCATCGTTCGAACATGCACACAATGCGCTACATGCGAACAACCCTAAAAATAATTTTTTCATCTTCATAAATGTGTGGATTTGATTTTGTTAATGGTATATTTTCTTGTTAATGTCTCCCTTTTTCAAGCTGTTCGAGCGTGATGCCTGCCTGCTCCGATCCGAGCGTTTTCGCCTCACTCAGGTAGCGTCGGGCGCTGTCGTAATCCTTTTGCAGGATGGCCAATGCACCGCGGGCATAAACCGCCTCGGGCGAATCGTCCGCTTTGGCAAGGTAACGCTTCGCACCTGTGAGGTCGCCGCGGCGCATTGCGGCGTTGGCGGCGTTGAGGTTGGCAACGGTGTCATCCGGGAACATGCGCACCGCTGTCTCGAACACTTCGGTGAACTCGTCCGTGCCCGGTTCATACTCTCGTGCGACGAGGTAGAACTCGTTCAGGCTCAGTTTCTGCGGTCGCTCGTGCATAATTCGTTTTATCTCCTCCACGTCGCTGTAACTGCGGATGGTGTAAGCGATGCGGTAGTCGGTGCGGCGCAACGCCGGATAACAGTTCTGTAACAGGAAGCGGTATTCCTCCGGATAGGTGCTTTTTATTTTCCACTCTTTGGCATCCGGTTCCAAATTGGCGTCTATCAAAGCGATGATCCTCGTGCGATGTTCAAGGTTCGACCGTTCCACGTAGCGGCGCAATCCAGCCCAATCCTCCGCTTCGTAGCCGGTCGTTATCATATCGCCTTCAAACTGGTAGAGTTGCTGTATGTGTTTCTTCAATGCGGCGGTACGCCCGATAGCCAATTCCTTGTTATGCGCATACGGACTTTCGGGCGAAGCATAACCTTTCAGCCATACCGAGGTGATGGTTATATCCATGTCGTTCTGCACGGAGTCGATCGATGACTGTATTTTCCCCAGTTCGGCGGTGTTGTGCCGATAGCCCGGAAAAATCGCTGTCTGGTCGACCGGAAAGTCGATGAACGCCGAACCTTCGAGTGAATCCCGCTTTTCGACCAGCCCTTGCGGACGTACATATACCAGTTCGGGGAAAAACGCCTCGGAATGTCGTCCGAGCATCCCGGTCTGCTTTGCCAGCAGCGTGTTGCAGCATCCGTAGTCGCTGCGGTGAAGTGACAGCACGGAGCCGTTCATCCATTCGGCGTATGGCACCATGCAGTGATATTCGATGTCGTCAGGCTTCTCCGCAGCCTTGTAGCTCTTTTCATCCCTGCCCGACAGCATGCTCTCGCCCTTGCGTACATAGAAGTAGTAGCGCCGTCTGCCGTAAACTCCTATCGATTGCAGGCTGAGCGAATCGCTGCCGTTGACCAGCCATGGTGTGAGCAGCACCGCGCGATTATTGTCCACGTCGAGCCCAGACAAATCCCAAAGCATATCTATGGCGATGTACGCGCCGTTGCGTTCCATCCTGAGATTTTCTATGGAAACGCCGTCCACGATGTCCTGTTTCCGCATGTCGATTGCGGTCTGCGCTTCCGCTGCCGTAACCATGCCCAAAAGGGCTGAAAGGATATACAATCTCTTTTTCATCTCGTACACGATTAAAATACATAAACAAGGTTGATTGCCGCCTTCGTCGGGCCCACGTAGTGGTGCGGCTTGTCCGTTTCCACCTTCCTGCCGCAGCCGGTACACCGGAAGCGGTCATAGCGTGTATAGGAATAGCCGAAGCCTATTTCTGCCTCGAGGTTCCAATGTCGCCCCAGTATCCACGCATAACCATAAGCGATACCAGCGCCTACGAACCAGCCTTGATAACGGCTATCCTTCAGTTTGCGGGCATCCGAACCGAAGAAGTTGATTTGTCCGTCGAAACCTCCGATATTATACTGTCCGCCATGCATGTGGGCACCCACGAAGTGCCCCGAGAACCGGTCGCGGAACCAGTACCTGGCTTCAGGTTGAAAGACCCAGTGTTTCCAGCGTCGGTCGTGCGAGAGCGTCCATGCGTTGAATTGCCCCGTTATGTCCAACGTCCATTTGGGAGCGAGCCCGACCTCTATTCCCAAATTCGGATTCAGGAAAGCGTCTGCCAGGATATTGCTCTTGGCAGCCACTCGCTGGGCTTCGATATCCTGCGTAATACCGGTGACGGCGATTGCCAGCAGGACGAACATTCGTTTTATAATTCCATTATTCATACTTTAAATTATTGCGTTACAGATTTTACAGTCTGTCCGAGTACAGACATCCGAAAGGACAGTTGCGGTGTCCTTGCTTTCTCGGCTTGATAAATCCGGTCAAATAGTTCTGGGGGATGGTCGGCGGAACGGCCTCGGAAGAGGCTGCCGCAGTTATGACGGAAGAATGAATTCTGTTCTTTTCATTATAATAGGTAGAGCGGGTGGAGTGACTGAAAAACTTTTTTGTAAAATAGCCGTGGGATTTTTTTGTTCTGCACAAAGAAATGATATATTTGCTATCGCATAATGCCAAAACGTATAAATCATATCGGCAAAATCGTAATGACCTTATATACGCAAACCGCAATTTTGTAAAGGATATGTCAAATCATCAAAAACGGACTTTTCCCGGGGCGCACGGAGTCTCGTCGTCAACGGACGTAATGTAAATAAAGCCAGCGTGCTGTGGTGTATTTACACGTCGTATTCCCGGAAGTATGCGGCCGGTGACATCCCGGACGGTTCCAGTGTGCAGGAAACAGCCGGCGGGAACACACGTTCGAGGGGAATAATTTGAATCATGGGAACATTTGTCACATACGGCAGCCTGATGGTCTATATTTTGCCGATCTGCTGTTCGGTCATATGTTCGGTCTTTGCCTTATTGCTGATCTGGAATTATCGCAATCCTGCCGAACGAAAATTGAGGCGGGTCGTGAGCATCTACTGTATTCTGCTCGCCGTGTGGTGGGCGTCCGTACTCTGGCATGTGCTCTCTGACGACCCGGTATTCCTTCCGGTCGATATTCCTTTTGCCCTGTCGTATGTCTATATTCCCGTATTGTTCTACAACATCGTTTATTACCTGACCTATTTGGGGAATAAAAGAAACTTTCCCGTCCTGAATTACCTTTGGCCGGTGCCCGCGTTGGCGGTTATCCTGACGGCGGCGGCCTGGATATTGCCGCATGGAGAAGGAATCGCCGGATTATCGCCGTTTGAGCGTTATGCGGATCTGTTCATCTCCGGCTTTTTGTTGCGGTTCGTCACGGCGATAGCCTATGTCGTTCCGACTTGCCGGTTGTTGTCGCGGTATTATAAGCAGGCGGTCGTGCAGAAGGTAGACACGGATCGAAAATCTTTCAGTATAAGATCGTCGCGTTGGCTCGTCGTGCTCTTCGTGCTTTTCATCGCTATCTGGCTGATCGCTTTTTTGCCTTCGGTAGTGTGTTCCGACCGCTGGCTCGTACGCCTGAACGCATTATGTATCATAGCCCAGGAAATCCTGCTCACGTACCATGTTATCCGCAGGCAGTATCTCTCTTACAAAACCGCCGATTTGTTTCCGTCCGCCGGGAAAAAGAGCGAGAGCAACGGGGTGGGCGACAAACAGCGCCTTGTGCCGGACAACACGCGCGGACGGCTGACCAGTAAGGCTTTAGAAAACTATATGTCCCAAAAAAAGCCGTACCTCGATCCCGATTTCAAACTGACTGACATGGCTGAGGCGATGGGGGTGAACCGTACCGTCATGTCTAATTTTATCAATCAGACTTACGGCAAGAATTTCAACTGCTACCTGAACCTGTGGCGGATCGAGGAGTACCAGATTCTAATGGCACATCCTTCGAACGAACGTAAAAATCCGTATCAGGTAATGGTTATGGCGGGATTCAAAGACTCCAGGCATTTCCAGCGTGCGATCCGATTGGAAAAGGCTGCCAAGAAACAGCCCGACGAGAAACCGCAAATAAAGAATAAGGAAGGATGAATCAAGATATCGGACGTGCAATCGTTTTCTCAATGCCGGTGGTAAGTGCTGCGGTCAGCCTGATTCTGATTTCGCTCGATACGACCCGCTCTTCCAATACGGTCGACCGGAAGATCCATTACAACATGATCGCTGTATACTGTCTGATGATACTGTTTTGGAGCGGGCTGGTCATGCATTCCATCGCCCGCGACACGTTCATAGCATACCTGCCCGTTTTCTTTTCCTCATTCGCTTTCATCCCCGTATTCCTTTACCGGATCACGCATATTATTACGGATACGGGCGAGCGGAAACTTTTTCCGGCCTGTCATTTCATCCTTCCGGCGTGTTTGACCCTAATTATCTGCGCGATTGCGTTGGCAGTCCCGCTCCGGCAGCGATGGGCAGCTATTTATGATAACGAGGTAAACCTTACATCAGCAATCATCGACATCACGTTTATCGTTTGCATTTTGCTGTGTATTTTATATTCCTGGCTGAGCCTGCTCCGCATAAAGTCGTATAAACGCAAGATAATCGACTATTCCGCCGACATCTACCGCATGTCGCTGGATTGGCTCTCCTTTATCATCCTCTTCAGGGTCGTGCTGCAAACCCTGCCGATAGCCGGGCTGATATTGGGTGTCGGGCTGTTCGGCGGGTTGGGGTTTGCCTGGGCATTCACGACGTTGCCGGCGGTATTCACCCATATTGTGCTGTGCCTGAGTATTCTTTCGGAGAATTACGTGATTTTCGAACCTGTTACCGTCAAAGAGAAGGAAATGACCGCGTCGGGAAATTATCCGCAACTGGGGCGGCAGCAGGTCGAGAAGTATTTGGAGGATCGGAAACCTTATCTGAATCCGGAATTCAAAATAACCGATATGGCCCGGGATCTCGTTTCCAACAGGACTTATATATCGGCTTTCATCAACCGGGAATATGGCGTGAATTTCAACCGTTTCATCAATAGTTACCGGCTGAAGGAGGTGGAGCGGCTACATGCGGATGCTGTGCAGAGAAAGCAAAAAATACCTGTGTTGGAGATTGTGCTCCATGCGGGATTTAGTAATTACCGCAGCTATTTCCGGGCTAAGAACATGGTAAAGAACGAAGCCGTTGCCATAAATCAGAAAATGTAATCGGATCCGATCTGAAAATCAAGCAAGGAGCGCCAATACGATCTGCGAACTTCAGGGAGTTTTCAATAATGAGCGATACCATTTTATAATCGCAGGTAATCGAAAAGGGCGGATCGCGTTCGTAATAAAACGATTCCAAATAAGGAGCCGTATCGGTTCGATTCCGCAAGTAATGGGGTGGAGCCAAATTTGTCAAACCGGAACGGTAGTAACGCACAAAACCAGAACGCCTGGCATCTTTCTGCCCACCTCTCTTTCGTGTTGCTTGATAAAGTCATACATAACATTAAGAATTTTTATGGGTTTGTATGCTAAATTTAAACATGAAGAAGGAACCATTAGAGTCGGAAATCGCGAAAATAAAAAACCGGGGAAACATTATTTTCCCCGGAAAAATTACAGAATATGATTCGTGATTAGATAAAAATACTACCAATTTAGGCTAAAGCGCCCGCTATTGCAGCGGGCGCCTTTCGGATGTGAAAAAATTATTTTTTCATGTAACCCTTCACATAGTGGTGGTGCTGGCCGAAACGCTCGAAGGCGGCACGGTCGAGTTCCTCCTGGGCCGACGGGTCGGCTACGGAGATGATCAGGCGTGCGCGCTCCTGCAGCGTCTTGCCGTAGAGGTCTACGGCCCCGTGCTCGGTTACGAACCAGTGGATGTGGTTGCGGGTCGTGACGACGCCTGCGCCTGGCGACAGTACGGGGGCGATCTTCGAGATGCCTTTGTTGGTCACCGAAGGCATGGCAATGATGGCCTTGCCGCCCTTCGACAGCGATGCGCCGTATACGAAGTCGATCTGTCCGCCGACACCCGAATAGAACTTCGTGCCCAGCGAGTCCGCGCATACCTGGCCGGTAATGTCGACCTGCAGCGCCGAATTGATGGCCGTCACGCGGTCGTTCTTCGAAATGATATAGGGGTCGTTCGTGTAGCCCACGTCCATCATCAGCACGGCAGGGTTGTCGTCGATGAAGTCGTAGACGCGCTGCGAACCCATCAGGAACGTCGATACCATCTTGCCCTTGTCGATGTTCTTGGCTTCGCCGTTGATGACGCCGCTCTCCACGAGCGGGAGTACGCCGTCGGCGAACATTTCGGTGTGGATACCCAGGTTCTTGTGGTTGCCCAGCTGCGCCAGTACGGCGTTCGGGATGGCGCCGATGCCCATCTGGAGTGTCGCACCGTCCTCGATCAGGGCGGCGCAGTGTTTGCCGATGGCTTCTTCGGTGGCGTTCGGCTGCGTGAAGTGCGCCTCCATCAGCGGTTTGTCATCCTGTACGAAGATGTCGATCTTCGAGGAGTGGATCATGGCCTGCCCGAATGCGCGGGGGACATATTTGTTTACGACGGCGATCACGTGCTCGGCGGTCTCCACGGCGGCCAGCGTTGCGTCGACCGACGTGCCGAGCGATACGAAGCCGTGCTTGTCGGGCGTCGACACCTGGATCATCGCCACATTGCAGGGTACTGCGCCGCAGCGGTAGAGGCGCTGCGTCTCGCTCAGGAAAATCGGAATATAGTCGGCATAGCCGCTCTGGGTGACTTTGCGGACGTTGCCGCCCACGAAGAACGAATCGAGCTGGAATACGCCTTCGAACTTCTCGTCGGCATAGGGTGCCGGGCCTTCGGTGTGCAGGTGGTGGATGTGGACATCCTTCAGTTCGCCGGCCTCGCCGCGTGCGCACATGGCGTTGATCAGGCATTGGGGGGCCGAAGCCACGGAGCTCAGGTGGATGTGGTCGCCCGATTTGATAACCTTGACGGCCTCTTCGGCGGTCGTAAATTTGATCTGGGTAGTCATTTTTACTTTAAGTTTGTATTTTGGTTTTGGTTAGCGTTTCCTTTCGCCGATTTTTCGCGGACAAAGTTCCTGATGGCCTTGTCTGTGTAAGTCCAGAAAATCGGTACGTTACGCATCGTGATGATGTTCAGCGTATTCAGGGCAAGGCCCATGCTGATGTCCACGCGATCGAGCGTGTCGATACCCGGGGCAATGTTGTAGAACATGACGACGACGTGTTCGGGTTGTCCTCCGCGCATCGTGTAGACCCGGCCGTAGTGGTCGGACGAAGGATAGGCCGCGCCTTTGGCATAGGCGGCCGTGCCGTTGCGCTCGCCGCCCATATAGAGGCGGAACCCCCCGTAGAGGGGTGTGATGTCGAAACGGAGCATCACGTTGCCCGTGATGTTGTCCCCGGCGCAGATGACGTTCGAAATGCGGAAGTCGTTTACGAACGAGGGGGTACTGATCTCCGAGGGCTGGTGCCCGCGGGCGAATTTCTCGACGGTTTCATTGCGCAGGGATTCGAAATGCCGCGCTTCCCGGCGGAGTTTTTTCTTCTGGGCCTTTTGCAGCGCCTTCTGTTCCTTTGCGGTGCTACCCTCCCCGGGTTGCATGGCCGATGCCGCTCCGCACAGCGTGCAGAGCGACAGCAGCAAAACGGTCAGACGTTTCAGCATGGCGTTGCTATTTGCGTTTCACCTCTACCTGTTCGTATCCCTCGACGATGTCGCCGACACGGATGTCGTTGAACGATTCGATGTTCAGGCCGCAGTCCTGGCCGGCCGCAACCTCCTTGACGTCGTCCTTGAAGCGCTTGAGCGAACCCAGCTTGCCGGTGTAGATCACGATACCGTCGCGGATGACGCGGATCGGGGTGTTGCGCTGGAGCTTGCCTTCGCGGACGATACAGCCGGCCACGGTGCCGACCTTCGATATCTTGAAGATCTCCAGTACCTCGACCGAAGCGACGATCTCCTCCTTCATCACCGGTTCGAGCATGCCCTCGATGGCGTCCTTGATGTCGTTGATGGCGTCGTAGATGATCGAGTAGAGGCGGATTTCGATCTCCTCCTTCTCGGCCAGCCTGCGGGCCGAAGCCGACGGACGCACCTGGAAGCCGACGATGATGGCGTTCGAGGCGGCGGCCAGCAGCACGTCGGACTCCGAAATCTGTCCTACGGCGGCGTGGATGACGTTGACCTGCACGGTCTCCTTCGAGAGCTTGATCAGCGATCCGGACATGGCCTCGACCGATCCGTCCACGTCGCCCTTGACGATGATGTTCAGCTCCTTGAACGAGCCGATGGCGATGCGGCGGCCGATCTCGTCGAGCGTCACGTGCTTCTGGGTCATAATGCCCTGCATGCGGGCCAGCTGTTCGCGTTTGTTGGCGATTTCGCGTGCCGAGCGGTCGTCGTCCATGACGTTGAACGTGTCGCCGGCCTGCGGCGCGCCGTTCAGTCCGAGCACCTGCACGGGCGTCGAGGGACCTGCCGCTTCGACCTTCTTGCCGTTCTCGTTGAACATGGCCTTCACGCGGCCGGTGTAGGTTCCCGAGAGGATCACGTCGCCGACGCGGAGCGTGCCGCTCTGCACCAGGATCGTCGACACGTAGCCGCGGCCCTTGTCGAGCGTCGACTCGATGACCGTTCCCTGCGCCTTTTTGTTGGGGTTGGCTTTCAGGTCGAGCATCTCGGCCTCCAGCAGCACCTTTTCGAGCAGCTTGTCGAGGTTCAGGCCCTTCTTGGCCGAAACCTCCTGGTCCTGGTATTTGCCGCCCCACGACTCCACGAGGTAGTTCATCTGCGAGAGCTGCTCCTTGATGTGGTCGGGGTTGGCGTTGGGTTTGTCGATCTTGTTGATGGCGAAAACCATCGGCACGCCTGCGGCCTGCGCGTGGTTGATCGCCTCGACGGTCTGCGGCATGACGCTGTCGTCGGCCGCGACGATGATGATGGCCACGTCCGTCACGGCGGCTCCGCGGGCGCGCATGGCCGTGAAGGCCTCGTGGCCCGGGGTGTCGAGGAAGGTGATCTTCTGCCCGTTCAGCACCACGCTGTAAGCGCCGATGTGCTGGGTGATGCCGCCGGCCTCGCCCTCGATGACGTTGGTTTTGCGGATGTTGTCCAGCAGCGAGGTCTTACCGTGGTCGACGTGTCCCATGACCGTGACGATCGGCGGACGCGGCACGAGGTCTTCCTCCTTGTCTTCGCCCTCGTCGTTGATGGCCTCCTGGATCTCGACCGAGACGAATTCGACCTTGTAGCCGAACTCCTCGGCGACCACGACGAGCGCTTCGGCGTCGAGGCGCTGGTTGATGGAGACCATCAGTCCCAGGTTCATGCAGGCCGTGATGACCTGCGTGGGCGACACGTTCATCATCGTCGCCAACTCGCTCACGGTCACGAACTCCGTGACTTTGAGGGTCGAGCGTTCCTGTTCCTCGCGTTCGAACTCTTCGTTCATACGCTCGGCAACGGCGTCGCGTTTATCCTTGCGGTATTTGGCACTCTTGCTTTTGGCACCCTTGGCCGTCAGGCGTGCCAGGGTGTCCTTTACCTGCTTCGAAACCTCCTCGTCGCTCACTTCGGGGCGTACGATCGGCTTGGGTGCGGCCTTACCTTTGTTTTTGTTGCGACGGCCTTCGCCCGGTTTGGGCTGGTTCTGGGCGCCGGGACGGTTTTGCCCGCCCTGTCCGGGACGGTTCTGGCCGCCCTGGCCCCCTTGTCCACCCTGCTTGTTGCCGCCGCCCTGCGCATTGCCCTTCGGGGCTTTGCTGACGTCGACCTTTTCCTTTTGCAGGCGCTTGCGCTTGTGCTTGCCGCCGGCCACGAATCCCGACACGTCCATCGTGCCGAGTACCTGCGGCCCGGTAAGGGTCACGGTCTCCGGACGGAAGATGTTGTCTTTGGGAGCGGTCGGTTCCGGCGCGGGGGCCGGGGCTTCTGCGGGCTTGGCGTCCGGTTGCCCGGGAGCCTGCGCTGCGGGTGCCGGCGTGGCCGGTGCGGCGGGTTTCGCAGGTTCAGCGGGCGCAGCCTGGGCAGCCTGAGCAGCAGGCGCCGCATGCACCGGCGTTGCGGGTGCGGCGGGGCTTGCCGGTGTGGCAGGGGCTGCCTGTGACGGCCGGGCTTCCGGGGTTGCAGGCATGGCCGGTGCGGGTTGTGCGGCAGCCTTGGGCGCCTGGGCAGGTGCCGGTGCTGCGGGGGCCGCAGGATGCTGTGCGGCGGGTTTTTCCGCTTCCGCCTTCGGGGCGGGTGCCGGCGCAGCCTTGGGTTTGGGCGACAGGTCGATCTTGCCGAGGAACTTCGGCTGCTGGATTTCGTCCTTGACGCTGATTACGTTGCTTTTGATGACCACCTCTTTTTCCTCCTCGCGCTCCTGCTTCTTAGCTTCTTCGAGGGTGATGGTCGTCTGCTTCAGGGAGATACGCTCGCGGATCGACTCGCGTGCATTGCCTGCGGCGCGGTTCGCCCCGAACTCCTTCTCCAGGACGGCATAAGTCTCCGCGTCGACCAGCGTATTGGGCGACCCGTCGCTCTTGATGCCCTTCTTCTGCAGGAAGTCCGTGATGGTATTCAATCCCACCTTGAACTCCTTTGCAACCTGAATGAGCCTTAATTTTCTTTCGTTACCCATATCTTGTGTTTTCCTTTCTTGCTTATGTTACTCTTCAAATTCGGCCTTCAGGATTTCGACGACCTTCTGTGCCTGTTCCAGCTCCAGGTCGGCACGCGCGGCGATCTCCTCTACGGGCAGTTCCAGCACGCTCTTGGCCGTGTCGCAGCCGACGTTCTTCAGAGCGTCGATGATCCATCCGTCGATCTCGTCGGCGAATTCGGTGAGGGCCACGTCCTCTTCTTCGACCTCGCGGTATACGTCAATGTCGTACCCGGTGAGCATCTTCGAGAGGCGGATGTTCAGGCCGCCCTTGCCGATGGCCAGCGACACCTGGTCGGGCTTGAGGTAGACCGAAGCGGTCATTTTCTCCTCGTCGATGGTGATGCTCGAAATCTTGGCGGGATTCAGCGCACGCTGGATCATCAGCGACGGGTTGGCCGTGTAGTTCACCACGTCGATGTTTTCGTTGCGCAGCTCCTTGACGATCGAGTAGATGCGCGAACCCTTCATGCCTACGCATGCGCCTACCGGGTCGATGCGTTCGTCGTAGGACTCCACGGCGACTTTGGCGCGCTCGCCCGGGATGCGGACGATCTTCTTAATGGTGATCAGCCCGTCGAAGATCTCGGGAACCTCCTGCTCGAAGAGGCGTTCGAGGAACTGGTTGGCCGTGCGCGAAAGGATGATACGCGGCTGGTTATTGTTCATCTCGACCGACTTGACGATGGCCTTGATGGTATCGCCCTTGCGGTAGAAGTCGTTGGGAATCTGCTCCGCCTTGGGCAGGATCAGCTCGTTCTCCTCGTCGTCGAGGATCAGCACCTCCT
>ERZ1673693.2173-NODE-2173-length-11816-cov-216.348610_pt1 | contig 11816 bp, 3 predicted proteins | sample MGYA00580223_ERZ1673693 | MGnify/ENA primary metagenome ERZ1673693 (study PRJEB41218, sample SAMN15661741) | gut metagenome | host: Homo sapiens | place: Canada: London | collected 2015-08-20/2019-03-30 | study: EMG produced TPA metagenomics assembly of...
AGCTGCCGGGCGGCAAGCTGGTGCCCCGAGCAGGCGATACCTATATCCTGTGGAATATCCGGATGCCGGATGAGTATTACCGGCTGGCCGAAGAGGAGTTTGCGGTTGCGGTGGACGAGTACAACCGGGACCACTGGCTGGACATTGCCGCCTACAAAGCCCCGACAGACCCGGTATACATCGAGGAGCACGGCATAGACCTGTTTGTGGGCAGACGGGTGAAGCTGGAGAGCCGGAAGTATTTCCCGGAAAAAGGCTACCGTCAGAGCCGTATCACTAAAATCAGCCGCAAGGTGAACGAACCCGGGCAGATGGACATCGAGATAAGCGATGCGCTGCAGGTGGGCAAGTTCGACAAGGTGACGGACAGCATCGGTGCGCTGAAAAGCTATACGAAATCAAAGACGGAAGGCGCTGCCCTTCCGGACATCATACGAAGCTGGGACAAGACGCTGCCCACGGACAACAACCTGTTTTCCGCGCGGCGCAGCCAGAAAGAGTTTCTGAACAAGAACCAGTCGGACACGGCCAAAGAGCCCATCCGCTTCCTGAAAGGTGTGAGCTTTGGCGAGGCTGCCGGCGGCAAGCCCTGCGGCAGCGTGGACGGTGAGGGCAATGCCGAGTACCTGACTGCCGTGATCCGCGAACTGCTGCGCAGCACGGAGTTTGTGGACGGGCTGACCGGTGAGGGCTGGCAGCTGTGGATTGACCAGCTGACGGGACTGACGAACCTGACGGTGGACAAAGTGACTGCCCGGCAAAGTCTGGTGGCGCTGGAACTGCTGATTGAGCAGGTGCGCAGCGTGTGCGGCCAGCTGGTGGTGTCGGCAGCCAACGGCAAGATCAAGGACGTGGTGAAGCAGGGTGACAACTACCGCATCGTGTTTGAACAGGAATCGGGCTTTGTGGCTCATGACCTGATGCGCTGTGCCGTTACAGGCGGGGCAAAGCTGAAATCCTACTGGGTGGAGGTGGCCTCGGTGATAGCCGGCGGGGTGATGGTTCCGGTAAGCGAGTTTGGCGGGGTGAAGCCGGAGGCCGGCGATGAGTGCGTGCTGATGGGCAACACGGAAAACCCGCTCCGGCAGAACCTTATATCCATTGCTGCCACGGAGGACGGGCAGCCCCGTATCGACATCCTGGACGGGGTGAAGGCCAAGAACTTCAACGGCTGCCTGCGCTGTCGGCTGGGCAAGCTGGACGGCATCAGGAGCAGCGCTTTCCCGGCAGACAAACAGCCGAAAGGAAACGGCCTGTATGCCGACAACGTGTGGCTGAAGGGTACGTTCGTGTTGATGACGGGCGAGGACATCCTGACGCGGTTTGAGATAACCGAGGGGAAAATCCATTCAGCCGTGGAAAGCTTGCGCAAGGAAATACGCGAAGAACAGAGTTATCTGGACAACAGCAGTTTTGCCGACGGCATGGACAAATGGAAGACGGGCAGCAAGGCTACGCTGTTCACCCTGGGCGGACGCTGGATCTGGGCGAACGGCGGTCCTTACGGTACGAAGCCGGACAGCCATGCCGAGATACGGACCGACGGCAAGGTGCCTTATGCCTATATCCGGAACAGCTATATCATGCAGAAACTGGAGGACTTCCGGCTGGTACCGGAGTACCGGCAGACGAACAGCCAGGGCGAACGGGTGCCCGGCGTGGTGTATCTGTCCTTCAGCTACCGGGTCATCAAGGCCGGACGGTTGAAAATCGAATTTGTGGGTGCTGACAAGACCGGGTTTGAAAACTTCAACCTGTTCGGCCATGAAGAAGACCTGCCCGTTGGCGGCGAGAAGATGTTCACGCTGGACGGCCTTTGGAACGGTACGGGAGACTTCAAGCTGTCGTTTACGGGCGTGATTTACATTTCGCTGCTGGTATTCTCTACCAACAAGGCGGACGCACTGGCCTATAAGTACCGTACACTGTTCGAACAGAGCGACCGGCTGGTAAAGATTTCAGCGGCGGTTTTTGACAAGGACGGGGCTGCATTGAAAGAAACCGGGCTGGTGATCAAGCCGGAAGGTGCCGGGCTGTATGCCCAGGATGCCAGCGGCAAGGTGGCCCTTATCGGGGTCAGTGTGGAAGATACGGACGAACATGGCAACCCAGTGAGCAAAATCAAGCTGACAGCCGACCATATACAGCTGGAGGGACTGGTGACAGCCAACGGAAACTTCAGGATACTGGAGGACGGGAGCATGGAATGCCGGAATGCATCTGTATATGGAAAAATATTTGTTGAGGACGGAGGAAAGGTAGGAACATTTACAGTTGAAAGGAATTGCATGCTTTGGAGTAATGGAGATGCTGAAATTCGATTGGGATATGACGGCTATTGGACCGGAGATACCTGCATCTATGCTAAGGCAAACAATTTTAGTAATGCAATCATGGGTATTGCTCCATTTGGTGGAGCAGGTATTTATGGAAGTTGTCGTGAGAAGCCTACTTATCCTGACACATTAACATTTTCAGCAGGATATTTCGATGGCGATGTGTTGGTGCATTCCGGGAATATTCTGGTGAGTGGTGGTGTGGTACAAGCTGATAAAATGCTTCCTCAAAATGGTTGGTCTGGGCGATTCAAGGGTAAAACAGTAGAAGTACAGAATGGAATTATCGTTAACGTGTCATAAAAATGAATAGTTATGAAGGTGAATTTTAACAAGACGTTTAAGGATTATAGAGGGAATGACCTCATAGTCGGTGGAAAAGTCCAGCTGATGACAGATATTATAGCCCAATGCCTTTTTAATGGGGAAGGTGCTCGATCATCCGGTGATTCTAATAAGGATAGCAGCCGTAAAATCCATTCGTATGAATTGTGCATGCGTCTCATACAGGCAAACGGGGATTTATCCATTAGTGCTGAGGATGCTATACTTATAAAAGAGTCTGTAATCGGGCTAACCCCAGGATGTTATTCACAGATCGTAAAATTGATAGATGAATAGATTTATGGCAGAAATGACGCAAGAAGAACTGGTTCAGGAAGTGCTGGACCGTGTACTCCAGTCCTCTACCGGCGTGGAGGACCTGGAAACCGTCACCTCGCTGAGCGGTGTGAAATCACTGCCCGGCGAGAAGGACGGCAAGATGGTGAACGTCCCCCTGGAACTGATAGGCAAGCCTGCGAGCGATGCCGCCGCCCGTGCCGAGGCTGCCGCCAAGAAAGCGGAAGGAGCCGTAGCCGGACTGGAGGAAAAGACCCAGGCCGCCACGGAAGCCGCAACCAAGGCCAACGAAGCGGCAGCCAAGGCAGAAAATGCCGCTGCCAAGGTGGAACAGACTACGGCAGCAGCCGTCGGCGGGGCTACTGCACGCTTTTCATCATGGATGGAAACAGGCAACGTTTTACCTGACAAGTGTACCAAGCCGGGCGGCAGCGTGGTGTATGTGGCCGGTGCCGGGAAATTCGCCTACCACATGGACTCCACCCTGTACGGGGACTGGGACGTGGCGGGTGTGCCCCCTGCCGGCATGTTCATGAATGCGGACCGGTCAGGCATATTGCCGGACAAGCTTTACCTGCTGGGCGATGCCGTATATACCGGAACAGAAGGCCGCCTGAGACTGCTTTCCTACCGGCATGAGGTGATGAGCGGGGATGCTTACGAAGCACTGCCGGACAAGGATGCGAATACGCTGTATCTGATTTATGAGGAGGATTGACGATGATAACCATAGGCGGTAAGGAAATAACGGCTGCGTATGTGGGAAAACGTGCCCTGTCGGCTGTCTATGCCGGGGCAAGACTGGTATGGTCTGCGATAAGCAGCTGTTTCGGACTTGGATACTGGAAAGGCGACGAGCCGTGGAACGGATCGGACGCATGGAACGGTAGCAGTAAAACTGATAAATGAATGATTATTATAAAAGGACAGTATTATGGCAAAAAGGAAAATAAGCGGAATCATCAACGCGACTGAACATCCGATGAATCTTGAAACACCATGGAATCAGAAACAGCCGGACGGCACCTATCATGCCTATGCCGGCGATGACATCGAAGCGTTCCTGAAGAAGGAACTGTCAAACCGTACCCCTACCGAGGAACTGGTGGGCGGCGAGACGAAGCCCCCTACATCCGGAACGGTGTTTGATGCGATGGTGGGTACGGTGACGGACGTGGATGTGCAGGACAGCGAGGACGGCACCCAGTACGTGATGACCGTGAAGCAGAAGGATAACCAGGGCGGCGAGAGCTCGAAGGAGGTGCGCTTCTCGAAGTACACCGACGATGACAAGGTGGTGGTGAACATTGACCTGACGGACAGCAGCGGAGCGGGACTTCCCTCCCAGCAGTACCTGGCACTGGGAAGCGGCTTTGTGGTGAAATACTCCGTGGGCGTGGGTACTGCCGGTGGCGGTACGGTGGACGGCTACAGCGACCTGAAAGCCCGCGTAATCGTGAAACGCGGTTCGACCGTGATCAGTGAGTTCCGGGATGCGGAGTTTGTGGGCGTGACAGCCGGACAGAGCTATACCTTTGACGCTTCGCCCTACCTGAAGGATGCCACCGCCTATACCGTGCAGGTGGAAGCGCAGGCTACCTACCAGGGCGGCACGCTGATGAAGACGGCCACGGCCAAGGTGACCATGGTGGCCATGGCGCTGGAGACGACTTACTCGGTGGGCAACGGACTGGCCGACGGCGGGTACCGGAACGACGTGAACATCCCCTTTACAGCCAAGGGTACGAGCGGCGAAAAGAACATCTACTACCGTGTGAACGGCGGACAGGCCTTTACCCTTGGCCTTTCGGCCGGCAGCGGTGTGCAGCAGAAGAACGTGACCATCCCGCTGACCCAGATGCAGGAAGGGACGAACGTGGTGGAAGCCTACGCACAGCATGAGAACTCCGGTGTGGTGAGCCAGGTGCATTACATTACGCTGCTGAAGGCAGGCGGCGGTGTGACGGCCTATGCGGGCATGATGTTCAGCCACCGGGCTGCGGGATTCCAGCGCGACTGGAAACGCCCGGTGCTGGAGGCAGAGCAGTTCACGGCATGGAGCTTTTCGTATGCCGGCTATGACCGCGATGCGTACACGGCCCGCGTGAAAGTGACCAATCAGGGCAGTGTGGTGAAGGAAGACCTGCTGCAGCGCGGCGAGACCGGCAGCTACGGGCGGACCAACGTAAATGTGGAACCGCTGGACTACCGCGTGTCGTGCGGTGATGCCGTGCTTGAGGTGAAGGTGAACACGACATCGCACCCCGACATTGAAGCCACGCTGGCACCGGATGCGGTGTGTACGTTTGATGCCTTCGGACGCAGCAATACGGAAAACAACCCGGCAAGCTGGGTGAGCGGTGACAAGCGGATGGAGTTCCGGGACGTGCTGTGGAGCGTGAACGAATACGGTGCCGGTAGCGGCTGGCACAAGGACCGCCTGCTGCTGGCCGGCGGTGCAGGCATGACTCTGACCGCCGATGGTGGGTACCGCCCCTTTAACGAGGCGGACAAACCCGAGGGATTTGCCATCCGTGACGTGGGCATGACGCTGGAGATAGAATACAGCACGGCCAACGTGACGGATACGAATGCCGAGCTGATCACCTGCCTGGGGCAGCTGGACAACGGCAACCGGTACGGGCTGATTGTGACTCCGGAAGAGGCCAAGTTCCTGACCGGTGTGGTGACCGAGGCGATGGATGCCGGACAGGTGCTGCGCTATGAGGACTCGGTGGGTACGAAATTCCAGCCGGGTACGAACATCCGCATTACCTACGTGTTCTACCCGAACGTGCAGACGAACGAACAGCGCACGCTGATCGGCTTTTATGTGAACGGTGAAGAATCGGCAGCTTCCAAATGGCTGGACAAGGTGAACTTCAACATCCAGAGCCAGCTGGAGTTCAAGTCAACGGGTGCCGACCTGAACGTGAAGAGCGTGCGCATATATAACAAGGCGCTGACCTCGGACGAGGTGCTGAACAACTACATCGTGGACCGCAACCACCTGGAGGATGCCGACGGGGAACCGGGCGTGCGTTCGCTGGATGAGGACAACCGCGTGCTGAACGAGGGGGACACGGTGAGCATGGAGAAGCTGATGGGACTGATGAAGAAGCGGCGGAACTCGATCCTGGTACTGATAGGTACGGGCAGCGTGGGCAGTGAGGTGCCAAGCGAGAGCGACACGCTGAACGTGATGGATGCGCTGGCCCAGCTGAACAACAAGAAGGCCAACAAGCTGTGCCGGGAAGTGAGATTCTACAACGGCGAGAACCGGGCGCTGGACTGGATAGCCCGTGACATATATCTGCGTATTCAGGGTACCAGTTCGGTGAACTATGCCCGCAAGAACCTGCGCTTCTACTTCCAGAAGACAGCCAGCGGATATACGGCACGGATGAGCTACGGCGAGATAGACGGCAACGGGCAGCAGAGCAACCCGACAGCAACGGAGGGCAAGAAGAACCTGTTCCGGCTGCGGGGCAACTCGGTGGGCGCGAAACTTGCCTGTGCGAAGTGTGACTTTTCCGACTCCTCCATGACCACCAATACCGGTGGTGCGAAGTTCATCAACGACGGCATGAAGGAGATGGGTATCCTGACCCCGGCCCAGCAATATGCAGCCGACCATAGCGATACGTGCGGGCAGGATATACGCTCGGCCATTGACGGCTTGCCCTGTGACCTGTTTGTGGCCAGGAGCGTGGATGAGGATCTGACCTATTACGGCCAGTACAACATGAACAACGAGAAGAGCGACAGCTACCCGATATTCGGCCAGGACAAGACTATCGGCGGCGAGCAGTGGGGAACCGGTGACACCCTGAACTACCTGCAGGCAAACGGCGACCGGCCGAAGGAATACCTGCCCATCTGCATCGAGACGCTGAACAACTCGAACGACCTGTGCCTGTTCCGATGGCTGCCGTCCACGGAGCCCGACCATACGGACTTCATGGATTTCAACTTTGACGGCGGTTTCGAGTTCAACCACCCGAAAGACGTGTTCTGGAACGACGGCGGTGGCGATGCCGAAGAAGAACCGAACATCAAGGAACACTTGGGCACCGGTGACAAATATGACAAGATGTACAAGGCCCTGGACCGCATGATGGGCTTCCTGTACAGATGCGTGAAGGAAACGCCTGCCGGCAAGAATCTGACCTATAACAGGGAGTCGCACACGTTTGACGGGGTGGACTATGAGGATGACGGCAACAGGTTCCCGACTGCGAAATGGGTGAGCCCGACCTTCAGGAAGGAAGCCGGGAAGTATTTCAACCTGCCCAACCTGGCTGCCTACTACCTGTATGTGCAGTTCAACCTGGGCGTGGACCAGCTGGCAAAAAACATGCTGGTGCGGACGTGGGACGGTGTGATGTGGTGGATAACCTATTACGACGGGGACTGCCAGCTGGGTTCGGACAACAAGTCGTTCCTGACCGGGAAGTATGACGACAACCGGCAGACGAAGCGCGACGGTGCCTACGTGATGCAGGGACACAACAGCTGGCTGTGGAACCTGATACTGGGCAACATGGGCAATCTGCTGGAGGAAGTGATGACCAAGGGCGTGAACGGCGGTACCAGCTTCATGAGTGCCTTCAGTATTCAGAAGGCCGTTGACCATTTTGACACCGAACAGATGAAGAAGTGGTGCTCACGCCTGTACAACAAGTCCGGTATCTTCAAATACATCTACCCGTTCCTGAACGAAATGCCGGTGGGTGCGGACGGCGCGAAACAGACCTATCCGCAGATCTACGGTCTGAAGGGTTCGTTGAAAGCGCACCGGAACTACTTCATCCAGCGCCGGTACGACCTGAAGCAGGTGGAGTACGGCTATGTATCTACGCTGGGTGCCCAGTTCTACCAGAGTACGGCATCGCTGGACAAGGCTTATAAGCTGAAACCGATGCAGTACCGGCTGACCATCCCGTACCGTGTGCAATTGTCCACCAGTAACGGCGTACAGGCCGACAGCGGTGTGGTGGATGCGGACGTGCTCCATTCCCTGCAGCTGACCCGTTCGTTCGGCGAAAATGACCCGCTGAAGATTATTGGTGCAGCCAAAATCAAGGAGCTGGTGTGGCATGAGGATGCGTTCGCCATCGGGTTCAACTTCGGTCTGCTGACCTCACTGGTCAAACTCGACATGAGCGTGGAGAAAGCCAGCGGTTACCGGAACGGCTCGTTCATGGCTTCGACCAACGGGATGCTGCTGCTGGAAGAAGTGAACATGCGGAATAACCTGCTGGCCCGGAACGGGGACAACGGAAACGTGGCCACCTTGGACCTGAGCTGGCAGGGGAGACTGAAGAAACTGGACGTAAGAGGTACGGGACTGACCCGCGTGAAGCTGGCTACCGGTGCGCCCGTTGTGCAGTTATGCCTGCCGGACACGATTGAGGAACTGTTCCTGGAGTATCTGACCAAGCTGCAGGACAGCGGATTGATACTGAAAGGCATCAACAACGTGCGGGGCTACCGCTACACCAACTGCCCCGGCATCGACGGGTTTGCCATGCTGGAACGCCTGCACCAGGCCAAACTGAACGGCAGCGGCAAGCTGGAGCGCTTTGTGCTGGAGATAGACCGGGAAGACGACGGAACCCTGCTGAAGAAGTATTTCGATTACGGAACGTACACGCAGACGGGTGCGGTGGATGACCGGCATTCGGGACTGAGGGGCAAGCTGACCCTGACGAAGTATCTGGCTGATGAGGAACTGGAGAAGTATGCCGCCCGTTATCCGGAACTGACCATCAAGCAGCCGCCCTATACGATGATTGAGTTTGACGACAGTGTGGCCGACGATGCCAATGTTTCGAACCTGGACAACAAGACGGGGTACAAATTCGGCAATACGTACAAAATGAGCGGGCATGTGAATGCCATCCTGTCCAAGCGCCACCGCGTACTGGCCAAGGTGACCAAGATGCCAACGAGCCGGAAGGTGGAGATAGCCGGGCAGCAGGTGGAAGTGAACAACCCGGACGGGGAGATGACCTATTTCCCCCTGCATGACGAAAGCTCGAACTTCTATGCCGATGCGGAGGATATGAACGACTGCACGGTGGCGAAGCTGGACGGCAGCGAGGGAGACTGGATGATGTATGAGCCGTTCTACTGGAGCAAGGGTATCAACGACTATCTGAACAACAAGAAGTACGCCTGCTACAGCAGCTACCCGGAGGGCGAAATGCCCCCTGTCCCGGAGGCAACTGTACTGACGCTGGATGCGATCAAGGAAACGCAGGGCGGCTGGCTGGGTGAACGCAAGATCATGAGCGGAAAACCTACGTTGATGGAATCCTATACGACTGACAAGGCCTATTCGGTATGTAAGGTGGACGTATCCGGCTACAGACGTGTCCGCTTTCCGAGCGTTCCAGGAACGGGGCTTATCGGCAGTGTGTTTGTGGATGATGCAGGAAACATCCTGAAGAGCATCGTGGTGCCGACCATCGGCTTGAAGTTTGAAGCCGGCATGTATCTGATAGCAGACGTTCCGGAGCGTGCGACCGCTCTGCATTTCTCCATTCTGAACACGGCTGAGTTTGACTGCGTGGTACTGAGCAACAGCGACAAGATAGAGGACATGGAACCGGATTGGGTGGCCAATGAGGAACATCTGTGTGCCGTAGTGGGCAGCTCGGTGATGGGAAGCAAGCTGCGTGCTTGCATTACAGGAAACACCACAGCCGGCAGTATGACGTGGACAGACTTTCACTATTACAGCCAGCAGCGGGGCATGCAGCAGATAGATGCTCTGATGCACAGCCGCATCGCGAACCTGAGCTATGCCCGTTACGGACGAAGGGACATTCAGGAACAGTGCGGTGCCGGACAGCATAACTACAATAGAATAACGGGAGGCACTGCCGAGCATGGTATGGCAGACACCATCGGCTATGATGAAGCGTACGCTATTGATAACAAGATCACGAATTCATTGATTGAAAATATGGTTCACCAGTATGCCTGGTATAAGAGCCGGGACGAATACGGGCAGGCAATCGTGGTGCAGGTGAACAATATCTGCTGCCTGGGCTATGAGGACATCTACGGCAACAAGTATGACATGATGGACGGCGTGGATCTGCCGAACGACAGCGGCAATGTGGGCAAATGGCGCATTTGGATGCCGGACGGCACGGTGCGGTGGGTGCAGGGCAAAACGTCCGGCGACCAATGGATAACAGGTGTGGCGCATGGCAAGTATATGGACATGGTTCCGGTAGGTAATCTGAACGGATCATCTTCTACCCACTATTCCGATAAGTACTGGATAAGCACCGCCACAGTCCGTGTGGTCTATCGCGGGTGCAACTATGCGAATGCGGGTGGCGGTGTGTCGCATGCGCATGCGTATAACGATGCTTCGTACGCGCATGCGTATGTCGGCTCTCGTCTGGCCTTCCGCGGCAAAATCGTTCGGGCGCAAAGCGTGGCAGCGTATAAGGCGATACGCGAGGTGGCGTAAGCGCAAAGCGCCAAAGCGTGGAGCGAAGCGACTAAAACGAAAGAACGGGATTCGGATGGTTTCCGAATCCCGTTTAAAAGGTATTCAAATACCGGCGAAGCCGGTCGAAAAAAATTAGAAAATCAAGGTATATGAAAAAGATTATCGCATTTCTTAAAACGAGTAACCGCTACAAGCATCTTGTTGGCGGTCTGTTGGTAGGCCTGCTTGGATTTACTCCTTGGACAGCCCTTTATGCTGCAGTTGTTGCAGCTTCCTGTATGGAACTGAAAGATACCCTTCGGGGAAGTCTATGGGACTGGATTGATTGGGGACTCACCATTGCGGGTGGCGGTATATCCGTCTTATTTTGGCTGATAGTGTAATCCGTTTTAGCTGTTAAATCAGTAACTTTGCAGTCGGTAGAGCTTCCCGATAGTCCGTGTGGTCTATCGCGGGTACAACAATGCGAATGCGAATGGCGGTGTGTCGAATGCGAATGCGAATAACGATGCTTCGAATACGAATGCGAATGTCGGCTCGCGTCTGGAAATCTAATTAATCGGCGTACAGCACCGGGGACGTGTCCCCGAAGCGGTGCCGAGGGAAGCAAGCCACAGCAACAGCACCCATTAGGGTGGAAAGCTGAAAAATCACGCGTCGGGTGGAGTTTGGTAGGCTGTTATCAGTTCGAAGAAGTCAGACCCGGGGGAAAGGAAGGCCCTTATCTTCTGTTTTTACTAACCAACAGCAGAACCGTATGCGCAGGGAAGGATATATCATAGAGGAAATCATCGAATACTCCAATATGTCGGAGGCTTTCGATGCCGTACTGCGCGGAACGGATCGTAAGGAATCAATCCAAGGGAAAAAGCTACTTGCACATAGGGAGGAAGTTATATCCAAACTTACTGCTGCCATTGAAAACGGTTCGTTTCAACTTGGTGGGTACCATGAGACGGAAATCAAAGAGTATGGCAAAAGTCGCATCTTGCAGATTTTATCCATGTATGACCGCATTGCGGTATATGCCGTAATGAACGTGGTGGATCGTCACCTGCAGAAGCGCTATATCCGGACTACCGGAGCCAGCATTAAACGCCGTGGCACTCATGATCTGATGCACTGCATACGTACCGATCTGCAAAAAGACCCGGAAGGCACGCTGTATGCCTACAAGTTTGACATCCGCAGATTCTACGATAATGTGCGGCAGGATTTTGTGATGTGGTGCTTCCGCAGGATATTCAAGGACGAAAGGCTGTTGGTGCTGCTGGAGCGGTTCGTGACAATGCTGCCGGAGGGTATCAGTTTCGGACTGCGCAGTTCACAGGGAGCAGGCAACCTGCTTCTGTCTGTATTTTTAGACCACTATCTGAAGGATAAGT
>ERZ1673693.2195-NODE-2195-length-11671-cov-3.685176_pt1 | contig 11671 bp, 9 predicted proteins | sample MGYA00580223_ERZ1673693 | MGnify/ENA primary metagenome ERZ1673693 (study PRJEB41218, sample SAMN15661741) | gut metagenome | host: Homo sapiens | place: Canada: London | collected 2015-08-20/2019-03-30 | study: EMG produced TPA metagenomics assembly of...
GTTTACAACCCGGCGTCCCTGATTAACAATTTCCGGCATTGCTGCAAAATTAGAATCCAGCAATACCACATTGGCAATATTCTTGGCAGCATCACTGCCCTCAGCCATGGCAATACTGCAGTCCGCCTCTTTAAGCGCCAGAACATCATTGACACCATCACCGGTCATGGCAACCGTATGCTTCTGAGCCTGTAAAGACTTCACCATTGCCTGCTTCTGCTGAGGTGTTACACGCCCGAACACACTATATTCTGCAACTGCCTCGTCCATCTGTTCCTGAGTTGTGATCGTTGTCGCATCGATATAATGCTCAGCATTTTTAAGGCCTGCACGTCTGGCAATTGCAGAAACCGTCACCGGATCATCACCGGAGATCACTTTCAGATCAACACCCTGACTTTCGAAATATGCCAGCGTATCCGGTGCCTCTGCACGGATCACATCGGTAATAAGCAAAAGTCCGACAGGTTCCAGTCCCTCCGGAAGCTCCGCTCCCTCACTCACATTTACACTATGGGCAAGAACCAGCACACGAAGACCTTCCTCTGCAAATCTGCCACAATACTCCATCAACTCCGGGTTCCCTTCCGGAAAAAGAAACTGCGCTGCACCCATCAGATAAGTACCTGTATCTGTAAATGCAGCTCCGCTGTACTTCCTGTCAGAAGAAAACGGGATCACATGATCCAGCTCCATATCCTGAGATACTTTAAATCTTGCCCTGAGTGCATCGGCAGTGGCATTCTGATCCTTCAGCACAGAAAGCAGATTTCCCATGATATGCTCGATCTCCCGGATCTTCTCCGGATCTTCCTGACTATGTTTCTCCGGGTCAGCTTCTGACTTTTCCTGTAATACGAGATTCGCACTTCCATCCTCCTTTGCGATCGCATCTGTTGCTGAAACTGCAGAAGTCGCAGAACTCTCAATTCCATTGCTGTCACCTTCGCCGGATTCAGGCTCTTTCCCGGATATTTTCTCTGAAATCTCATCATACACCGGCGGATAGCTCTCCACCGCCTCCACACACATGGTACCCTCTGTGATAGTTCCTGTCTTATCCAGGCAGAGCGTATCCACGCGTGCAAGAGTTTCTATACAGTACAGCTCCTGCACCAGCGTCTTCTTCTGGGCCAGCTTCAGCGCACCCAGAGTCAGTGCCACACTGGTAAGAAGGACCAGTCCCTCCGGGATCATTCCCAGGACCGCTGCAACCATATTGACAACAGAATCCCGGATATTGTCTCCCACAAAATAATACTGTTTATAAAAAAGCATCGCACCCATTGGTACGATAATGATACTGATCACCTTCAGAATGGCATTCAGGGAATTTCTAAGCTCTGAATTATGGCGTTTGAATTCCTTTGCCTCGCTGGTGATCCTTGACGCATAGTTGTCACTTCCCACATGGATGATCTGGCAACAGGCCTGTCCCGCCGTCACAAAGCTTCCGGAAAAAAGCTCATCTCCCGGATTCTTCGGAAGATTGTCTGCCTCACCGGTAAGCAGAGATTCATTGACCTCAAGACTTCCCTCCAGGATCTTCGCATCTGCCGGAACCTGTTCTCCGGCCTTCAGGAATATCAGATCATCGACAACCAGCTTCTCTGTAGAAATTTTCCATTTTTTTCCTTCACGCAGAACAACCGTCTTGGATTCTGTCAGGATGGCCAGCTTGTCAATCGTCTTCTTGGCACGGACCTCCTGAATGATCCCGATCACGGTATTAATAAAAATGATTCCTACAAACATGGAGTTTTTGTAGGAACCAACCAGCAGTACGAGAACCAGCAGCACCAGGTTCAGAAAATTGAAGAATGTCAACGTATTCTCCAGAATGATCTGCTTATATGTCCTGGTGTTGGGGTTTTCGTTATTATTTACCTGGCCCTGCGCAATTCTTTCCTGAACTTCTTCGTTCGTAAGTCCTGTCATGCTTCTTACTTACCTGTCCTTTCAATGGCTTACGGTTCTGTTCGACTGAAGCTTGCTCATGCCCCGGTTATGATCGTAAATAAAAGGGATCAATACTCCTCTTCTGTATCTTCTTCACCCTCGTGGATATCAGACTTCGGTTTGGAAAGACCCTCGATCTTAATGTGATGTTTCTCTGCATAATCCCAGAGAGCTGCATGAATTGCTTCCTCAGCAAGCAGGGAACAGTGGATCTTTACCGGCGGAAGTCCGTCCAGAGCCTCCATAACGGCCTTGTTGGTTACTTCCATAGCTTCCTCAATGGTTTTGCCCATTACAAGTTCTGTTGCCATGCTACTTGTTGCAACTGCTGCACCGCATCCAAATGTTTTAAATTTGCAGTCTTTGATAATATGAGTTTCGTCATCGATATCAAGGAATATTCTCATAATATCACCGCATTTTGCATTTCCTACAGTACCCACGCCACTTGCGTTCTCGATCTCACCGACATTACGTGGATGCTGAAAATGATCCATTACTTTTTCACTATACATTATTTTTTCCTCCTGGCAAGTATTTTTATTATTTTTTCTGCTTTTTAATAAAATCTTCATATAATGGAGACATGCTTCTTAAGTTTGCAGTAATATCTTTCAGCTTATCTACTACAAAATCAACATCCTCCATTGTCGTCTCCTCGCTTAAGGTCATACGGAGAGATCCGTGTGCGATCTCATGAGGAAGACCGATAGCTAACAGAACGTGTGACGGATCCAGAGAACCGGATGTACATGCGGAACCGCTGGATGCACAGATTCCGAAATTATCAAGCATCAGAAGAAGTGACTCTCCCTCGATGAACTGGATGCTTACATTTACGTTGTTCGGAAGACGTTTTACTTTATCTCCATTGAGACGTACGTACGGGATCTCTGTGAGGATCCTGTTGATCATATGATCTCTGATCTCGATTTCTTTTGCAGTACGCTCTTTCATGGACTTGTTTGCACGCTCTGCTGCAAGACCGTATCCTACGATACCAGGAACGTTCTCTGTACCTGCACGACGTTTTCTCTCCTGTGCTCCGCCATGTACGAAGGAGCGGATCTTAACACCCTTACGGATATAGAGGAAGCCGATTCCCTTCGGTCCGTTGATCTTATGTCCGCTGGAGCTGAGCATATCAATATTGAACTCATCTACATTGATCGGGATCTGGCCGAATGCCTGAACAGCGTCTGTATGGAACAGGATTCCATGCTCATGTGCGATCTGTCCGATCTCTTTCAGCGGCTCAAGAGTACCAATCTCATTGTTTGCAGCCATAACAGAGATCAGGATGGTCTCCGGTGTAATGGCTTTCTGAAGCTCATCCAGGTCAATGAAACCATTCTCATCTACATCCAGGTATGTGACCTTGGCACCACGCTCTTTTTCAAGGTACTCGCAGGTATGAAGGATGGCATGATGCTCGATCTTTGTTGTGATGATATGGTTTCCTTTATTTTTATATGCCTCAAAGGTCGCTTTCAGAGCCCAGTTATCAGACTCGGAACCACCTGCTGTAAAATAGATCTCCTCTTTTTTGGCTCCGATCACATCTGCGATCTGCTGTCTTGCCTTTGCGATGGCAGCCTTGCTGTTTGCCGCAAAATCATAAACGGTTGAAGCATTTCCATAAAACTCTGTAAAATACGGCAGCATAGCCTCCACAACTTCCGGTGCGGTCTTTGTGGTAGCCGCATTGTCCAGATATATCATTTTTCCCATTTTCTTTTCCTCCTGTTCAGGATAATTATTTTTCGTGTATTCTCCGGCTTTCTTCGATCAGCTCACTGAGCATCAGGGTATCCACTGCATCTGTGATGCTGTCGTTGATCCTCTTCCACACTAATTTAGCCACGCAGAGATCAGAACCCTGGCAGCCACCGTCACCTTCTGTTCCCGGACATGTTCCACCCTCCAGGACACGAAGGATATCTCCCACTGAAATCTCTTCTGCCGGTCTTCCAAGGAAGTATCCTCCGGCTGCGCCGCGGACACTCTTCACAAGGCCCGCTTTCTTCAAAAGTGCCATCAGCTGCTCCAGATAGCTGACTGATATATTCTGACGGCCCGCAATACTCTGAAGCGAGACCGCTTCTTTTTCACTGTAAAGACCAAGGTCTATCAAAGCCTTAAGTCCGTATTTTGCTCTTGTTGACAGTTTCATCCGCTCACCTCTTTTTCAATTCCCAGTGTTTTCCTCGGATTTCATGTTTACTCTATCAGAAACATATGGTTCTGTCAAGACTAACTTCTTCATATACTGACAAAAAAGACTCAAGGTTATCCATGTCAAAAAAAATATTTCTCAAAGGAACCCTGATTCTTGCCTGCACAGGCCTTATCAGCCGTATCGCAGGTTTCTTTTATAGAATATTCCTCTCCCATGCCATTGGTGCGGAAGGTCTTGGTTTGTATCAGCTGGTTCTTCCTCTCCAGGGACTTATGGCCGCTTTATCCTATACAGGGATCCAGTCTGCCCTTTCACGCCTGATCGCGTCCAGACTTGCCCTTCAGGAGAAAAAGGAGGCACGTTTTTCGCTGGTCACAGGAACACTTATGGCTGTCTTTTTTTCTGCTACAGCCGGTTTTCTGCTTTTTCAGCACGCATATTTTTTTGCTTCCGCAATTCTGAAAACACCGCAGACTGCCGGTCTTCTTCGCCTAACAGCTGTCAGTATTCCTCTCTGTGCCATTCATTCCTGCATTGACAGCTATTATTATGCCCGGAAAAAAGCCTCTGTTCCGGCAGTCGTGCAGCTTTCGGAGCAATCTGCACGGATCGGCACTACCTATATCCTGTATCTGATCTTTCTTTCCGAAGGACGTCCGATCACTGCATTGATCGCAGCGGGAGGTTCCCTTGCCGGAGAGACTGCCGCTTCGCTGGTGTCGCTGCTGGTAGTTTCCTTTCATTTCGGAAATCACCCTGTACACGAAAAGACTCCCGTCAGGATCTTTCCGCTGATAAAGGACCTTTTCACACTGTCTTTTCCCATTTCCCTGAACAGGATCCTTCTGACACTTCTCGGCAGCATAGAAGCGGTCCTGATCCCACAGATGCTTCTGCGTTCCGGCATGACAGCCTCAGACTCACTGAAGATCTATGGGATCTTTACAGGAATGGCACTGCCCCTGCTCCTGTTTCCTTCCACACTTACGTCTTCCGCCGCTGTGATGCTGATGCCTTCCATCGCACAGCTTGATGCACTGGGAGAGCAGCAGCAGATCCGCCGTGTCACTGACCAGACCTTTTTTCTGTGCATGTTCCTGGGATTTCTATGCGGAAGCGGATTCTTTCTTTTTGGCCCATTCCTCGGAGCATTGCTTTTTCACAGCCAGACTGCCGGAACCTACATACGGTATCTGTCTTTTATCTGTCCTTTTCTTTATACAAACACCATGCTCACCAGCATCCTGCAGGGACTTGGAAAACCGGGGCTCTGTCTGATCCACAGTATTGCCGGCATTCTCATCCGTATTTTCTCCGTTGTTTTTATAATTCCGGCAACAGGGATCCGAGGCTATTTTTACGGGATTTTTCTGGGTGAGCTGCTGCTTACTCTTCTACACGTGAAAGCGCTAAAATTTCCCTATCGACAATCGGCCAATAATCGTTTATAATAAATAATCGAAATGTCTATAGTTATGGAGGAATAAAGTACTATGAGTTTTGAATTCATAAAAAAACTGCCAACTCCTGAGGAAATCCGCAATCAGTATCCGCTCGATGCTGAACTTCAGGCGCTCAAGGAGAAACGCGATGCTGAGATTCGCGACGTTTTCACCGGAAAATCCGATAAATTCCTCGCTATCATCGGACCATGTTCTGCAGATAACGAAGATGCCGTATGCGATTATCTTTTAAGACTTCGCAAAGTTCAGGAAAAAATCGAGGATAAAGTCCTTATCATCCCGCGTGTTTACACAAACAAACCACGTACGACCGGTGAAGGATACAAGGGAATGGTCCATCAGCCGGATCCTGAGAAAAAACCGAACCTTCTTGCCGGACTGATCGCGATCCGCAAGATGCACATGCGTGCTATCCGCGATAGTGGACTCACCTGTGCAGATGAGATGCTTTACCCGGAGAACTACCGTTATCTCTCTGATCTGCTTTCCTACGTTGCTGTAGGCGCACGTTCTGTTGAAGATCAGCAGCACAGACTGACTGTCAGCGGCATGGATGTTCCGGCTGGTATGAAGAATCCTACCAGTGGTGACTACAGCGTTATGCTGAACTCCATTGTTGCAGCACAGGGCGCTCATCGTTTTATTTACAGAAGCTGGGAGGTTGAGACCACCGGCAACCCACTCTCTCACGCAATCCTTCGCGGTGCGGTAAACAAGCATGGGGAAGCGATCCCGAACTACCATTACGAGGATCTTCGTCTTCTCTATGACAAATACCATGCAAAGAACCTTGCCAACCCGGCAGTGATCGTGGATACCAACCACTCCAACTCCAACAAGCATTACGAGCAGCAGGTTCGTATCGCAAGTGAGGTTCTTCACAGCCGTCAGGTAGATCCTGAGCTTCACTCCATGGTAAAAGGTCTCATGATCGAGAGCTATATCGAGCCAGGCAACCAGAAGATCGGTGGAGATCACATCTACGGAAAATCCATCACAGATGCCTGCCTTGGTTGGGATGAGTCTGAGAAGCTGCTTTACACGATTGCTGAAAATTGCTAAGATCTGTCTGATCTGCAGTTCAGGAAACGGATATTTGTGATCCTTTTACACTTTATGTTCAAAAAAAGAACCGGCATTCTTCCATTTTGGAAGCTGCCGGTTCTTTTTTGAACGCGTTTTTTATATTATTTCTTACAGATCAATGCCTCGGATGTGCTTTCATATATACGTCTCGCATTTTCGCAACGCCAAAATTCAGATAGACCTGTGTGGTGGAAATATCCGAATGTCCAAGCATTTCCTGCACACTCTTCACGTCCGCTCCATTCTGCAGCATATGTGCGGCAAAAGAATGTCTCAGTGTATGCGGCGTGATATCATGCTGGATCCCGGCTTCCTCTGCATATCCCTTCAGAACCTTCCAGAATCCCTGTCTGCTCATGGATTTTCCTGAACAGTTGGTAAAAAGACTCTCCGTCTCATTTTCTTTCACAAATTTTCCACGGGCTTCCTTCAGATATTTCTCCATGGCTGTTTTGCATACATTTCCTATCGGGATCACCCGTTCCTTATCCTCATCGTGACAGACTACATAACCAAGCCGCAGATTGAGATCCTCCAGATTCAGCCGCAAAAGTTCACTGACACGCATTCCTGTAGCATACAAAAGCTCCAGCATGGCACTGTCCCGGATTCCCTTCGGTGTATTCAGATCCGGCTGTTTCAAAAGGCGGTCCACCTCATCCACAGTAAGGATCTCCGGCATCCGCTTCTCAACCTTGGGCGGCTTCAGTTCCAGAGACGGATCCCTCTCGATCCTGTTCTCCTGATAAAGATACTGAAATAAGGCACGGATAGATGCTACATTTCTGGAGATCGTTGAGGAAGCGAACTGTCCTCTCTCCATATAGCTGAGATAGCCTTCCAGCTCCAGTTCTCCTACATCTCGGATATCATAGATCCCACGATCTGCAAAATACACTGCCATCTTCTTCAGGTCTCTCTGGTAAGATACTTCTGTATTATGTGACGTCCTTTTTCTATTATGTAAATATGTAATAAATTCCCGTATCTCTATGTCCATTTCTCTGCATCCCGTTTCTCTAAAATCATACTCGTTTATGACTGAATTATACTGTGAATTTTACATAAAATCAAACAGTTTTTCATCGTAAAACCGCACAATTTCAACACTTTCCGGCACAAACCACCAAATATCGCAGATTTTATGGAAACCATCACTAGATATTGTGGAAATTTTCCTCAAAAAAATTTCAGGCCCTTTATAACTTTTTCTACGATCCAAGGATTCAGAAAACTTTCTGCGAGGATTCCTCCTGTATACAGCAGAAAAACTGTGATCCCCTGCCGAAAATAAGCCCCTGTTTTCTGCGGCACAAGTCCATAATTTTTCCAGATCCCATACGATTGTCTGTATACGATACCTGCAAGATAAAAATACGCCGGAATATAGACCAGATACTGCGGCATCAGAAGTCCGGCGCCGGCCACACCGCCATAAATACCAAATTCCAGAACCGATAATGCCAGAATCATTCCTGTCTCCATTCCCAAAAACAGCATATATGCGACCGTCAAAGGCACTCCGAATATTGTAAATCCGCATAAAAACAACAGAAGAAAAAAACCTCCTCTTCGTCGCAGCACTTCCAGGAAATAAGCTCCGCCGGAAATATCTTTTCCTGCAAAGCTGCGGATCAGATAAAAAGAAGCCAGGGTTTTCTGTTTCCACTCCATTTTCCAGATCAGATTCGGCAACACATTTCCCGCAAAAAATCCGGTCATAAAAAGAAGCTCCGCCGGAAAACGTCCGGCATTTTTCCACTTCCGGTTCTCTGTCTTACTCTCCATTTACTCACCCTGTACCAGTTTACGCCTGTTTTTCCAGTAATATGACCGTTTTTCCACATGACAAAAAAAGGCCGGCCAGCTAAAAAGCTGTCCGGCCTTTGATATTTCCAGAACTTTCTTCCATTGAAAGCTTATTTTGCGTAGTCAACCGCTCTGCTTTCACGGATCACATTAACTTTGATCTGTCCAGGATACTCAAGCTCTGCCTCGATCTGCTTTGCAATATCTCTTGCAAGGAGAACCATATCTGCATCACTTACATGATCCGGCACGACCATAACACGAATTTCTCTTCCTGCCTGAATAGCAAAAGATTTCTCTACACCCTTAAATTCATTGGTGATATCCTCAAGCTGTTTCAGACGATTGGTATAGGTTTCCAGGGTCTCACGTCTTGCTCCAGGTCTTGCTGCGGAAATTGCATCAGCAGCCTGTACAATACACGCGATCAGAGATTCCGGCTCCACATCACCATGATGAGACGCAACCGTGTTGATAACGATCGGGGACTCCTTGTATTTCTTGCAGAGATCCACACCGATCTGAATATGAGAACCTTCTACCTCATGGTCAATGGATTTACCAATGTCATGAAGAAGTCCGGCACGCTTGGCCATACGCACATCCACACCAACTTCTCCTGCAAGAAGTCCGGAAAGCTGTGCAACCTCAATTGAATGTCTCAGAGCATTCTGTCCATAGCTTGAACGGAATTTCATACGTCCAAGAAGCTTCAGAAGTTCCGGATGGATTCCATGTACCCCTACATCCATGGCAGCATTCTCACCGTCTTCCCGGATCTGTGCTTCCACTTCTTTCTGGGCTTTCTCTACCATCTCTTCAATTCTTGCCGGATGGATACGTCCATCCACGATCAGTTTCTCAAGAGCCACTCTGGCGATCTCTCTCCTGATCGGATCAAATGCGGAGAGTACCACTGCCTCCGGTGTATCATCAATGATCAGATCCACACCGGTAAGTGTCTCAAGTGTACGGATGTTACGGCCTTCACGACCGATGATCCTTCCCTTCATTTCATCACTTGGAAGCTGTACCACAGAAATCGTTGTCTCGGAAACATGATCCACTGCACATTTCTGAATGGCATTGACTACATATTCCCTGGCTTTCTTATTGGCATCTTCCTTGGCTCTGTTCTCAAGCTCTTTATAGAGTCTTGCAACATCCACCTTTACGTCATCTTCTACAGATTTCAGTAATTCTTCTTTTGCCTGTTCGGAGGTAAGACCTGAAACTCGTTCCAGTTCCTGTACTCCTTTTTCCTCAAGTTCATTTACTCGTTTTTCTTTTTCTTGTAACTCGTTAAATTTCGCTGTACATTCCAGCTCACGCTTCTCCACTGCATTGGCTTTTTTGTCAACAGATTCCTCTTTTGACAAAACTCGCTTCTCGTATCTCTGCAGCTCGTTTCTCCGTTCCTTGGTTTCCCTTTCCAGTTCATTTTTAGTTCGCAGAGATTCTTCCTTTACTTCAAGTAAAGTTTCGCGTTTCTTGGTCTCTGCTGCTTTCAATGCTTCATCAAGAATATTCCTTGCCTTATCCTCTGCTGTACCTATGATTTCCGCATCCTTGCGTACTTTCTTGTCAACAGCAACCTTGCAAGTAACAGGAACTGCAATAAGTAGCGTGACTACCACAGCGACAATAACACCGATAATTGTGCCTGCCACAGGAGCACCTCCTTATTTAGTTTTCATTGTACAAATACAACAATACAAGTTTATCTTTTTTTCATACTTATGTCAAGTTTTTCAGGATAATTGTTTGAATATTTTTCCTATATTTAATTACTGTTCGTTCTGTTCTCAGTAATATATTTTGCAATATACATACAATGGAGTATACTATGATTCATCCGAATATGTATGTACAAGTCTGATATTCATATTCTCAAGAGTATCTGCAATGTCTGAATATCCAAATCCTCTTCTCACAAGATAACCATAGAGCCGACGCATTTTTTTCTCATCCAGCTCAGTATCCGGCGAATATTTCTTTTCTATGGTTCGATAGAGGATTTCTTTTTCATCAGGCATATTTAAGGCAGCCTCTTCCTCCCATGCATTTATCGCTGTTTTCCTGTCTATTCCCTTTCCCATAAGTTCCCGGATGATCTTCTGCCGGCTCTTTGTATCCATTCTGTATGCAATATAAGTTCTGGCATATCGTTCATCATCTATATATCCATAGGCTTCAACATATGTCAGAGCATGATCAACCGCCTGACTGGTAAATCCCGCCTGGCGCAATTTCTCTCTCAATCCCTTCTCCGTCCGATCCATATGTTCTAAGAGACGCATGGCTTTACGCCTTGCGTCTCTGTATTCTTCAGGTTCTTCCGTTAAATTTTTCTGTTGTTTCTGTACAGTCTGTCTCTTTAAAGCCTCTGCATTCCTGAGAAATTCTCTCAGATCTCCGGATGAATTCCCCATGATCACTCCTCAGAAGCATCCGGTGCATCACCTGTTGCCGGCACCGGCTCTTTGGCCTGTCCTTCTTCATCCGGAAGAAGATGATAATGGATTCTGACTTGCTTCTCAATCTCATCACAGATATCTGTATGCTCTTTCAGGAAAATCTTCGCATTTTCACGTCCCTGTCCGATCTTATCTCCGTTATATGCGTACCATGCACCGCTCTTATTTACAATTCCGCATTCCGCTGCCAGATCAAGAATATCTCCCTCTTTGGAAATGCCGGTTCCGAACATAATATCAAATTCTGCCTGTTTAAACGGCGGAGCCACCTTATTCTTCACAACTTTGATTCTGGTGTGGTTTCCCACCATCTCACCGCCCTGTTTCAATGTCTCTACACGGCGTACATCAAGACGTATGGATGAATAGAACTTAAGGGCACGTCCACCAGTAGTTGTCTCCGGGTTACCAAACATAACACCAACCTTCTCACGGAGCTGGTTGATAAAGATCACAACGCAGTTAGACTTACTGATAATAGCGGTCAGCTTACGAAGTGCCTGTGACATCAGACGTGCCTGCAAACCTACATGACTGTCTCCCATGTCACCATCAATCTCTGCCTTGGGAACCAGAGCTGCAACGGAATCCACGATGATAATGTCAACTGCACCGGAACTAACCATGGTCTCTGTAATCTCCAGAGCCTGCTCACCATTATCCGGCTGGGAAATGTAAAGATTATCAATATCTACGCC
>ERZ1673693.2200-NODE-2200-length-11646-cov-4.234751_pt1 | contig 11646 bp, 5 predicted proteins | sample MGYA00580223_ERZ1673693 | MGnify/ENA primary metagenome ERZ1673693 (study PRJEB41218, sample SAMN15661741) | gut metagenome | host: Homo sapiens | place: Canada: London | collected 2015-08-20/2019-03-30 | study: EMG produced TPA metagenomics assembly of...
ATTTTGGATTTGCCTATGAAAAGAAAAAGTGTAGCGTATCTATTGATATTTTACACTTTAAACAATTCTCCCAACGGCATACTTTTGTCGATTATCCCCGTAAAAGTCACAGCTTTCACGGTCTCGTCGGAAAACACCGTTTCCACCCCATACCAACGGTACACCTGTCTCATAATCTCCTCCAACGACATCCGGCTAAACACAAACAGTCCATCTTTCCAGGCAATATATTCCCGTACCTCCACTTTCTTCACGTTCAAACTCTCTGCCGACGCAGCAGCCTGCTCTCCCGGAACCAATACAATCTGACGTGTTCCTCTCTCAACCCTCACCTTCCCCTCTACCAGCGTTATCACGACATCGGTACGTTCCGGGTAAGCATTTACATTAAAGTGCGTTCCCAAAACATTCACTTCCACCCCCTGCGCCATAACCTTAAACGGATGTTCCTTATCTTTAGCCACTTCAAAATACGCCTCACCCTCCAAATATACTTTACGTTCATTACCCGTAAATACTTCCGGATACTTCAAGCGGCTGTCCGAATTTAAATACACAACCGTTCCGTCTGATAAGCGCAACTGATATTCCGCCGCTACAGGAACTTCCAATATATTAAACCGCTCAGCCGCCCTATTTTTCTGTCCACTTACCTCATATACAAGGCCCTCGATACTATCCCGGCGGATAGTTACCGCATCGGTCGTCAGAGATTCTTCCAGCTGTTGCTCATCTACCGCAATTTTTTTTCCAAATGCCAAAGTCAGCATAACGGCATTCTGCGGACGTACATATCCTTCCATTTGCTGCCGTTGCTCATTCCCACCGCCATTCCAAAGGATATATCCCGCCACACCTAACCCCAAAGGTAACACTACGGCAACTGCATACTTTATCACATTCCACCATAATCTCCGCTCCTTATTCCTTACCGTACCTATCTCCCTTTGTACTTTATCAAACACTTCTTCTATATCCAACTCCGGTTCTTTCACAGCCATATACATTTGGTCGACAACTTCCCGCACCTGCAATTCATCTTTGTTCCCCTCTTCATAAAGAGCTGCCCATACTTTACGGAATAATTCCTCTTTGGTACTTGTATCCATGCTCCTGTATTTTGAAATTCTTTTATAAAGAACATGAACATCCCGAAAGGGTGAAAAATTATAGTATTTTTTTAAGGAAAGTAAAAATAAAATAGTAAGATACATATTATCAGGAGATTTCTGAACCGTATTTTTTAATTTCTTATAAGCAATCTTCACTTGTGACTTTACTGTATTCACCGACACCCCCAATTCCTTGGCCGTATCTGTATAGCTCATTCCCTCAATTACAGACATCACAAATATCTTTCTACATCCTTCCGGCAATGCATCAATTACTTTCTTTATAATCAATAACTTAGCATCTACATCAATCTCATCGTACGTCAACCCCTCTAACCATTCTTGCTCACGCACAATCTCTTTTTCCTGCCTGATCCGGATATTTTGATGCCGGATATAATTCAACACATAATGTCGCACACAAGAATATAAATAACCCTCTATGGCAATATCAGGCTTCATCGCTTTCCGATGATTCCACAAATACACAAAACTTTCCTGAACAGCATCTTCTGCCACAGCTGTATCCCGATAAAGTCCTAATGCCACAAGCTGCATACTTCGCGCATATTTCCGGAACAAACGTTCAAAAGCCTTCACATCGCCGGCAATAAACTTATTTATGGTTATCTGATCTAACATGATTCAATTACAAAATTGAAAAAAATAAATACAAACACAATTCTACCCAACAATTTTTTTCGAAAAAAAATAAAAATATCACCAATACCATTATTTCTCAATCACACTTTTTATATACTTTTGTAAGGAAAAACAACAAATACAATTATGGCACAACTTCCTTCTATACCAAGGGGAACAAGAGATTATTCACCTGAAATCATGGTGAAGCGCAATTATATATTCGATACGATCAAGAGTGTTTTTAAACTATACGGTTACATGCCGCTGGAAACGCCAGCCATGGAAAACCTGTCCACTTTAATGGGCAAGTACGGAGAGGAAGGAGACAAGCTATTATTCAAAATCTTAAATTCAGGAGATTTTATCGGAAACATCCCCGATCAGGAATTAGTAGAAAAGAATAGTATAAAGCTCACCAACAAGATCTCAGAAAAAGGATTACGTTATGACCTGACTGTCCCTTTCGCACGATTTGTCGTACAGCATCAAAGCGAATTAACCTTTCCTTTCAAACGTTATCAAATCCAGCCGGTTTGGCGGGCCGACCGGCCTCAGAAAGGGCGTTACCGGGAATTTTATCAATGTGACGTAGATGTTGTCGGAAGTGATTCGCTATTGCATGAAGTAGAGTTGATTCAAATGGTCGACGAAGTATACCGACGTCTGAAAATCAAGGTGCGTTTATTAATCAATAACCGGAAAATACTGGCAGGAATTGCAGAAATCATAGGTTATCCGGACCAGCTGACAGATATTACAGTAGCCATCGATAAAATGGACAAAATCGGTCTGGATAAGGTTAATGCTGAATTACGGGAAAAAGGAATCACCGAAGAAGCAATCGTCAAATTGCAGCCTATCTTGAACCTGGAAGGAAGTAATAGTGAGAAGCTGGAAAAACTCAAAACTATTTTACAGGATAGCCCTATCGGTTTAAAAGGTGTCGAAGAACTATCCATGGTATTCGATTATCTGAAGGATGTGGACATCCGGACCGAAATCAAACTGGACCTTACCCTGGCCCGTGGTTTGAGTTATTATACCGGTGCTATTTTTGAAGTAAAAGCCTTAGATGTCCAGATCGGTAGTATCACCGGAGGTGGACGTTATGATGACCTGACCGGTATTTTCGGATTAAAAAATATGTCGGGAGTCGGTATATCCTTCGGTGCCGACCGTATTTTCGATGTCATGAATCAACTGGATCTGTTTCCCAAAGATAATATGACAACCACTCAGATCCTTTTCGTCAATTTCGGTAAGCAGGAAGAAAGATATTGTTTACCTCTTCTCAAACAACTGCGGGAAGCCGGTATCAATGCGGAAATTTATCCGGAAGCCGCTAAAATGAAAAAACAGATGACTTATGCAGATAAAAAAGAGATACCTTTCGTAGCCCTGATCGGCGAAAATGAAATGCAAGAAGGTATTATCTCCCTGAAAAATATGCTATCGGGTGAACAGCATAATGTTACAATGGAAGAGTTAGTCGAAAGACTCAAGCGATAAGACGAATAAAACAGTCATCAACCGGTATTTATGCAGATATATAAAAAGGAACATCGTCCCCTGAAAAGTCACGGATACGATTCCAGATGTCCATGATAAAATGAAAAAGAGCAGTGAAAACGGGAAACAACTTTCACTACATGTGATGTGTGCATTTTTCAATTTTTAATTTTCAACATTCAATTATTATGGTACATTATATATCTCCAGCACCTCTTACCTTCGAGGTCATCGATAAAATTTTAAGTAAGAATTACAAACTGGCTCTTTCCGAAGATAGTAAAAAATTAATCAACGATTGTAAAGCCTACCTGGATCATAAAATCGAGAGTTCTGCCAAACCTTTATATGGCATAACGACAGGTTTCGGTTCATTATGCAAAATCAGTATTTCCAAAGAAGACCTCAGCCAATTACAGGCCAACCTGGTGATGTCACACGCTTGTAGTCTTGGAGAACCGATTCATCAGGATATCATTCGTCTGATGTTATTGCTGAAAGCCCATGCGTTGTCGCTGGGGAAATCCGGCGTGCAGTTAGTGACCGTCGAACGGATCATCGATATGTTCAATCATAATGTATTGCCGGTAGTTCGTGAATTAGGTTCTTTGGGAGCCTCCGGCGACTTAGCTCCTTTGGCCAATCTATTTTTACCTTTAATTAACGAAGGAGAAGTGTGGTATAAAGGCAAGATTTGCGATGCAAAAGCAATCAATGCCAAATTGGGTTGGGCCCCGATCGAACTCGGAGCTAAAGAAGGATTGGCACTATTAAACGGTACTCAGTTTATGAGTTCTCATGCCGTAAATGCTTTATTGAAAGCTTTCAAGATTGCCAAATATGCCGATATCATCGGAGCGCTTTCATTAGAAGCTTACGACGGTCGAATCGATCCTTTCTTACCTCAGATCCAGGCCGCACGTCCTCACCCGGGTCAGATCGAAACAGCACGCAATATCAGAACTTTATTGGAAGGATCCGAATTTCAGCAAAAAGAAAAAACACATGTTCAGGATCCCTACTCTTTCCGTTGTATGCCACAAGTTCACGGAGCCAGTAAAGACAGTATCATGTATGTCGCTTCTGTTGTAGAACGGGAAATTAATTCCGTAACGGACAATCCCACCATTTTCATGGAAGACGATTTGATTATTTCCGGCGGCAACTTCCACGGTCAACCTCTGGCTTTGGTGATGGACTTCCTGAGTATTGCTTTGGCAGAGTTAGGCAGTATATCCGAGCGGCGTACTTACCGGCTGATTTCAGGTGACCGGGGAAATATTCCTGAATTCCTGGTAGCCAATCCGGGCCTGAACTCCGGTTTTATGATTCCTCAATACGCAGCAGCAGCTATTGTAAGCAAAAATAAACAATTGTGCACTCCCTGTTCTGTAGACTCTATTCCTTCTTCCAACGAACAGGAGGACCATGTCAGCATGGGAGGAAATGCAGCGACGAAAACGGTTAAGGTTGCCGAAAACGTAGAACGTATTTTAGCAATAGAACTGATGAATGCAGCTCAGGCGATCGATTTACAGCGGCCAACCAAAACCTCACCTTACCTGGAAGAGTTCCTGAAAGAATTCCGTAGCATCGTCCCCTTCAACGGGCAAGACAGAGTGATGTATAAAGACATCGATGCCGCCACAGAATTTTTAAAACAAGGTGATTTCGAATAAAGCCCAGCGATTTCTTCAGTAGAGTATCCCCCAAGTCAAAAAGCTTTGGGGATATTCCCGAAGAAATTCTTTCATTCATTACGATGTTTGCGCAGATAACGTGTCAAACTTCTTTCACCAATCAAAAGAAGTATAAAAATCCCCAGCAACACAAGGATACGCATACAAACCCCGGAATACAACGAAAAAGTAAAATGACGCATATCGATCATCATCACACTCAACAAGATCGATAAAACATCCAGATACATCACTCCCCGGATCAGTTTCAATCTTTTACTTTTCAATATCTTATTTCTACTTTCCATATTGCCAATAAAGATAACAATCCTAAAATAAAAGACAAAACTTTTCTTTTCTTACCACAAATTATTTTTAATTTTATGGAATTCCATTCGTTTTTGCATCTCTAAGACGATAAATATTTCGTATGTATCATAAAAATAGAAACAGATGAGACTAAGTAAACTTTTAATCGGCATACTATTATTTATAGGTTCAGCCACTTACGCACAGCACTCCCCGCAGGACACCTTGACGACCTACTACTATCGATATCCTCAACAAGCCATCAAAGACGCCGAGGCACTATACCGACAAGCCATCAAAAACAACGATACCCCTTTACTGATCAAATCATTGATTTTAAAAACTACTTTTACGTTAGCGATCGATCACGAGGACTATCCGGCAATATTAAGCGAAGTCGAAAAATACCTTTCCCAGGAGACGGATTCTGCCGGTATAGCTGTCATAAATTCCTATTGTGCCCAGCTTTATGCAGAGTACTACAATAACAACAGCTATCTGATCAACCAACGCACCCCCGTAACCGATTATATTCCGGAAGATATAGCAAGCTGGAGCAGTAATATTTTCGCCGAAAAAATCAAAAAATGTGTAGCAGCCTCTCTGCTTCCTGCCCGAAAATTACAAGAAACTCCTTTGAGCGCATACAAAGCCATACTGACTTCTTTGACTCCAGCGGATTCATTACGTCCTACACTTTACGACTTTCTTTGTTACCGGGCTATAAATATTCTTTTGCAAACCAATACTCCCGGCTTTGCAGAACCATCTTCCGATTCTCCTTTACTATTCGCTCCGGCCGACGAATTTATCGCCACTCCTATTCCCGCAGAACTAAAAGGGCGGTCGGCTACCATTTTGCAGATATGGCAAGAATTACTCCGCTTCCGGAAAAAACAAGCCAATCTCCCGGCTTTCCTGGCTACCGATCTGGACCGTCTGGAATATGCCAAAAAACTTTCTTCCGAAGACAGAGATTCCCTTTATCTAAAAGCTTTGCAGGAACTGACCCAAAAATACATCGGCAGTCCTTTTGTCATCGAAGTGATGGCTAAAGAAGCCAATGAATATGTACAAGCCCTATCTTCCTTTACATTTGGGCAATCTGCCGATCCACAACAACTCATCAAAGAAAAAGAAAAGATCATCAACTTCTGCGAAAAAGGGATACATTTATATCCTAAATATACACGTATCAACTTGCTACGTTCGATCGTCAGCGAAATGAAAGCTCCTAAACTATCGCTCCAACTCCCTGAAGTAATCTACCCGGAAGAAAAGGTTGCCTTAAAACTGACTTCACAGAACCTGGACAATGCCACCTTACAAATCTACCGAATCGATCTCACGACCGAAGCATACGAACAATTGAAAAATCAGGATAAGAACAATGTCCAACGTAAAGTTTACGAAAAACGTTTCACCTTAACTCCCAGTCTGATCGAACAAGATACCACCATCCATATCCCCCTTCCCGAAGCCGGACTCTATCAGATTTCATTAAATACAACGGAGACAAAACATAGTGTATCCCAAACTGTTATCGCCACCCATTTATTTTCAAATTCTCAGAACAGCAAGAACCAGCAAATTTATTCCGTATACGATTCGAAGAGTGGCAAACCCATTCCCAAGGCCAAAATTCTTCTTTATAAACCCAACTATCCGGGTTACACCCTACTAGACACAGTGTTTACCAATTCCCGGGGACTGGCATTCTCTTCCCAAAATTTATCTAAACAAAATCTGGCTTATCAGGTAATCAATCCGGAGAACCCTAATGGTCCCATCAACCCGATATACCGGTGGTATACCTCTCCTACCTCTCAAAACCATACGACCTTAATCACCGACAGAAGGATTTACCGGCCAGGCCAAACGGTTTATTATAAAGGTATCGGCTGGAAAGCAACCCTAGATACCCTTTATGCGCTGGAAGGTCAAAAATACAAAATCAGCTTTAAGGATGCCAACGACAAGGAAATCGCCCAACAAGAAGTAACATCCAACCGATATGGTTCCTTCACAGGAAGTTTCGTCATTCCGGCCCGCATCCTTAACGGATATTTTACCCTCTATACCGAAAAAGGTCAGACTACCATCGAGGTTGCGGATTACAAACGACCTGAATTCGAAATCACCTTTCACAAACCGACACGAACCTATTTTGTCGGTGATATCGTCCGGCTGGAAGGACAGGTCGGAAGCTTTTCCGGCGTAAAAATGGCTAATACCGAAATCAATTATGCCATTTCGGTATCATCGCCGATATTCTATTTTCCACATAGAGACACCACAATCCACGGTATTACCAGAAGTAACGCCGAGGGAAATTTCGAGATTACTTTTAAAGCCCAGGATATTCCGTCCTATCCCTCTTTCCGCAACTCCTATCTCTATGAAATAAAGGTAAAAGTGACGGATACCAAAGGTGAAACAGAGGAAGCGGGCACGAGTATTCCCATCTATTCCGGCAAAGCAACCCCAGCTTTACAAATCCCGGAACAAGTGAATAAACAACAACGTACTGCTTTTCATATCTCACTAGAGGAAATCGGCAACGACTCCAGTGCTTATCCGGTAAAGTACACCATACAAAAATTGGTATCCCCCAAACAATTACAAACCAATTTAGAAATCAAAGACACTATCGTAGAAAAAAACATCCTTGAAGGTCATCTAGACGTCTTCCGAAAAGATTCTATTTTTCCGGATTTAACCCAACAAACATCAGGTATATATTTATTTACAGTGGAATGCAACCAAATCAAGACAAATCGAGTCTTTTTCCTCTATTCCCCTCTGGATCAGAAACCACCTTTCCCGACCTACGAGTGGATTGTCAGAGAAAAGACCACTTGCCGTCCGGGTGAAACAGCACGTATTCTTTTCGGTACTTCAGTCAAAGAAGCCTATGTCAGATATGATATTTATACTTCCGATAAATTAATCAAACGGTCTTACCCTGTTCTTTCAGACGAAGTGCTTTCGATCGATATCCCTTTTCTGAAAGAATACGGAAAACAAATCTGGTTGTATATCTCCTATGTAAAGGACAAAAAGTTTTTCTCGGAGATCATCCCTATCCAAAAGACAGAACCGGATCGTAAGTTAACCGTAGAGACCAAAGTTTTCAGAGACCACCTTACCCCGGGACAATCGGAAAGCTGGAAATTTCGGGTTGTCGATGCTGCAGGCAAACCTGTGACAGCAGAGCTATTGGCCATGATGTACGATGCCTCCCTCGATAAAATCGCACCTTATTATTTTAATTTTCAACCGACTCACTTAAATCCTGGCGAACCTTATTCATGGGGGGCTCCATTCCATTATAACCTCGAGAACCGGATTATTTTGTGGAGTAATATCTTTAAACGTCCTTCTTATCCTGTCACACCTCTTTCTTTCAGTGAATTACAGACTTATGTATCTTCACATTCCCATTATCGGTTTTCAACCAAAGCGTTGGGAAATACCTACATGACCGGTTCAGCCAAGTTGGCTGCCAGTGATTTTGCAGAAGCGGCATCAGACGAAGCCGGATCATCCGGAATGCCAACCCCCGAAATAAACTACCGGGAGAACTTCCAGGAGACCGCCTTTTTCTATCCCCAACTACAAACAGATCCGGAAGGATATGTCGATATCAGTTTTACTATACCTGACGCGACAACCCAATGGAAATTCACAGCTCTCGCCACGACACCCGCCTTACGGACCGGGCAATTATCCGAAACGATCGTTACTTCCAAACCGCTGATGGTACGCCCGAATCTGCCCCGTTTCCTCAGAACCGGCGATCAGACGGAATTGCAAGTAACCGTCAGTAACCTGTCGGATACTCTTCAGCAAGGCAAAGTAAACTTTGAATTTTTCGATCCGGCAAATCAAAAAGTTTTCATGCAGCAAAATCAGACTTTCCGGACACACCCCCAGGGCAGTCAAACGCTAACTTTCCAGTTCACTGTACCGGCAGATATCGATTTGCTGGGATTCAGAGTATCCGCTCAAAGCGGGCACTTCAGTGATGGCGAGCAACATTTGCTCCCCGTATTGCCGACAGAAACTTTAATCACTCAGACCTTACCGATCTACACGAATCAGACCGGCAAGCATACCTTTACGCTAAAACAACCCAACACCACGATCACTCCTTATCGGCTAACTTTCGAATTAACCGAGAATCCGATCTGGTATGCTGTTTTGGCTATCCCCTCCATACAACAACCTCAGAACGAAAATATCACCGACTTATCAGGTGCCTATTATGTCAACAGCATAACCCAGCGTATTATACATGCCAATCCTCATATCGCCGGAGTTATCCGCAGCTGGCATCTATCCGCAGACGACCCGACTTTATTGTCCAAACTGGAACAGAACCAAGAGCTGAAATCCATTTTGCTGGAAGCTTCACCTTGGGTAATGCAAGCACAATCGGAAACAGAATGTATACAGAGTTTGGTTCAATTATTCGACCAAAACAGATTAGATTACCAACAAAAAAGTATACTCCAAAAGCTTGCAGCATTACAAAATCCGACAGGAGGCTGGAGTTGGTTCAAAGGAATGTATCCGAGTCGTTTTATGACTGCCAATGTTCTTGCGATTATGGCCAGGGCTAATCTTACCGGCCAACGGGCTTTCAATGAGCAAGAGAAAGAGATGCAAATAAAAGCACTTCGTTACCTGGATAATGAAATCCGAAAAGATTTTGAGACAACTCCCCAACGAATCGGATACGAACAAATCCTTTACCTCTATGTCAGGAGTCTATATCGGGATATCCCCTTGGGAGATGCTTTGAAAGCACACAAATATTTTATAGCATTAGCTCAAAAGCAATGGAGCGATTTCACTCTGTATGAAAAAGCTTTAACTGCCGTTACATTAAACCGATACGGTTTTAAGCAAGAAGCACAAAACATACTGAAATCCCTGCGCCAATATGCAGTCACGAATAATGAACAAGGGATGTACTGGCCTAATAACCGGAGACAAATTTACAGAAATTCAGCCATTCAGACTCACGTTGCCTTGATGGAAGCTTTTTACGAGTTAGAAGGGAATACGCCCGAGACCGAATTGATGAAACAATGGTTACTCCGGCAAAAACAAACTCAAAATTGGGGAAACGTTCCTTCTACCGTAGACGCGCTCTATGCCCTGCTGTTAACAGGGAAAGATCAACTGAATCAATCTGAAAAAATAACTGTCGAATTAGGGAAACAGACATTACCGGTCTCTACTACCGCCAATCCCTTAGGTTATTTAAAGTATACCTATACAGCATCCGAAATCCAACCCGATATGCTGAATGCCGATATCACCAAAACGACCGATTCTCCTAGCTGGGGCGGTTTATATTTGCAATACTTCGAAAAATTCGATCAGGTACAACAACAGAAAGGAATACTCAGTGTCACTAAAAAACTCTTTATTGAAAAAATAGGGTCGGATGGCAAGCAAGAACTCCTTCCTCTCGGAAAGGAAAAACTGAAAACAGGAGATAAAGTGATTACCCGCCTAACGCTTTCTTTAAAACAAGACATGGATTTTCTTTACCTGAAAGATTTCAGAGCTGCCTGTTTCGAACCCATCGGGCAGTTATCGGGCAATCGATGGAAATTCGGTACCGTATACTATGAAGAATCTAAAGATGCCGTTACCAATTTCTTTTTCAATTCTCTGGCCAAAGGTACCTACGTATTGGAATACCCGGTATGGGTAAATCAGGCAGGCACCTATCAGGACGGGATCGCAACTTTCCAAAGCATGTACGCCCCGGAATATACGGCCTATAGTGAGGCAGGAAAAATAACCGTAACCAAGTAACAAAAAAAGCTGAGGTTTACCCTCAGCTTTTTTTACTCTTCAATCACCAACCGGAAACCGGAGCCGTGAACGTTCTCTATCTTTATATTCTGATCATCTTTAAAATATTTCCTCAATTTAGTCACATAAACATCCATACTTCTGGCTGTAAAATAATCATTGGTCCCCCATATCTCGGTCAATGCTTTCTCACGGGGTAACAAGCCATCTTTATAATTATACAGCAATTCCAGCAGACGAGCCTCTTTCGGGGTCAATTTGATTTGTTCCTCATTTTTTGTGATCGTCCGCAATTCGGTATTGAACACATATTCACCGATAGTGATAAATTTCGGTTTAGGCTCGGCTTCTTCGTGTTTACTACGGCTAAGGATCGCTTTAATCTTCAAAATCAGTACTTCAGAATCAAAAGGCTTTACAATATAATCATCCGCCCCGATCTCATAACCTTGTTTCATATCTTCTTTCATACTTTTAGCCGTGATATAAACAAAGGGCACATTTCCATCGATCTCACGAATTTTTTTACCTAAGGTAAAACCGTCCATTTCAGGCAT
>ERZ1673693.2203-NODE-2203-length-11600-cov-24.134777_pt1 | contig 11600 bp, 14 predicted proteins | sample MGYA00580223_ERZ1673693 | MGnify/ENA primary metagenome ERZ1673693 (study PRJEB41218, sample SAMN15661741) | gut metagenome | host: Homo sapiens | place: Canada: London | collected 2015-08-20/2019-03-30 | study: EMG produced TPA metagenomics assembly of...
GTTCAAACTTATAATGCAGATAAATCGTTAAGGAAAGAATCGAAGGTGATGCAAACGAAAAAGCAGTATTGAGACTTTTCATTAACTGCCCTTTCGTTTGCATCAATTTCGATTTTTTCTGGTTGAACAAAGCGCGTCAACTCTATATGGACTTTTAATTCTGACACTCTATTTATAATAGGATAGCGTGTACACATAGAAACACATAGAATTTATAATTCAGTCCTGTATTATGACACCAGAAATAAGCCTCCCTAAGGAAGCTAAAAAAATATATAGTTATGATACGTTAACAGAGCGAAACTCTTTATAATGATTATTTAGGTAATATGAATAACCCTAAGAGTCTTAGTATTAAATCCTCGGTTACATCTGATGGTTTACCTGAAAGCTCAACTGTAAATAAACCATATATATTTAATCGGAATGTAGGTTATCAGATGTTGTGGCATAACAACCTTGGCACATTACCAACGAATATTGATGGCAATGGTATTACAACATTTACGCAGTATGATATAACAGACCCTGATGTAAGAGAGTCGTGGGAAAAAGTTTTATCAGCATATGTTCCGGCACAGGCTGATAAAAATTACACAAATCTTGGCTACTGTCTGGCAAATGAACCTCATTGGTTCTTACAGCAAGGTCATTGGGCTACAGCTAAAAAGTTTGATGGTTCACAAGGGCTGGGAACAGATTCATTAGCACTTTTTACAGAGTATGCTGAGAATAAGTATTCAACAATAGATGCTGCAAACGAAGCCTGGGGTACATCGTTTACTTCATTTGAAGATGCAACTTCTAAGGTTATTCCGATTTCAACATCATATAGAAACTCTGTTCTTTGGTATGACGTATGTAACTGGAACATGCAAAGAGCTTCGAATTGGCTTACATTCCTTAATGACCAAGTTATAAGCAATGACGCATCTGCGCTTACCCACCTTAAAGTTATGCCTGATCTTTGGGTTGAATCAAATAGAACGCATGGCATTGATCTTGAAGCTATGACTGATATGACAGGTATGATTGGTAATGATGCCAAAATTAGAGGAAAAAATTTTAAAGCAGGATCTGATGAAAGCTGGAGTGATAGCTATGCTTATTATTGGAAGGAAATGATGTCATATGACTTTATGTCATCTGTTTCTCCAAATAAGTCAAATATAAACACAGAATCACATTTCCTTTCAACAACGCAGTTTAGAGATCTTTATATGACACCTGAATATGTGAATTCAACATATTGGTTAGCTACACTTCTTGGTATGGATGCTAACCTTACATGGTTCTGGGGAAGAGAACCTGATGGTTCAGTGGAATCACGTTTAATTGGTGATAGTGGAATGAATGCCCTTGGAGAGGCATATGCAGCCTCAGTTGCTCAACAGCCAAGAGTTGCAAATCAAGTTTATCAAACAATGACAGATATTAACACATTTGCTTCTGAAGTTACAGAAATTCAGGAACAGAAAAAACCAATCAGAATTTTCTATTCAGAAACTTCAGCAATAATCAATGAAGATTATATGGAAAATCAATACGATATGTATCAGAATTTGTTCTTCAATGGTTTTCCAATTGGGTTTGCTACACAAAACATTATTGATAAACAAGATAACAAACTATGGGATGTAATTGTCGTTTACAATACGCCTAACGTAACGGATACTGAATTCAATGCTCTTCAGACATACTTGAATAAAGGTGGTACGGTTATTCTTGACAGCATAAGCCTTAAATATGATGAAAATCATAAAAATCGATCAGCTGTATTGAAAGAAGGAAAAGGTAAACTTATTTCTGTTGATAAGACAGTTGATGAAATTGCTTCTCAGGCAATTGGGTGTGTAGATATGAGTAATTTCTCTCCTATCAAACTTTCTGAAAGCAATGGTCTTGAACAGAAAGGATGTATGTGGAGAGTTATACCAAGTGATAATGGAAAATACACAATGTCTATTTTGAATATTGGAAAAAATACTGCGACAATAAATATTTCGGCTTACGATAAGAATATTTCTTCAGTAACGGATATGTTTACTCAGCAGGCAAGAACAACTAATTTCACAATAGAATCTGAAGGTGTTATGATGCTTGAAATTACATTAACCGATAAACCAACGGATTCAGTAAAACCAACGGATTCAGTAAAACCAACTGATTCAGTAAAACCAACGGATTTAGTAAAACCAACAGAATCAACAAAACCAACAAACCCAGTAGAACTAACAAATCAAATAACAAGCAAAAATGTTACCGCAACAATTGAAAATACTGCTTCAGTTTCTAGCAAAGAATCAAATGATATTTCTAGTCCTTCAACTGGAGACAATGATTTAGATAATAAGATGATTTTTATTTTTGCATTATCTATTGTAGGGGGAGCATTAATAATTACGAAAAGAAAGAAGCAAGGAATCCAATAGTGAAGTTTTTAACTTAATATGAGAAATAGGTATAAGCCGTTCGTTTTCAAGAAATTGAGAGGGGACGGCTTTTTACTTTTAGAAAGAATTTGAAGGAGATAATATATATATCAATAGTTACAAAAAAGTAATAAAGAAAATGGTGAATATTTACAAATAAAATTCTCCTATTGACAGGTATGAGTATTGTGGTAATATAAACGCGCGTTTACAAAGGAGCTGTTATTATTGAATAGTGAAGAAATTGCAAGAATAGCAAAAGTATCCAGAAGCACTGTTTCGAGGGTAATTAATAATTACAAGAATGTTCCACCAGAGACAAGAGAACTTCCTTAAACTGATGGAAGACTGTATGAGTGAGGAAGACCGATTCTACATCAAAGATCATCATGAAGCAATTGTGTCGAAAGAAATATGGGACAGGGCGCAGGAAATCTGTCAGGGCCGGTATAAGAAGAATGCGAATGTAGTTGATGGTACAAGAACCAAATTTACAAGAAAATTTGCTTTAAGCAGTATGTGTCAGTGTGGATTTTGTGGTACGAATCTCACCAGACGTTCTCATAATCAGGATACGCATCATATGAAAACCAGTCTGGAAATGCAGAACAGCAACGAACAAAGGGATTGAGAATTGTCCTCATAGTAAAGCAATTGATGAAGTAATTATTGAAAATGCATTTGTGGAAATGTTTCGATTGTTGGCAGAGAACTTTGACGATGTACTGGAATCCGTTTTGATGTCGGTGGAAGAAGCACTGTCTACAGACGGAAGTGCTGATAAATTAAAGCGGATTGAAAAAGAAATATACAACCTTGAGACACGTCGAAAGAAATTGACCGACATGATACTGGATGATAAAATAACGAAGGAAGCCTACGATGAGAAATATGAAGATTTGTGCAGGAAACTTGCAAAGGCGGAATCTGAAAAACAGATGTTTTCTGACAGTGTCATAACGCAGAATGCAATCATAAAACGTATGCAGGAAATTCGTTCACAGTTAACAAACGCAGATGTCATGGAGCAGTTTGACAGAATTGTGTTTGAAAGTATCGTGGAGAAGATTATTGTAGGTGAGACTTATGAAGATGGAACGGTTGACCCTTATAAGCTGACATTTGTGCTTAAGGGAATGGATAACTGGTGTAACGAATTATTACTACTGATATAGGAAGGGAAGTGAGATACCTGTTATGAAAAAATTAGATACTGTCCCAAATGGGGAAATGATTATTTATGAAAACAGCGATGGAAAGACAATTATTGATGTTCGATTTGATGAGGATACACTTTGGCTGACTCAGATGCAGATGGCAGACTTATTTGGAGTACAAAAAGCAGCAATATCGAAACACTTAAAAAATATTTTTGAAAGTGAAGAATTGATAGAAAATGCAGTTGTTTCCATTTTGGAAACAACTGCGGCAGATGGAAAGAATTATCCAACCAAATATTATAATTTGGATGCTGTAATTGCTGTCGGATATAGAGTTAATTCCAAAAGAGCAACGGCTTTTAGAATTTGGGCAACAAATATTCTAAAGGACTATATTAAAAAAGGTTTTGCAATGGATGATGATCGCTTGAAAGAACTTGGCGGTGGTGGATATTTCAAAGAATTACTTGAAAGAATCCGTGACATACGAGCTTCTGAAAAGGTATTTTATCGTCAGGTCTTGGAAATTTATGCAACGAGCATTGATTATGATCCAAAAGCAGAAGTATCAGTTCTCTTCTTTAAACGAGTACAGAATAAGATTCATTATGCAGTATCGGGAGAAACCGCTGCGGAAGTGATATATCATCGTGCAGATGCAGAGAAAGATTTCATGGGATTAATGTCATTTTCAGGAGAACAGCCGACTCTCCGTGAAGCAAAGATAGCAAAAAACTATTTAGATGAGAAAGAGCTGCGAGCAATGGGACAACTTGTATCTGGATATTTAGATTTTGCAGAAAGACAGGCAGAAAGAGAAATACCAATGACGATGGAAGACTGGGCAAAGCATCTTGATGCTATCCTGACATCAACTGGTGAGAATCTTTTGACTGGAAATGGAACTGTAAGCCACATTCAGGCAATGGATAAAGCACAAACTGAGTATAAGAAGTACAAAGCTAGAACAATTAGCAGTGTAGAAGAAGATTACTTGGACAGCATTAAAATGTTAGAGCAGAAAAGCAAGAAATAAGCAGTAAAACCAACAACTTAACAGGAAGGAATGAACGATTATGAACACTCATGACGACTTGTTAAATAACGATGAAATGTGTTCTTTTTATGAGGACGACATAGAAAATATGTGTTCCAACAAAGAATACGACGCAACCCGTGTCACTTGTAGTGCAGGGCAATGATGGAACTCAGGATTGGTTTTACAGTAAACAGATTACAGGAACAGAGACGATAAATGCTTCAGATATTAAGTCAGCACTCAGTATGACATCAGATATAGATTTATCCGCCTGCAAAATCTGGCTGGAAATAACCGAGGATAATGTTTCGTATGCGGTAAACATAGAAGACGAGATTGAAAAAATCAATACCACCTATGTAACCAGGGATGAATTAATGACGGCATTTAAACCAGAAGCTGATGGTACTGCGACAAATTATGGCAAGCTGGTATTTGGTAAGAAATTAGATGGAACAACACAGGAATGGTACATCTTAGGAGCTGATAGCGGTGTATCAGGGGATAATACCATCATTTTTGCCGCAAGCCCGATAGCAACAGTGCAGAAGTTTGATTCAAGTTCAACCAATAAGACTGATAGCAATCTATGGTCAGAGTGTAATTATGGTGGAGCATCTGTAACAGAAGTATTCGCAAACCACTACGGAGCAAGTGAACTTCGTGCGGTATTGAAGGGTATGACAGATGGTTCAAATACATCCTGCTTCACCACAGCCGAGCAGGGCTTGATGAATGATACCACAGTGACAACGACGGATAAGAAGAATAGGAAAACCTATACCACCACAGACAAGCTGTATGCACTGGCGGCAGATGGCGCAGGTGATTCCTATAAAATCATAAAAGCAGGAAGTGACAATAGAACCGTACTAGCTATACGTAATTACTGTAACAGTGGTGAGGGGTTTTGGATGCGTTCGCCTAATGATAGTTTTTCTTATGCTTCGTTGTATGCTTGGCCAGGTCATAAAGTCAACTACAACGATGTTTACACCTACGCCGCAGTTCAGCCCGCTTCCAATCTGAAGCTGTCATCTGTTCTCTTCGCATCTGCTGCGATGGCAACATCATCTGTTGAAACATATGGAATGATAACAGAAGGTCAACCAATGATTTTAAGACTTGACGGAACAAGTAAGGATATTGGTACAGTAACATATAACACCACAACAGGTAATATTAAGGCTGTGAAGGGTGGTATATCACAAAGCGTGGAACTTGTCGTGCAGGGCAATGGCGGAACACATGATTGGTTTTACAGTAAAACGATTGGTACATCCGAGACGATAAATACTTCAACGATTAAGTCAAAAGTTGGGTCTGATATAGATTTATCTGCCTGCAAAATCTGGCTGGAAACTACAGATAGTACGGAAAATTTGACCTATGCGGTCAATGCAACAGAAGCTGCAACCAACAATATCACATCAGTAGCAATTACAGATATCGATACTCCGGCAGCAAATACTGCCTTAGATACATCTGCATCCTGTACAACCACAGGTGTAAGCAGTACCACACCACAGATTACATGGACACCAAATGATACCACAGCAGGATATAATACAAGCTACACGGCAAGCATTACACTTACAGCAGATACAGACTACGAATTTACGGATTCCACAACAGCAACTGTATTAGGTAATTCCGCAACAAGTGTCACAAAGAATGCTGACGGAACACTTACGGTAACATATGCTTTTCCTGCAACAGCAAAGGATAAATTAACAAGTATCACAGCACCACAGGCGATAACCGTAGCGAACGGAACCGCTTATGATGCGATGAATCTGCCTGCAACAGTTAATATTGTGACAGAGGGTAATACGGCAAGCAGTGCACAGGTTACATGGGATACAACCACACCGGCAAGCGGAAGTTATGACCCTGCTGTATTAACCCAGCAGACCGTAACCTTGAATGGTACGGTAGATTGTCCAGACAGTATTGATGCTAACGGAGTTTCACTAACTACGATCATTACTATTACCATAAGTGCGGCAGGTATTGTTGGAGCACCGACAGCAAATCCGACAGCCGGAGCCTATACAGAGAATCAGTCGGTAGCACTTGCTTCTTCCACAGTGGGAGCAACGATTTACTATACAACCGATGGAAGCGAACCAACAATTTTGAGCGGTGTGCCTGACGGAACCACGCAACAGTACACGGCACCGATTGCAGTAACCGGAACAGAAGGACAAAGCAGTACAACTACCATCAAGGCAATCGCTGTAAAGAACGGTATGCAGGATAGTAGTGTAGAGACATTTACCTATACCATTAAGATTCCGGTAGCGAAATATACTGTGACTGTAACGAATGGAAGCGGTACCGGGCAATATGCACAGGGCGAGACAGTAACGATTACAGCGGGTGCAGCACCAAGCGGACAGCAGTTTAAGGAATGGGAAGTAGTAAGCGGAACGATTACACTTGCAAGCAGTACGAGTGAAACAACTACCTTCACCATGCCTGCAGAAGCAGTAAGCGTGAAAGCAAATTATGAAGCTATCCCTGTGACAGGGTACACCATCACAGCCACAGCCGGAGCAAACGGAAGTATTACTCCTAGCGGAGCTGTCGGGGTTGCAGCAGGGGGCAGTCAGACATTTACGATTAGTCCGTCATCCGGATATGTGATTGATACCTTAAAGGTGGACGGTTTGGAAGTGACAGCAACCACAAGCTATACCTTTAGTGAGGTAAATTCAAATCACACCATAGAAGTTAACTTTAAGCAGGAAAGCCAGACACCGGGTGTGCCAGATGTGACTGCACCAAGCATAACCACACAGCCTGGCAATGCGACAGTGAAGAACACCTATCAGATTATTGATGGAGCAAACAGTAGTTGGACGCATGACAGTGATGGTAATATCACCATCCGGGGTAACGGAGACTTCTCCAAGTTTACCGGAGTTAAGGTGGACGGAAATTTGATAGACAGGAGCAACTACACTGCAAAGGAAGGCTCTACCATTATCACACTGAAAGCTTCCTACCTGAATACACTTTCGGCAGGAACCCATACAGTTGAAATCCTTTGGACGGATGGTTCTGCAAGCACCACATTTACCGCCAAAGCAAATACCTCTGATAACAGTAATAACAACCAGAATGATAATAACAAAAGCGATTCCTCTGATGACAAGTCATCGAGTGGAACTGATAAGAAGGATGTTGCACCTGAAACCGGGGACAACACACCGAGTGTATGGCTGTTTATACTATCAATTCTTTCCGGAACGGGATTGATTATTACCGTAAAGAAACGCAGAGAAAATTTGAATTCATAGAAACGATAGTTAAAAAATGAAACGAGAAAATAACCATGGAGAAGGCGGGCATGTATGTCCGTCTTTTCTTCAAAGAAAACATAACAGGGAGTGTACGCTGCGGAAGAGGCGAAAGAAAAGACACAGACGGAATCAAAGCAGAAGGCGTGTATGGGAATGGAAATGCCTGACTCTGCAACTTTTATTAGCGGTGATATTTGTTTTTTCTGTGGCGGGGCTTCTTGGATATGGCATCTTCTATCTGTGTCAGAATGAGAGTAGCAGAAACACGCAAAAAGAATTACAAGACATACGAGGAGAATCGAAAAAATTGTTTTTATTATATCATATATTTTGGGATTTATTAATGAATAGGGATCAGAGACCATAGATGACGGACACTAGATGATTTCTTTATATCTTTTACTCAATGATTTCATAAATTCAATCCTAAAAATATACATACCATTTTACACGAGATTTACTGTAATGTAGGACAATTCTCTTTTGAATTCCAAACACTTCGATTTTACAGTCGTATCGCATGAGATCAGTTGTTATCATTACTTCGCTCGGTAACATGATTTTGTCTGAAGTTATTGCGGTGTAGGATTTAATGTTATATACATTATAGACTTGTTCATCATCCTGCACTCGTATTTTAATTGGGATAATTGAGCCATCTGCACAATGCTGGCATATGACATCCACTGGTTTTTGCATATCGTGATCACCACCCTGAACTTTCGATTTTAATACGAATACATTATAGAACATATGTTCGAACTTGTAAACAAAAAAGTAGAAAACAAAGATACAGTATGCATATGAGAATCAGCTGTTTATATGCCAGACACTTTAAACCATCAGTTGAATGACATAAGCTTTCATCGGTTGTAAACTTAGTGAATGAAAATAGACATTTATTGAAACCACTTTTCATTCAGATATAGCAGGAGGATTACATTATGGGACAGACATTGGGAGACTTTTTAAAGATAACTTCAGCGGATGACTATTTTATGATAAACATTCGTAAAGATAAAGAAACGGTATATTTCGGCTACGAAAATGAGGTTCCCGATGATATAAAATCCTTTATTATCACAGAAATTTATATTGACTGGGCGAGCGAGGCATTGGGAATCCGTGTGTCTGAGAAAGAAGAATAAAATACTGGCGGATTCATTCAAAAGGTGCTAGAATGCTTCTACTACATATTAAAACGGCAGATAAATAAGGGGGAAGCGCTTATGAAACCGATATATTTGTCAATCCAGCAACAAGAAACAGGAGAAAACATTAGGAGATTGTTGAAAAGCAATGGGTATACGGTGAAAGATATCCAGGAAGTCATGGGATTTGAGAATCCACAAGCTGTCTATAAATGGCTTTCCGGGAAATCGCTGCCTAGTCTGGAAAACCTCCTGATCTTAAGCAAATTATTGAATATCAGTATTGAGAATATCCTCGTCATTGACGAGGATATTAATATATTACGGAGCATTAATACACAATGGATGCTGAATAGGATAAATGATGTTTTGGTGCTGCAAAATGGAATCCGCAATTATCGAATCAGATAAGCGCTTATCGAAGGAAACGGTGACAAAATTCGAAATATCGAATGAGAGCGTGACAAAAATGCAAATATCGAATGAGAGCGTGACAAAATTTAAAATATCGAAGAAAACGGTGCCAAAATTTAAAATATCGAAAAAAACGGCACCATTTTGAGAAATATCGAAGAAAACATACACCAAAATTTAAAATATCGAAGAAAACATACACCATTTTGAAGAATATCGAAAAAAACAGCACCATAATTTCATGTGGCGGCAGACAGTAAATCCAATTATAATTAATAATAAAGATAGAAAGCGAGGGGTAACATCATGAAAAAGATTATTAGAAACCGGATCAAGTGTAAAAAATGTGGAGAGATCATTGAGAGTACCAGCAGACATGACTTTAAGTTCTGTAAATGCGGTGCGGTTGCTGTTGATGGCGGGAAAGATTATCTGCGCAGAGTAGGAAGCAAAGACGATTATGAAGAACTGATTGAGTATGAAGGCAGCGATGATGATGAAGAGTGAGAATGTGAGGTTTTTTATGGACGAAACCGGGAGACCCTATGAACCAGGTGAGCCTGAGTATGAGAGAGCGGTACAGGAGACACCGGAATCGTTGGCATTCGAGGAAGAGATAATAAAACAATTTAGACTGGTAGATAAGAATGAATAAATCGAGGGAGGTGTATCATGAATTTATATATTAGTGATCTGCATTTCGGACATAAAAATGTAATACTGTTTGATCACCGACCGTTTTCAGATGTCGACACAATGGATCACTGCCTGATTCAGCTGTGGAATTCAAGAGTGTCCGCAGATGATGATGTTTATATCGTGGGCGACTTCTGTTACCGGTCAGGACGGACACCGGACTGGTACTTAAGACAGCTCAAGGGTCATAAGCATTTGATTATCGGAAACCATGACAAGGCCACACTGGACTGCGAAAACGCTGCAAAGTATCTTGAGAGCGTTGAAAAAATGCAGCATGTCACAGACGGAGACAAACAGATCTGCCTGTGTCATTATCCATTGGCAGAATGGTATAAAAGCCGTCATGGATCATGGCTTATTTATGGGCACATCCATGGGGCACGGGATGAGGTGTATGAGTTTATGAAAACGAGAGAGCGTGCCTTAAATGCCGGTGCCTGCATTAACAATTACACTCCGGCATCGTTTAATGAATTAATACGGAACAATAAAGCATTTCAGGAAAAGGATTCATAAGATCGTAGAAAGAGGGATTTACAATGGGAAGAACAGAGAATATAAATGTCTTTCAGGACACAATGAACATGTGCAAAGATAATGACAGAATCTGGGAATCTGTTCATAACTCTGCAGAAGGTCAGAAATTGATTTTGGAAGGGGCTGCGATTGCGGAACCAGATAAGAAGCGATACAAAGAGAAAGCACGGATCACGGTATCAAAAAAGAGAACCTTTGAAGCAGCATCGGGATACCGAGGAACGAAAACAGCAGTACACAACTTTGCATCGGCTTCGAATCCGGGTGGCGGAGTGGAGCGTGGTGCAAATGCTCAGGAAGAGTGCTTATGCAGATGTTCCGGGTTGTTTAAGTGCCTGAATGCTCCGGATGCGTGGGGTGGATTCTACATGGCACACCGGGCAGAATATAATCCAATCCACAATGATGATATCATTTACACGCCAGATGTTTTAGTTTTTAAAAGTGATACCGTAAAGCCGGAGCTGATGGATGAAGCGGACTGGTATACGGTTGATGTTATTACCTGTGCGGCTCCGAATTTAAGAGAGAAACCAAGCAATGCGTTTAATACAGGTGACGGAAAAGACTCAATCAAGATTACAGATAAAGAACTGTTAGCGATTCATGAGAAACGGCTTCGGAGGATTTTAGACGTGGCTTTGAGCAATAAAGTTGAAACGATTGTTCTCGGAGCGTTCGGATGTGGAGCTTTTATGAACAATCCGAATGTAGTTGCACAGGCATCCAAAAATGTTTTGAACGAATATCTGTATGCGTTTAAGAATATTGAGTTTGCAGTTTATTGTAGTCCAAGCGACGACACAAATTACAGGATATTTGACAGGGTGTTCAGACCGTATACAAAATAAGAAGAGACG
>ERZ1673693.2207-NODE-2207-length-11560-cov-4.130726_pt1 | contig 11560 bp, 7 predicted proteins | sample MGYA00580223_ERZ1673693 | MGnify/ENA primary metagenome ERZ1673693 (study PRJEB41218, sample SAMN15661741) | gut metagenome | host: Homo sapiens | place: Canada: London | collected 2015-08-20/2019-03-30 | study: EMG produced TPA metagenomics assembly of...
CCCATAACTTACACGAAATTCATACAATCCATCACGAATGAACTTAATATAGTGTCTTGGCATTCGATCCTCCACCTTAAACAAATCCAACGCACGTTTTATTTTCCCGCGTTCTTCTTGTGACAAGGTTGAAATGAAGTCCGAAAAATACCTCTTATATGCGATTATCTTTTTCATTATACAAATATAGCAAATGTTATATAGTTATACAACATTTACATCAATTATTTCATGTTTTTCTCATCTCCAAACAAGAATATTCCCAATGAATTAGTGATTTTTATTACCTTTGCAATTCATTACGAGAACTAAAAAAGGATTAACATGGAATACAATTTCAAGGAAGTCGAAAAAAAGTGGCAAAGCTACTGGCAAGAAAACAAAACTTACCGGGTGGAAGTCGATCCTTCCAAGCCCAAATATTACGTGTTGGATATGTTTCCTTACCCATCCGGGGCAGGGTTGCACGTGGGACACCCGCTAGGCTACATCGCTTCCGACATCTATTCCCGTTACAAACACTTGAAAGGATTCAACGTCCTACATCCCATGGGATATGACGCGTACGGTCTGCCCGCGGAACAATATGCCATCCAGACCGGACAACACCCGGCCATCACCACGGAGAAAAACATCCGTCGCTACCGGGAACAAATGGATAAAATCGGGTTCTCTTTCGACTGGGACCGTGAAATCCGGACCTGCGACCCAGAATACTACAAATGGACACAATGGACTTTTATCCAGATGTTCAACAGTTTCTATTGCTACGACGAGCAAAAAGCCATGCCGATCACGGAACTGGTAAAAGCATTCGAGGCCGTCGGAACCCAAGGATTAAATGTCGCTTGCGGTGAGGAGATGAACTTTACCGCCGAGGAATGGAAAAGAAAGAGTACGAAAGAACAACAAGAAATATTGCTGAACTACCGTCTTGCCTATCTGGCTGATACCATGGTAAACTGGTGTCCCCAACTGGGAACCGTGCTGGCAAATGACGAAGTGAAGGAAGGATTATCTCTTCGCGGAGGTTATCCCGTGGTACAAAAGAAGATGCGTCAATGGTCATTGCGAGTTTCCGCATACGCCCAAAGATTGCTTGACGGGCTTGACAACATCGATTGGTCTGACTCCTTGAAAGACATCCAGCGTAACTGGATCGGTCGTTCACAAGGTGCAGACGTGAAATTCGACGTGAAAGACTCCGATCTGAAATTAGAGATTTTCACCACCCGTCCCGACACCATCTTCGGGGTTAGTTTTATGGTTCTAGCTCCCGAGTCAGACTACGTGAAACCGTTAACAACACCCGAACAGGCTGATGCCGTTGCCGAATACTTGGATTACGTGTCCAAACGTACAGAACGGGAACGCCAGACCGAAGTGAAAAAGGTTACGGGCGTCTTTACCGGATCATACGCCATCAACCCGTTCACCAACGAAGCCATCCCCATCTGGATCAGTGAATACGTTCTTTCCGGCTATGGAACCGGAGCCATTATGGCTGTTCCGGGACACGATAGCCGTGACTACGCCTTCGCCAAACACTTCAACCTGCCCATCGTACCCGTTATTGATGACGGAGAAGGACACGATATGTCGGAAGGCTCCTACGATGCGAAAGCAGGTAAAATGATCAATAGCGGCATTATCAATGGCATGGAAGTCAAAGAGGCCATCGCCTACATTGCCGGAGAGGTAGAAAAACGAGGCATTGGTAAAAGCAAAATCAACTACCGCCTGCGTGATGCTATCTTCAGCCGCCAACGTTACTGGGGAGAACCGTTCCCCGTGTATTACAAGGACGACCTTCCTTATATGCTGGATGAATCCAAACTTCCGCTGGAACTACCGGAAGTCGATAAATACCTGCCCACCGAGAGCGGAGAACCACCCCTTGGACGGGCTAAAAACTGGAAAACAGAAGATGGTTATCCATTAGAATTAAACACGATGCCCGGTTTCGCCGGTTCATCTGCTTATTTCTTACGCTACATGGATCCCCACAACAATAACACATTAGTTGATCACGAAATATGTAACTATTGGAAAAACGTTGATCTCTACCTCGGTGGTTCCGAACACGCCACAGGGCACTTGATCTACGCCCGTTTCTGGAATATGTTCCTGTATGACCTCGGTGTGGCTTGCGAGGAAGAACCTTTCAAAAAACTGATCAACCAGGGAATGATTCAAGGACGTTCAAACTTCGTGTACAGAATACAAGGCACAAACACGTTTGTTTCCGTCGGACTAAAAGATCAATATAAAACCACGGAAATCCATGTGGATGTCAACATCGTCAAGAACGACGTGCTGGATCAAGACGCCTTCCGGGCTTGGATGCCGGAGTACGCCAATGCCGAGTTCATCTTGGAAAACGGGAAATACATCTGTGGATGGGCTATTGAAAAGATGTCAAAATCCATGTTCAACGTGGTAAATCCCGACACGATCATCGAAGAATACGGGGCGGACACGCTACGCCTGTACGAGATGTTCCTCGGACCGTTGGAATTTAGTAAACCTTGGGATACGCAAGGGATCGACGGAGTATACAAATTCTTACGCAAATTCTGGCGCCTGTTCCAAGTTGGTGAAGACTTCAGCGTAAGTGACGAAGCTCCTTCCAAAGAAGAGTTAAAAGTACTGCACAAAACCATCAAGAAAGTGGAATACGACATTGAGAATTTCTCGTTCAACACATCCATCCCGGCATTCATGATTTGTACGAACGAATTGACCGCCTTGAAATGTAACAAACGAGCAGTACTCGAACCTCTCGTGATCGCTCTCGCTCCTTTCGCCCCACATATGGCGGAAGAACTATGGAGCTTATTGGGACACTCCCAAAGTATCACGAAAGAGTCATTCCCTAAATGGGAAGAAAAATTCTTGGTAGAAGACGCCTTTGAATACCCGGTATCTTTCAACGGTAAGGTTCGTTTCAAACTATCCATGCCTTTGACGGCAACCAACGCTGATATTGAGGCCGCAGTCAAAGCTGCACCTGAATCAACAAAATGGTTAGAAGGAAAAGAGATCAAAAAGATGATCATTGTCCCGAAGAAAATCGTGAACGTGGTTATGGGTGCCACATCCTAAATCATCCGGGATATAGTCAAGATCCCGTTATGAATCGGGAAATCGGCAAAGCCTAGCTTAAATTCTCTCCCGAGCCCTCGAATCCGGGGGTTCGGTTTTCATTGATCCACCCTTGGGTCGGTTTGAACTTAACCACTTTCCGGATGTCCATTTGCCTCACTTCTTTTGAATACGGGTCAAATATGCCCTGGGTGGACTAATCCGCGCTGTATACATCCCGGACACAGCGGACAGTTGTCGTTGCGTTATTGTCCGAGTCAAGGAAGATATTCCCCCCGCTATACCCGTAACCGGTTCTATTGGTTTTGTCCTTGTATTTCCCATCGCTTAATTTCCCCATGGAAAAATAAGTACGTGTAAAAGGTATACCTGACCAAAAATCTCCGGTAATGTAATATCTCATCAAGGTCAGCTCGCGCTGATTGGGCAATCGGTATCCGTCGGGACAGTAAGGGTTGATCGTTTGAGCGGAGATCGCATCATTCATCGCTTGGAATTTAATTGAAGTAAAACTCTTGGCACTGCTCGACGGGGCCACCTCGAATTTTTTGTACACGCGGTTCTGTTCCGATTGCTCGTCATCAAAATCCAGTTCGCGAGAGGTGTAATAACGCATAACGGACTGGTTCAAGTAAATGTTATTAAACGTGTAACTTCCGTCCGCATTCGTTGTCATTTTCACGTAATCATCAGGGGTTTCTGACAAATCATAGCCCGAAGATTTGCTCTCGTTGGTTGTTCCGAGATTACGCACGCAACGCACGCTCCATTTATTAACTTTATAATTTGACCATCGGTATGAACCTCCCATGTTACCGGTAGAGGATCCCTCTTCTCCCCAAACGATGGTCGGATCGTTACTATTGCCCGAATACTTCGTGCTTGAAATGACGTGCTGGCGCCATACTCCTTCATCATCGCTATCCATCTGTGTTGCCGTGCGATTGTATAATCGCCCGTCCTTGGAAACGACATCGGAGCCGATCCAGATACCGACGAGTTGTTTGATAGAAGCGAGGTACCATCGTACTTCGTCTTGATCGATAACTCCGTTACCGTTGTTATCCCGGTTGCGTGTCATGCAGGAATAACGCAAGAAGCGGTAGTCTTCCGATAATTCGGGTACTTCGTTTTCCACCTCCACGTCCATGTAGGTTTCCCATGATTTAGAGCTAAAAGTCGTGTTATTGGCTCCGACAAGTTCCCATTCCCTCATCGTGTTCAAGCGGCCGTTGTAAAGTTCGCTATTCCCCCTGTCTTGCGTGGGGGAAACTGTCCCGTTCCCATCAATCGTAATTCCTTTCCCGTAGATCCATATATCCGGATATTCATCCTTGTGCTCCATTCCCCAAGCCGTGGAGAAAGAGGTGTTACTTGTCCGGGTATCGAATATCGATTGTATGGATTTTTGTTGGATGGTGACCACGCTACCCGTGGAGCGGCTCTCCTGATCCTTGCTGACATTCGAGTTGCAGAGGATATGCATCATGCGATCGGGTTGATTGACAAATTCTTTCCATAACGTGGAACGCTGTTCTCCCGTGATGGGATGGGCATCGTAGTAATACTCATCCACGTGGACCGTAACACTGATTTTGGGTCCCCCGTCCGCTTCGGAGGTATTGTCGAAATCGCTTGTTGAACTTAGTTGCGGGTCATCATAGAGTTTTTTTTGAGCTTTAATATATTTTACGAGAGTGATGATGTCCATCTCCCCGTCCGGACAGGTTATCGCGTTATAGGCTTCCGGGGTGTACTTTCGTCTTTTCTTTACGTAATAGTTTCCCTCCCCGTCTTTTTGGTTCAGGCGGAAATGACACCATTTGTAGTCCAATCCCGTGGGAACGTCCTCGCCCTCGATAATTTGCGGCTTCCCGTCGCAGAAAGGCGTTTTCACGTACCACGTGAGATCATCAGTGATGTACTTGGCGTGGAAGGTGAGAGTTTTGGAAACGTAATGCGCGTCGCAAAGGGCGATCTCTTCTTTGGCAATCGTAACGGAACCTGTCGCTCCCGGTTGGTTTTCAGTTGTTTCCGTATCCACTTCCACCCGGATGTTATTCACGCTGTTAACCGTGACGGTGTAGGTGTACGACGTGTTGCGGAGCGTGGAGAAGTCGGAAATGTTTCCTCCCGTTCCGAAGTCTCCGAGGTGAATGATGTATTGCACTTCTCCTCCCAGCGTTTGTCCGGCATCATCGTTTACCAGGTCCATCTCCACCCGTCCGGTGACGATAACATAAGTTGAGAGATTATTGGCGTATTCCCACTCGCCGTTCAACCCGCTTTCTAGTTTTACTTGGCGATCCCGATCCGGGAAAGTCGTCGCGGTCTTCTTGGGGGTCATCCGGTTTTCGAGCATGTAGAACGAGAATTCACTTTGCGTATCCGAGGGAAACTCTTCAAATTGCGCCCAATTGCTCGTGAAGAAATCATCGGTGGTCGCGCCTGCATCCTGTCCGGTGGTTTCTGTTTTCCCGCGTTGGGCGTAAGACATGAGGTACGTCTTGCGCGGGATGTTTACCACTTTCCATTGCCCGGGCGTAAAGGTTTTAATCACCTGTCCGTTAGCGTCCGGAGTGGTGCCCGTTTTGAACACGAATCGGACTTTGGCGTCCATTCGGTATAGTAATAAATTCGCTTGATTTCCATCGGTTCCTCTGATAATTTTGTCATCACCTATTGTCACGTCGGAGACCACCCCGCTCATGGGAAAATACCCGTTTCGCGAAATAACATTCTGATTCAGCGTGACAACGAAATTCAAGAGATCGGCCTCGTTGGCAATCTCTGCTCCCAAACGGTCGCTGCTGACATTTACCATGTCTGCATCCAGGTTGGAAATACCGTAAATCTTGTACGTGTCGGTGCTTGTGTTCACGGGAATTTTGATGGAACCTTTTGTCGTGATTGTTGAGGCATCACTGGTGTTAGATACACACCAGCAGGGGGCAGAAGAGGACTCCACGGCAGCGTAATCCGTTTTCAAATTACTATCATTGAAAAAGTGTGTATAGACTTTTTCTCCAGAACTGTTGAACACGGCAATATAAATGTTGTAGATCCGGTTCTCCGGATAGTCTCCCAACGTGCTACGCGACACGATCGAGACGTTGCTTTCGCTCCCGAAACTGATCATCATGGGTGCCGTTTTTTCTCCCGGGAGATCTATCGTGTCCCGGGAACAACTTGCCAACACGGCAAGCAGTAGAATACAATATATGGATAATCTTTTCATGGTCATCGTGTTTTAATCAAATGTAATATCAGCCGTTTTCTTTTCCCACGGAACTACTTCAAAATTAAACGTACCTTGACCTTCATTGTAGAAGACGTTTGCCGTCGTATGGAGATGTTCGTTACGGTAAATATATTTCAATGCCGCTGTCGCCCCGAAGGAATTGATGTAGTTGATGGGTGTGGTGACGGAAAAGTTTTTGACCGGGGTCAACGTGTTACCTCCGGCATCTTTCCATTCTTCGGTTTCGGTATATGGACGCAGGTACCAACGACTTTTGTTATTAATGCTACCGCGTGTAGAGATGTTTTCTCCGTTTCGGCTAATATAGCGTCCAGATCGAAAATAAATGCCAGTAAAAACTCCAAAATTGAAGTTTGAACCTGTCGGTCCGATACCTGGTTCGCTTCCTGAAATGGTAATATATCGGTCCGTCCCGACATTTTTCATCGTTCCGGAACTTGTTCCGGAGAATTGCCATTGGTAGTTTTTATCATTGATTAACTCGTTGTCATCGGCTGGTTGTTTGGCCGATAATGTAGAGCCGTTCGTGTAGAGGTAATAAGTGTTGTCCGAGTAACTGCGAATAACATAAACGTCATCCGGACTGTTAATTGATGTTTGATTGCTACCGATATTTTTGTTGATATCACATGTTGCCGGGTTGTCCTATTCTTCGAAAATCGCCCCTTCGATGGTCATTTCATAAGTCGAGGCAATGTTTTCGTAAAGATACTTATCAAAAACAGACGCGCTACCGTGGCTAGCGATGGAGATGATATCGGTCAAAGGCGGGAATGAACGATAGGTGACTGCTCCCGGTATCGTGTTATTGTGGTTGAAAAGGTATCCGATGCTAGCGTTAAAATCGGATAGTTCCACGTTACTGATGCAAAGTTTTTTGTTATCTATATGGTTATAGACGGAAACGCTGAATCGTCCTACCACCCGTTCCAGTTCGGCTGAAATTTGATTCGCCCCGGGAGACAGGGCTACCTCTTTCACGAGGGTCAGGGGCATTCCGTCGGTATCATCGTAAGAGGGAGTATCGGTACCCGAGAGAGTTACCAGTAACCGATCTTTCAGCGTGCCGGGCAACGTGGCTCCAACCTCGTATGCCGCTGTCGACAGGTCCAAATCCCCCGGAGCGTTAGCAATGATGTAGAGCGTGTATTGACCTCGCAGGAGACCCGTGAAAGTCACCGTTTGCGAAACAGCATCCGGGGTGGATATATCACGACCTACAATTTCGGAATTGACATCCACGAGCAACACGACCAACTTTTTCATGCTATCCCCGTCTTTCGCCGCGCGGGACAGGTTTTCGCCGATCGCAAGCGTCAGCGAGGCGTCACGTCCCCTCCCTTCTTCTTGGGAGGGGAATGCCGTGTCCTGATCTTCGCAACCAACTCCGGCAAACAGTAGTATGACCGTACCCCATGTTAATATTTTGTTTCTCAGTTTATTCATGATATTAAAGTTATACTTGTATATCCACGTTTGAACTAATATTCTGCCATTCTTTTATACTGACGGCCACGCTAATCGATGAGCCGGATAGCGTGATCGTATAAGTGTACACTTTACCCGGTTCCCAAGTTATGGCCGGGATGTATGCGATATGATGGTTGTCGAGTCCCGACTCCGTGAAGAAATGAAACGCGGTACTCTTTGCCGTGATCTCTTGCGGGATGGCAAACACGATATTGTCGTTATCATAAACGGATATTTTGTTGGCATCGCCCACGCCGAATATTTTCGATCCTTCCCACAGATAGCGTTGCTCGGCATCGGAGTACGATTTACTCCAATTCATTTGGTAGTTGGAAGGGGAGCCATTGAATGTCAAGAGACCGACCACGCATAGGTTTTGCAAGTAGGCTTTGGTAATTTTGTCGGTAGTGCCTGGGGCAATACTGAGCGGATCGTATTTAATCTCGAAACGGAGAGCCGAGAGGGCGTGTTTGAATGGCATCGTGATGACCCCGTATCCCTCGGGGTCAACGGAGGGTTGCCGCTCGGCGTAAGCCACCATCAAGTCGAAGTTATCGCGGGCGATGTTGTATTCTAGCGTCAACAAGTCGGGATTCGAACTGCTGGACAGGATTTCCGCGATAGCGGGATAGTATGCTCGAAATTTGTATTTTGCCGAGTTAACCCATATCTTTTTCTCGGAGTAGGTCCACGCCCCGCTCGTGTACGTGACTGTTTGCGGCTGGTTATCGAAAGTCTGTGAAGATAGCCCGCCGAGGGAGTAGGTCGAGTAAACGACGAAAGCATTACCCTCGTTTTTCAGCCCGCCGTTAGTGACGAGAGTTCCTCCCGTGCCTCTTGATTCCGGTGCATTTGTAGTGGCGGAATCCGCGCTGTCAGTAATTTGGGAACTGAAATTTAATTCCCGTATCGTTTCCTCCGATTGTTCCGGGCTTTTTGAACAACCGATGGCGAACAGGATTCCTCCGACGAGTATATACCAAAATTTACGTGTCATGGCTTTAATATGTCAGTTGTGAATACCAGTGTGTCCGGAGTTATTTTCAGCGTGTAGCTGCAATGTTTTCCGGTGCCCCACTCCAGCGTGGCATCGGTTTTCAGTTCTTGCCCGGCGAGCGTGTTTCCGTTCGCCACGATGTCGCATATCGCTTTCACGGTTACCCGTGTTTGTTGTGGCATCATGAGCCGCGTTCCTCCCGCCGGTTGTTCCGATTCGTCTAGAGGCAGATTCCCTTCGAAGAAGACCGCTTCCCCCGAGTCTCCCGTTGCGCTCCATGTCGCTTCCGGCAGGGAGTGGAAATTCCCGCTGAAAGCCACCCCTTCCAGGGCAATCTTTTTCAACCGGATGATCATGTCCGACGGCACCGGGGTCTGCACCCGGAAGTCCACCATGCATAACGCCCGCGTAAAGGGTGTCTGCACCGTTCCTCCCGATTTTTTCCAGGTCAGATCGACGATCGGTCCGGTGAACATCAAATCGGTAGAGTCCGCGGCCGTATTGAAATTTTTGAACTCGATTCCCCGGTCGGTCGAAAATGCGGCAGGAAAGCGATAGGGAGAATAAGCGAAAAATGTAACTCGCCGGTCGGGAGGCCAGTTGTGTATCGTGTCGGTAATCCATGCCTCCCCGTTCCAAATCACACGGCAATCTTCGAGGAACGTTTGTGCCCCGTCGGCGTGGTTGTTCCACGTTTTGTTCGCCGGTAACGAGAGAGCCCAAATGCCGAAAGGGAGGTCCGTCGGGTAGTTGCAGGTGTTTCCCGTCTCTCCCCGTGAGCTTAGCCCCAGCAGGGCGCGGAACCGGAGTTCTCCCGTTTCCTCGTGAGCGTGGCGGTTGTCGGAGCAACCGATGCTTACTATTGCCAGTCCCGCTATTAACCCATGTGTGATCGCTTTATTCATCATCCTCTCTTTGATTCAACAAAATTACTCGATGGTTAAGTCCGTGTTGCCGTATCCCACCCAATCCGTTACCGACGTGTCGAACTCGATATAATTGGTCCCGAGGCTGATAATCAGCGTGTAGGTAATGTCGTTGTTCATGTACCACGCCGGGGTAACGTTTTTTATCAATATATCCTTTTCGATCAATTGCGTGTCCGTTCCACCGCCAGCGGTGGTCGTGATCAAGTCGTACTTGATTTTAAAATAAGCATCTTGGGCAAGGGCCTGAGGCATCACGATCCGTTTTTGAGTGCCGATTCCTATCACAGAATCCTTGTTCAGGAGCCGTCCTGATGCGTCGTTATAAACTTGGATGTTTTCCGGAGCTCCCTGTCCCGTCCAGTTATTATTGACGTAATTTCCCGTGGTTTTGATGTTGGTCAGTTCCACCGATGTCAAGTTTATGGTTTTATTTTCGTACATATCGTCCAGTTTCGCTTTGACGCTGACGCGTGCCAGTTTATGGCGGAACAGGGTGGGAACCCCGTTGTAGGCGTAATTGTCTTCATTCCCCCGTTTATTCTTGGCGATGTCTGCCACCATAAAATCAACGTTTGGATTCGCGTTGATATCCCAGCCGTTCAAGGTGATTCCCTCTTTGTCGTAAGAGAATCCCGCATGCGAGGCGATCGTTTTGGGCGAATAGGCGAAGAATGTCAACGAACCTTGCTTCGGCCAGTAGTAGGTGGTTGCGGCGTGCCAGTTCGCGTTCGTGGCATCATACGAGATCTCCACGTCGTTGATGTACACCTCCGCGGAAGCCTTGTCGGCATCCCACGTACTTCCTGCGGGAAGGAAGTAAGCGTATGCCCCGAAAGGAAGGTCTTTCGGATATTCCGTCTTGCCTGTCATATCCCCGCGGGCAGAGGGGGCTCGCACCACTTGGAAGGAAATCTCTTCCGGGAGAAGATTGTTGTCAACCTTTTCTTCCACGCATCCGGCAAGCGCGATGCTTACCCCTGTCAATAGTATGATTATCCTTTTCCTCATGTTTTCCTTTCTTGTTCCACCTCAATGCCGGTGGATTCGTTATTTTTTTTCGTGACCGCAGGGAGAACCAACTCCCCACGACCTTAGGTAGTAGCGTTTTTATACCCGAACGCAACGGGTGGTCTTTGAAGGATTAGATGTCGATACCGTTATCAACATTATCCCAATTTTCAATAGCCGGATCCCAATAGATGATTTGGCTTGATAAATCAATCGTAATCCCATACGTGATATTTTTATTCATCTCCCAAGCATTAGAAGTTCCCGAATGTAACTCATAAAGTTTTTTAGTTTCGGTAACTATTTCGGTTGAGTAGTTAGTCCCGTCTGTATAAGTCTTGATGGTATAAGTGATAGTTATATTCACATCAACATTATCACTAAATGTTTGTGGTAAAACAATAGTTTGTGCATCTGCATTTTTTGCTTCAGCGAGAGTAGTGGTTACTGCTTGATTTCCTGAAAAATGAGTATAATCAACAGTTCCGGTTTGTCCACTCCAACCTTCGGCAGGAAGCTGCGTGTAAATGCCTTGATTTGCAACGTTATTTATCGTAATTCCTGTTAATTCAATCACTTTATCTCCAGCGGCATAAGAACCCGACGAGTGTCCATTTGCATAATCACTTGCTGTTTTAATTTTAAAACCGATTTGAGTCAACTTGTGGCGGAAAAGTGTCGGAACACCGTTATATTCGTAGATGGTAGTATTCTGATTCTTATCGGCAACCATATCGGCAACCATAAAATCAACATTCTTGTTAGCATCAACATTATAATTTCCCGCTT
>ERZ1673693.2213-NODE-2213-length-11535-cov-5.625348_pt1 | contig 11535 bp, 6 predicted proteins | sample MGYA00580223_ERZ1673693 | MGnify/ENA primary metagenome ERZ1673693 (study PRJEB41218, sample SAMN15661741) | gut metagenome | host: Homo sapiens | place: Canada: London | collected 2015-08-20/2019-03-30 | study: EMG produced TPA metagenomics assembly of...
ATATAACCGCAGATACCGCAACCGCCGTATCGGTGAATTCTTGAAAGAAATGCATTTGACTGAGGGGCGAAATACAGGGTTTAGAAAGATACGGAATGCACTTTTAAACAATGGTTCCCCGGAACCGTTGTTTGAAACAGATGAAGACCGGACTTATTTTGCGACCACTCTTTATATTCATCCTGATTTTGGAAAGCACCAAAATGATGGTGTGATAAATGGTGTGATAAATGGTGCGATAAATCTCAAGCCGAATGAAGAACGGATTATAGAGTGCGTTAAGAAAAATCCTAACATCACAGTTAAGGAATTGGCAGAATTGCTGGAGGTCGGTACATCTACAATAGATAGGGCAATTAAAACGCTAAAACAGAAAGGTATCCTTACACGTCAGGGAAGCAATAAGAAAAAAGAATGGGTTCTTTTAAGAAGGTAATAATGACAATGACACATCAAAGTCTTTGTAAATAATGTGTCGCTGTCGTGGGCGTCTACAATATGAAAAATAGAAGTTAGCAAAAAGCGAGCCTGGGGAGTAGCCAAATAACTGCTTCCCAGGCTCTTTTGCTTACAGGTTCTGACGGATGATCCGAGTGATAATACCTACGGCCACGCCCCGCTCCATATCCAGACGGGTGACGGCAAAAGATACATCGTCCTTTTTGCCGGGCATCCGGTAGTCATAGCAGGAATGGGCTACCGCATTGACGCCATTGGAGAGACGCACATAGACAACGCCCTTGTGGACATCTGTGACACGGCCGGCATACTTGCCCTGGATACGGCACTTCTGCAGGTTGTCCCTGTCGGTGTTCTCGGAAATACTCTTGATGTCAGCCTTGATGCCCAAGTCCTCCAGACTGTTGCGCCGCACGCTGAGAATACGGACCAGAACCTCATCGCCTACGGAAAAACGCTCATGGGCGTCACCGATCCAGTCCCAGGCAAGGTCACGGGCAAGGATGGAGGTTTCAACGCCGAAAACTTCCACGCGCACAACCTTTTCGGCCACTGCAATCACACGCGCCTGGACGATGCGGCCCTCATAGACACGGTACATACCGGCAGCATCCGTATCCAGATAGAAAATCTGGCGTTTGCGCAGCATGGCCTCCTTGCGGCTGGCAACTACGCTGCGGGTCTTGGAGTCGATACCACGCACGATGAAGTCAATGTCAGCACCGAGCATGTTGCCAAGGATCTTATTTTGGCGCAGCATAAGGTCGGCGTATTCCTGACCGGAAGGGCTGCGGCCCAGATTGATCATCATTTCCTTGATAGGGATAATGACACGGAACCCCTTGTAATCCACAACTGCCACCGTCTTGCGGTTGTCCAGCTGTTCAATGCCGCCCAGCTTGCCGGTGATGATCTTGCGGGTGCGGTAGGCATTATGGATCTCATGCCAGATTACATCATCACGGTCTTCGGCAGTCTCGACATCATCCCGGCTGCGGATGGTAAGGACGGGGGCCTCGCCGCGCTGGGGGCGGGGCTGGCGCCGGGGAGGAGAAGGAGTGGGGGCAGGAGCGGCAGCTTCCTCCATGGCAGGAACGTCAGGCTCCACAGCAGGTTCCTCCGCAACAGAAATGGTTTCGGATGTATCCGCCGACTCTGTTGTTTCGGCAGGAACTTCCTCTGTGACAGTTTCTTCAGGAGCAACTGCTTCTTTCTTCTTTCGGCTGGTACGCTTGGGCTTGGGAGGTGTAGGGGCTTCCTGCACAGCGTCGGCGTTATTTTCGTAAACATCAGGCGGCTGCACATCAGAGTCTTCCGGCATATCAGTGGGAGCAGTGCTTTGATCGTCTGTTTCAGCAGGCGTATCCCCGAACATTTCCTCCTCGGTGAGTTCAGGAAGGGGATCTTCAGCCATATCTTCGGCAGAGGTGTCCTCCTGGGGCTGATCCATCTGCCCCAGCAGTTCGTTCAAATCCAGACCATCGCCAGCGTCAGCAGGAAGGGATTCAGGTTGAGCGGTATCGGCCAGCAGAGTTTCGCCTTCCGACATAACGGTTTCGGTAACAGGAGCGTCCTGTTCCAGAAGTTCTTTTTTCTTGGTTGCCATAGATTAAAACCTCCTATGAATTTGATAGTTTTGTTCAAGACAGGATGGAATCCTTGTCTGTGGTGATAATGCCTTCCGGCGTACCGGCAGATTTGGGGGCCGGAGCCTCTTTGGGTGATTTATCCGTGGGGGATGCCGGTTTGGTGGCTTTGCGCTTTGCCGGTTTCTTTGCTGCAGGAGCCGGTTTCGGCGCGGGCTGCGGTATTTTGGCGGCTTCTTCTTCCAAGCGGCGCCATTCCGGTACATGGGCAGATGCTTTGCAGGAACGCAGGTACTTGGCTTCCGGGTGTTTGGAGTAATCCATTTTGTCTACCTGCAGAACCTTCTTGCCGCGGATGATGATGAGTGCCTGATCCAGCGGGAGCCGCAGGACTTCATCAGGAGTAAGTACAGGGCGTTTTCCAACACCGGAGGTCTCACGAAACTCCGGTGTATAGTTGGAGATACGCCAGGTGCCCAGCTGTTTGGACTTACTGGATACTGCTACGGAGGCAAGCCCTGTCCTGGCAGAAATAAATTCGGCAGTAAGCTGGTCTGTACAGCCTAAAAACAACTGCGCGTCACAGTTTCCAATGATCTCCTGCCACAAATTCTGCGGGTATCTGTTCTGCAATCCTGCGAGATTTTGGAACACACAGGACATGGAGATATTCCGGGAGCGTATTACGCTGAGCCGGCGGGAGAGGTCGGGGATCGTGCCGCACGCTGTCAGTTCTTCCCCAAGGATATGGACAGGCACAGGCAGTTTGCCGCCCTCGCAGTTGTGGTCTGCATATCGCACCAGTTTGATGAAGCAGAAAGATAGAAACAGCGAGGCCAGAAAATCAAAGGTGCTGTCCTGGTCGCTGGTAACGAGGAAGTAGGCACAGGGCTGCTGACCCGGAAGCTCCAGATCGATCTCATTCTTAGCGGTAATTTTTTTGATCAGCTCAGACTGGAATACCTGCAGGCGGCTGCCCAGACCGATAATCACGCCGCTTCGCACTGTGTCGCTGGCCTGCTTGAACAGGCTGTAGGGTGCTTTGGCAGGGTGCGTGGAAGGAAGCGCCTCGAACAATGTGTCAAGTTGGGATTCCCCATTGAGAGTCAGCAGCCGGTAGACTTCGCCAATGTTGCGGTTTTCTTCCGCATAGCCTTGATCCACATACAGTACCAAGGCCTTGAGCAGATTCATCTCGCAGGCATCCCAGAAATGGTCGCTCTTGCCGTTGTTCGTGGTGTTCTTGATGATGACATCTACAAAAAGCTGGGCCATTAGTTCCTGTCCCTCAACTTCGGCAAGGCAACACCAGGAATCTGAGTTTTCAGGGGAAACGAGGTTGAATACCTTGACACAATAGCCCCGGCTGCGGAGAAATTCGCTTGACTTCTCGTACAATTCCGATTTGGGATCGCAGATGATCAACGATTCTCCGGCGCCATTTTCACCTCGGACAGTGGCCTGAAGGATACGGTTCATACAAAACGAACGGGTTTTCATGGAACCACTGGCGCCGTAGACTGCCAGATTACTGTTGATTCTGGTATCTTCCGGTATGCAGACTGCTTTGCCATCCAGCATACCCAGTACAACACCCTTGTGTTTGCGCAGATCGGGCACCAGATCCAGTACGCCGGACATTTCTTTGCGGGACATCCAGCCGGAGGTGCCATAAGTGCCTTTGGCGGAGTAGGAGAAATTGCGGTCTTCATCATACTCGCCGGCATCACCATATCCCATGCGCATGACCATGATGAGCAGCACTGCTAACAAGCCAATGCAGATCAAAATGCCATACACGCCATAAGGCGGTCGGAGCACAGAGGAAAGGCAGAGAAGGAAGTCGGGCGAAGCGGCCAGCGGTGAAGTACCGTCGCCGGGAATACCGCCGCCCTGTTTCCAGCTTGCATAGTTACCCAAAAGCTGTGCCAGAAAGCCGCCTGCGTATAGAATCGCAAGAATGGCAAAGGGCGCTGCAATCAGGCTTACGATCAGTTTTTTCTTGTTTATGGGAACAACCTCCCCTCGAATTTTGTGAAATCAATGGTCTGGAAACGCACCCGGGAACCACAGTAGCTGCGAAGTACCTCTGCCTGGAAGTCAAAACAGATCAGTGTGCCTGGGCGCTCGGATAGTTCGAGGGAGGTGTTGAAGCGTGCGATACGGGGCAGATCGCAGAAATAGCCAAACAGGACTGGTGAGCCATCCGGTGAAACACCGTCATGCTCAATAGCCAGTCCGGGCTGCCTCGCAGTAAGACCTTGGAGCAGAATGCGGTCCAGCTCCGCAGTTTTCACAGGGTCGCACAGCAGTGCAAGTATCACCTCCCCCTGATGGTTGTTGGTAAGATAAAGAAAATGCTCATAGCTGCCATCCAGCATGAAGAAATCATGTTTGCGTCCTCCGGTGCTGGTCAAAATCTGGTAAGCCAGATCCATGCTGTTGCCCAGAATCAGTCCATGAACATCCTCATGGCGAAACTGTGGGGCCAGGCGCTGTTGGCAGATTACGCTCCAAATCAATGCCTTGACCCGCATTTCCGATTTGTAGCGCCACTTCATCAGGGCGCTGCTGCTGTTGTAGGTCACGAAGATGCCGGAGGGCGCAAGGAGTATTCCAGTGGAGCGGGAACTGCGGATCTTCGTGGTGTCGATCCCCATTTCTTTCACTTCTCTGGAACTGAAAAAAGCAGGATAGACAATCCTGCCGCCAGCGTAACCATCCGGCGCAAAAATTGCCGGTTTTTCATCCCGATACACACATACACCCGCATTATCCATGGTCACATAGGTTTCTGCCAGGCGGTGTAGCCGGAGTCTTCGGTCAATTTCGCATTTCAAACGGTTGGTGTCGGTATCTCCTGTCAGGTAGCTGGCAAACCTGTCCGGCCGGCTTTCCAGCAGAGTGGCTTTGGCTCGCGGCCCCAGACGGTAGCCGCGCAGTTTATCCCGGTAATAGGTACGCAGCAGCCCGTCTTTTTTCAGTGCAGTGACAACAGACTCCAGATAATATGGACTGCCGGGAAGTCTGTTAAGCTGGTCTGTGGGGAACTCGCCGGAGATGGCAGTCAGAGAGAGAAGCTTGTACGCCATCGTGTCTGGCTGTGGGAATTTCCCAAGTGATCACCTCCTTGTGGTGTGTGGCTTTTACCGAGACTGCAAGGAACTTCGGTAAAAATCCGTGGTGTAACGACAGAAAAAAGCCCCGAAATCCGGGGCGAAATACGGTGTTGCGGCAGGTCGGACAAGCAATGGCTGAAAATGCTCAAAAATCCGAGATGGATTTTAGGGTGTTTTCATGCTCAGCAAGCCAGGCGGGAAACCGCTTTTTTTCCATGACACTGATTCTGGTACAGTCCTTTTCGCCCAGCGCAGCGGTGTTGTAGGCATCGCAGAGCAGGCCGGTATCGTCAGCCATGACGAAGGTGGAGAGGACATCCAGAAGCTGCTTTTCTTCCAGATTGTCGTAGTCACGGATACGCCGGGTGGGAAGGCACTGGTCATAAACCTGCGTAAAGCACACCACACAATCGCTGAAGCGGGGCATGGGATGCTCTTTGGCGTATTGCTCCAATGAGAAGTAGAACGGGTCGAGCAGAAACTCAGTGTTTTGCCTCTGCTTGCGTTTTGGGAGCAGACCAGGCAGGGTGACCTCCAGTACACCGTCCTCATAGACAACCTCAATTCCGTGTACAATACCGGCGGATGTCAGGTAATCGCCTTTGCGGATGGTGGTGCTGGAATATATCAAATGCCGCAGCCTGCAGGCAATTTTCTCTGCCCGCAGGGCGGCATCAGTGGATAAGACTTCATAGTTGTCCGGATAGCGCTGAATATCCGTGGTATCCATCGCGTAAAGAGCATTGCTCAAACGGGATATATCATCAAGAATGCTTCCGATTCGGTGTGAGATGATTTTTCGTTCCAATCAAGTTCCTCCTGTTTTCTTAAAGTAATGCACCTGGCCCGCTGCATCCACGGTGCAGAAACCGGAAATGCCAGGGCAGTCAATGCGGCGAATGTCTTCCGGATTATCGACCAAAATGATGCGGCGTCCACCGCTGCGGTCATCCCGAAGCGCATGGTTGATCAGGGCCTCCTGGCCGGAAGCTGCGTAGACGATTTCGTATAGTTCACCGTTTGCAAAGAAGATAAGCTTGACCGGAAAATCACCGGGAGCATGGTATTCCACCTGCCCGATAAAATCCAAGAGTACCCAGGCAGCCCGTATCAGGGAGCTGTCCGATTTTGCTGCCCAACCAGACGGAAAGTAACCGCCTGTATCAGTTTGAAAAATACGGCCCTGCTTTTGCAGATGGGAGAGCAGGGTCTTGATGATTTCTTCTTTGCCAGGGTGAAAGCAAAGAAGCTGCTGCATATTGAGACCGGGATACATCGTGACGATCCGCAGCAGAGCCGCAGCTTCATTTCCATAGATTTCAGCCCTGGTCTTCATGGGTATCACCTCCAATGGCGTAATATAGGCGTATTCAAGACGCATTAAATAGGAAGGAAAGCCAGTCAGTGTAAGCCAAAAAGATGATCTGGCTGGCAAAACTGGCTTTTAGGCGTAATACAGACGCAAAGCAGACGCATAGCGGCGTCTGGCAGGAAAGTTGCACATGGGAATCACCTCGCTTTTCAAATTGTTATATCTGCTGTTCGGCAGATGTGGATTGTTCACGGCGTTTTCGCTCTACGATTTCACGCAGCTCGCGGCGGTCGGTAGTGATCAGATCCTTTTCCAGAGGGCTGGCTTTGAACTCCACCATAATATTGTTGTTATTGGTAGAAATCAGACCGTGACCTCTTTCAAAGTGAGTGATCTCCATTGTTTCAGCATCGGACAGGTGCAGGGCTTCCTGTACCCGCTGGGCTTCGTCGTCCTCCAGATTCAGAATGATCTTGGTCTTGGAGTTGTTGATGATGCCCTTACCAAATCTGCCGCCGTCAAGGTCAAAGAAATCGGCAAGATCCTGGCTTGCAAAAATCGAGGCGCCGCCGTAACCGCGTATGGTTTTGGCAATTTCCAAAAGGAAATCGCCAGCCAATCTTACACCAGCAGCACCGGCGCCGGATAGAAGCTGCCAGCACTCATCGATGAAGATGGCTTTTTCTTCTGTACGGTCGGCTTTGGCTCTGTCCCAAACAAAGTCCAGCGCCACAAACATACCTACGGTGAGCAGGTCTCCGGTGAGGGAGGAAATATCCAAAACAGTGTACTTGTTGTCGAGCCGAACATTGGTCTGCTTATTGAAGGTGCTGGCGCTTCCGTTTACCAGACGATTTAGGATGTGGGCCATGCGCATCGTTTCCTTGGAGGTTTTCAAAATTTCGTACAGGTCACCAAGCACCGGCATCTCACGGTACTGGCCGGGCTTTGTAGGGTCTTCCAAAGAGGCATTATCATGAGTGATGCCTTTTGTGTTATAGGTACGAACAAGGGCTTCGTCCAAAAGCTGTCGTTCCTCGTGAGACATATCGGGGATCAGCAGACTGAAAAATATGTGGAGCTGCTGGATCTTTGCTGCAAGTTCAGATAACTGGATGCTTGGACCGTCCAGAAGTTCATTCACCGAGCGGTCTACCCGCCGGATTTCCATGACATTGATGCAGTGGGGACTGGCTGGTGAAATCTGGATAAAGGAGCCGCCCACGTTGGAGCAGGCGCGATGAAATTCATGGCCTTTTAGGGGCGCAACAATGAAAATGGGGATATTTTTCCGCCTCATTCGCAGCGCCATCAACTGCATGGTAAAAGTTTTGCCGGCTCCGCTCGTGCCAAGGATCGACATATTGGCGTTCTTATAGACCGCAGAATTGAAGATGTCCACGATAATAAGGGAGCTGTTGTACTTGTTGACGCCCAGCAGGATACCGTTATCATCACACATCTCATAGGAGGTAAAGGGATAACAGCTTGCCGCACCGCCTGTCAGCAGGTTGCGTTTACCGCGCTCATACAGTTTCTTTTCCATTGCCACCAATGGAAGGGCAGATAAAAACGCCTGTTCCTCCCGAAAATGGCAGGTGCAGGCGTTCATGTCCTGTGAGAGCAGGAGCTTTTTCATTTCGCTGACCTTCCATTCCAAGTCTTCCTCGTTGGAGGCAGTAATGGTAATCAGCAGATTCAAGTAGTAGAAGTCCTCGTTGTTGGCAAGGCCCTCTTTGAGAAAGTACCCGCTTCGGATAGCGCCATCAATGTCATCAAAGTCGGTGTTGGTGTCGCTGGCGTCCTTGATTTTGGAACGGTTGATACGCAGCTGCTGTCCGACTTTCTGGATGATGGTTTCTTTGGGCTGACGGGAGAGGAACATATCCATATCGATCCCGTCACCGGCATTGACGATAAGACTGAGCCAGCCGGCTGGAACCTGCGTTTTGTAGCCATCAGAGGGCACCAGCAAATAAGCATAATACAGACCGTCAATGCAGATATGGTGACCATGCGTGAAGTCAATGCTTTTTGGCGCACAGAATTCGGTGGCAGGGATATGGTCGATCTCACTGTCGCGCCCTTTGGCAAGGTACTCAGCCACAACCTCCTGTGCCCGGACGGAGAGCGGCTTTACAGCACTTTCATTTCTGCAGAGCAGGTTATAGAGGACATCTACGGTAAACTCATCCCAGTTTTCCGGAACGATGACCTCGTTACCGCACTGACGGAGGTAGTTGGTAGCAGTATGGACTGCACTTTGCAGGGCATTGATTGCCTCGCCTTCTTCATCAGAGCGCTTGGTGTTGCTCCACGGCTCATATTCAAAAATCAGGAAGAAACGTCGGGTAATTGCCTCACGGGAACCGATCTGCTGAACGAACTGGAGGTAGTCTTCCTGCATGAGCAGACACTGTTCATTGGTCTCCTGTTCCATCTCCTTCCGAACGGTATCCAGATGGCGGTTGATCTCTGCCCGGCGTGTCAGTACCTTGATTTGCAGCTTGATGGGGCTGATTTTCAAGTAGGATACAAAGGAATAGATGATGTTCCGCTGTTCCTGGGCGCTGCGCAGCATAAAATTGATGGGTACTACCTCGACGACCTTGACATAGCGGTGGTCTTTCGTGTAGATGATGCCGTTTTCAATTTTGGAAATCGGCAGATAATCTGCTACCGGGTTAAGGCAGGCGGGCTTCGGCTCCTGAGTGCGGATAGGGCGTTTTACTTTGCGCTCCTTGGAGACCTTCTTTTTTTGCTTGGCGGCTTTCTTCTCCTTGGCAGGCTTCTGCTTTTTCACAGGACGGAGTTTTTGGCGGATCTCGTAGCCACGAACTTCATCAAACTCCGCTGGGAAATCCTCTCTGCCGGAGCGCCGTGACCGCTTGGGAGCCTTATCGGGCTTGTGTGCCTTTTTTTTAATATGCTTGCCGCCATGCTCTGCCGCAGGAACCGCATCTTCTGCGCTGTTACCGCCTACAATGCGGCGGTTTCGCAGGTACTTTATGAAAATCAGCAGAAAAGAGGAAAGGCTCTCACCGGAAACTCCGATAAGCGCCACCAATGCTGCTGGCAGTGCGGTCAGGCACAAAGCGATGATACGGGCAGTCAGGCCAAGAGGGAGCAATGAAAAAACCGGCACACCAATGGCAAATGCCAGGATGCCGGCTTCAATCACATTGCGGGCTTTGAACATACCACCGAAGAAGGTGCCTGACTCGATGAAATTCGGTGGTATTATGTAGGTATCTCGGTCGATTTTATGATTCATGATTAACCTCGTTTCCGAAGCCGGGCGGGCACATCAGCCGATAATCCAGAACGGACCGCCAGCTCCAGCGCGCCGGCTGGCCTCATTTAAGATAATGGACAGATCCCAGAGCTGTTCGCTCCGTGTGTAACTGGCAGGGTCAGCCACCATGATCTTGCCGTCTTTTACGCCACGCAGGACAATGAAGTGACCGGAAGAGGTAAAGTGGCCTTCAGACATGATTGCTACTACCAGTTTACCATTAGCCAGTGCGTCTGTGATGCGCTGTGGTTCCGCAGTGGTACAGCCGGAAACCGGAAGCCCCCATTCCCCAGCGGCGGCAGGTATCAGCGCATGGTAAGAACCACTGCTTTTACACCAGTAGCCGTTGTTGTAAGACCACTCGGCCATCTCCACAGGGTTAACCATATCGTCCGTCAGAGAGGACACCACGATTGCCATAGCGGTAGGGCCGCAGCCATAACCGCCAATATTGTCCGTACCATATGCTTTACCGGCATAGCGTTCATCCAGTTGATTGTAGTAAACAACAGGTGTGATCCCGTCGGTGAAAGTAACATCGCCCAGAGCGGTGATGCTGTTTCCGGTCCACGCTTCCAGATTTTGCAGCAGACCATCGCCCAAGAACAGGCTTAGGTTGGAAGCGTAATCAGATGCAAGCTCCTTTTGGTCATCGGTAAGCTGGAATACAACATCAGAAAAATAGGACTCACCGTTGTAACGGACAGTATAGACCATCCATGTTTCGGACACCGTTGTTTCTTCCCCAGTCTCCGGATCAGTCACGGTGCTCTCACGAATCTCTTGCTTGCTGGTGTAGGAATATAGATGCTGCTTGTTTTCCCGCAGGGTGGCGGCAAGGTCATTCAGAGAAATGCTTTCAAAATCCTTGTCTTTGGCCGCACAATACTGAGAGATAAACAGGTTGGCGTTATAAATGGGACCGCCGGAATAGGCATTTTTGACCTCCATATGGTCGGCTCCCGATGCCGCAAAGTCAGCTTCGATCCGGGCAAGTACATCATCCAGTGCCTCGCCCAAGATGCCGTTGAGGGTAAAGGTGATCTCGTTGGCGTTCTCAATAATCGCTGTTTCGCTATTCAAAATCGGAATTTCGGGGTCAGATGGCGAAAAAGCATTGGTCAGTCCGCCGAAAATAAGCCCGGGGAGCATGAGAACAAATAATACCGGCAGCATAAGCAGGGCAATGACTGCCACAATGATTTTTCCGATATGCTTCCGACCTGCCCACACTGCGCCTGCAACTGCACCGTAAGGACCGCCTGCGGCAGCGCCTTTGGCAGCGGAGGAAATAGCTTTTCCGGTTTTGATTGCGCCGCGGATGGTATGCGCTGCGGAGGCGCCGGTCTCCACAGCTTCGGAAAAACTGCTTTTTTGATCTTCTGGCATTTATATCTTGTCCTTTCTCCTCGGGGCTGGAGGCAGCTTTTTGACAATGGACTCGTTGAAGGCGATAGAACCGTCAGGGGCCATATAGGGCGATTTGTCAACAGCATCCACAGCGTACTGCTTATACCATGCTGTGCCATCCACGGCATGAACGGTGGTGTACTGGCCTTCCGGGGCAACATATTGGTCTGCGTGGTACATACCAAAGGAGATGCCTTCGGGATGTTCCGCAGTCACTTCTGTGCCGGTGATGCGGCCGCCGCCGATTTCGACATTTTGGAAGGTAGGAACATTTTCAGCTCCAGATTCCAGTGCCGCATATCCCATGTAAGAGTGCAGGGCTTCGGCGGCTTTTTCACCGGAAATGGAACCCAT
>ERZ1673693.2218-NODE-2218-length-11527-cov-4.456590_pt1 | contig 11527 bp, 6 predicted proteins | sample MGYA00580223_ERZ1673693 | MGnify/ENA primary metagenome ERZ1673693 (study PRJEB41218, sample SAMN15661741) | gut metagenome | host: Homo sapiens | place: Canada: London | collected 2015-08-20/2019-03-30 | study: EMG produced TPA metagenomics assembly of...
CTTCTGACGAGTCCGGGGCGCACCCCCGGCGGCTCAGGAGGTTTCCATGCCCTTCTTCTCTCCGTATTCGTATGCGGGCGGCGTCTCGCGTGCCCTTGTCCGTTTTTTTCGGGAATCCCAGCTCCCGGCGTCTTTACTTGCGCCTTTCGGCTGTCTCCGTATGGCCGGGGCTTTCTCCCTTCGCCCGTCCTTCTCGCGGCGCACCCTCTTCGGATTGCGCCTTTCTCCTCACGAACGCGGCCGTTAACCGCCGTTCGTCTCTTGCCGTGCCCTTTTCAGGGCTTCTCACTCAGCGTTGCATGAGGCTGCGCTCCGTCGCCGCTTCGTTTTATCAATGACAACATCGGAGGTGTCTTGTGGACATTGCCTGTTGCCGCAGGCTGTTCGCCGGGAACCCCGCCGCTCATGCGGCTTTCGTTCCCTGCGCGTGGAAAGGCTGCCCTGCAGCCGTGATTCGGAGTCACCGTCGGATCGGTTCCCGCCTGATCCGAAAAGCATTCATGAGGTTGAAACTATGATTAAAAAGCAGCTCGAAACGGAAAAGGACCTGAACGTCACGCAGGAGGTCCGCGGACTTGCCGCCCGCCCCGCGTCCGCCCGGCTTCTTGAGGCGGCCCGCCAGACGCCGCAAGAGGTCTTTGCAGCCTACGAAACGACGCCCCAAGGACAGCCCCGGCCCGACATCATGCGGGCGCTGTTCGGACGGAACGAGCTTGCCCGCAAAAAGGCGGACTCCATCCTGAAGCGTCTGTTCAAAGCCTTCATCAACCCGTTTACCGTCGTTCTCATTGTTCTGGCGGTCATTTCCTTCATCACCGACTACGTCATCGTCGAGCCGGAGGATCGCGATCTCACCGCCGTTCTCATCGTCGGCATCATGGTTTTCATCAGCGGCACGCTGCGGTTTGTGCAGGAAGTGCGCTCGGGCAACGCGGCGGAACGTTTGCAGGCGATGGTCAAGACCACCATTGCGGTCTTGCGTGACGGCGAGAGCCGGGAACGCCCCATTTCGGAGCTTGTTGTGGGCGACGTGATCCGGCTCGCCGCGGGCGACATGATCCCCGCCGATGTGCGCATCGTCGAAACCAAGGACCTTTTCGTCAGCCAGTCATCGCTGACCGGCGAGAGCGAACCGATGGAAAAGTGGACCGCCGCGCAGCCGCAGACGGGCGGCAATCCGCTGGAGTGCAACAATCTCGCGTTCATGGGCAGTACTGTGGTCAGCGGTTCGGCTCTGGCCCTCGTGATCGCCGTGGGCAAGGATACGCTGTTCGGGGCTTTGGCCCGGCGCGTCGCGGAAACGCGCGTCCGCACGAATTTCGAGAAGGGCGTGAACGCCGTATCGTGGGTGCTCATCCGGTTCATGGTGGGCATGGTTCCGGTGGTGCTCTTCCTCAACGGCTTTACGAAAGGCGACTGGGTGCAGGCAGCGTTGTTCGCACTGTCCGTGGCCGTGGGCCTGACCCCGGAAATGCTGCCCATGATCGTGTCCGCCAACCTCGCCAAGGGCGCGGTCGCCATGTCCCGGAAAAAGGTCATCGTAAAGCATCTCAATGCGATTCAGAATCTCGGGGCCATGAACATCCTGTGCACGGACAAGACCGGGACCCTGACGCAGGATCGCATCGTGCTGGAATATCCGCTCGACGTGCACGGCAATGTGGATGAGCGTGTCCTGCGCCACGCCTTCCTGAACAGCTACCATCAGACCGGCCTGCGCAACCTGATGGACGAAGCCATCGTGGATCACGCCTACGAGACGAACATGCTCCCGCTGTGGCAGGATTACCGGAAGGTGGACGAAATCCCGTTCGATTTCACCCGGCGGCGCATGAGCGTGGTTGTGGCGGACAAGGCAGGCAAGACGCAGATCATCACCAAGGGCGCGGTGGAGGAAATGCTCTCCATTTGCAGCTACGCGGAATACAAGGGGAATGTGGAGCCGCTCACCAGCGCGTTGAGCGAGGAGATCCTCGCCACGGTGCGGCGGTACAACGAGGCCGGGCTGCGCGTCATCGCCGTGGCCCACAAGACGAATCCGATGGTCGCCGGAGCGTTTTCCGTGGCGGACGAGTCGGACATGGTGCTCATCGGGTATCTCGCCTTCCTCGATCCCCCGAAGGATTCCGCGGCGGCTGCCGTTGCCGCGCTGAAGGAGTACGGCGTCGCGGTCAAGGTGCTGACCGGGGACAACGACGCGGTGACGCGCAGCGTGTGCGGGCAGGTGGGGTTGCGGTCCCATTCCCTGCTGCTCGGTTCGGATGTGGAGGCGATGGACGACGCGGTGTTGCGCGCTGCGGCGGAGCGTACGGACATTTTCGCCAAGCTGACTCCGCAGCAGAAAGCGCGCATTGTGACGTGCCTGCGCGAGAACGGGCATACCGTGGGTTTCATGGGCGACGGCATCAACGACGCGGCGGCGATGAAGGCTTCGGACGTGGGGATTTCGGTGGATTCCGCCGTGGACATCGCCCGCGAATCCGCCGACATCATCCTGCTGGAAAAGGATTTGATGGTGCTGGAGCAGGGCGCGATCGAGGGCCGCAGGATCTACGCCAACATCATCAAGTACATCAAGATGACGGCAAGCTCCAACTTCGGCAACATGTTCTCGGTATTGGCGGCGAGCGCGTTTCTGCCGTTCCTGCCGCTGGCCCCGCTGCAGATCCTCGTGCTGAACCTCATCTACGACATTTCGTGCACGGCCATGCCGTGGGACAACGTCGATGCGGATTTCCTGAAGCAGCCGAAGACATGGGACGCTTCATCGATCAGCCGGTTTATGATCTGGTTCGGGCCCGCCAGTTCGGTATTCGACATCACGACGTTCGTTCTGCTGTATACCTACATCTGCCCGCTGGTGTTCGGGGGGGCGTATGAGACGCTGGACGCGGGAATGCAGGTCGCGTTCGTGGGCCTCTTTCAGGCCGGGTGGTTCGTGGAATCGCTGTGGACGCAGACGCTGGTGCTCCATATGCTGCGTACGCCCAAGGTTCCGTTCCTGCGCAGCCGGGCCTCGTGGCAGGTGACGGGGCTGACTTCGCTCGGGATTCTGGCGGGAACGTGCATCCCGTTTACGACAGTCGGCGGGGATCTCGACATGATGCCGCTTCCGGGCGCGTTCTTCCCGTGGCTGTTCGCCACGCTTGCGGCCTACATGCTGCTGACGACAACCCTTAAGGGCATATTCATCAAAAAGTACGGTGAACTGCTGTAAGCAAAAACGGCTGACGGTGCGGAGGAATCCCCGCCTCAGCCGGAACGACCTCCCTCCGCGCCGCCTCCCCATCAGCCAAAAGTCTTGGGAAGGAGAGAGGAGGGGACCGGGGGAGGGGAGGACGGCCCCTTCCCCGGTATACTCATTCCCCCAGCTTTTCAGACAATAGGCGCCCCGTTTTCGAGACAGGGGCAAAGCGTGAAATGCGTGTGGAAGGTCTTCTTGATCAGCTTGTGGCTGCGCCCGATCTCTTCGATTTCGATGGGGCAGACCTCGGAAGCACGAAGGCACAGCTCCAGTTCCCCGTCCGGCGTGCGCCCGAAACGGGCCGAACGGATGATCTGGCGGTGGCTTTTGTCCATGCGCTCCGCAAGGGTCAGGAACAGGGACAGCAGGCGTACCTCTTCCCGGATGCCCTCATCAAGCTGGAGGAACAGCGGGATTTTCTTGGAGGGCCGCTTACGGTGGAAGAACGCCAGCGCCGCTATGAGCTCGATTTCGCGTTCCGTGAAACCGAGCAGTTCCGTATTGCGGATCAGATAGTGGCTGTGCGCGTTGTGGTTCGCAAAGGAAATGAAGATCCCGATGTCGTGCAGCAGGGCGGCATAGTACAGCAGCTCGCGCGATACGGGCGGGGCGTCGTGCAGCCCGATGGCCCGCGCGCTGTCGAACAGTTCAAGGGCCAGCTTCGCGATGTGCCGGGAATGTTTTTCCTCGAAGCGGCAGAACCGTGCCAGCTGGAGGACGCTTTCCTCGCGGGCGGAGAGGCGGGAACCGGCCTTCTGCGGATGCGTCCGCATGAGGTAGTCGACGAGGATGCCGTTTTGCAGGTTGCGGTTGCTGATGGTCACGCTCTCGAATCCCTGCTCCTCCATGATGGTCTGGAGGATGGCCGCGCCCGCGATGATCACGTCGGCCCGGTTGGGATTGATGCCCGGAACGGATTTACGCTCCTCAAGGGTCCGGGAACACAGTTCCTTGACCGCGCGGCGCAGGCCGTCATAGCTGAGGACATGCTTGGATGCCCGTGCGCGCGGCGTCCTGCTGCTCCAGTGCGGCGGCGATTTCCGCGAGGTTCTGGGCCGTGCCTGAGCTGGCGACGGCTTCGGGGATCTCGAAACCCGCGATGCGCTGGAAGGAGTGCAGGGCCTCGTTGCGGACGTAACGTTGCAGCGCCGCGTAGGTATAGGCGGAAACCGGCCCTTTGTTGTCCTCAAAGAACAGGTTGGTCAGGCGCACGCAGCCGAGCTTGAGCGAATCGAGGTTCACGTAGGACTGGGAATCGCCCACGATGAGCTCGGTGCTGCCGCCGCCGATGTCGATGAACAGCCGAAGGCTTTTGCTGTGCTCCAGCCCGCTGGAAACCCCAAGATAGATGAGGCGCGCCTCTTCGCGGCCCGATACGACCGTGAAGTCGATCCCGGTCTTTTCCTGCACGCGGCGGATGAATTCGGGACCGTTGACGGCGTCGCGTACGGCCGCCGTGGCGATGGCGATGATTTCCGTCGTCTCATAGACCGCGCACATTTCCGCCAGCCCGCGCAGCACCGCGATGGTACGGGCCATCGTCTCTTCCTGAAGGCGGTTGTGGGTGAATCCGCCTTCGCCGAGCCGGACCATGTGCTTGACCTGATTCAGGATCGTCGTGGATCCGTCCGCATGGACGCGGACGAGCAGCAGGCGGACCGAGTTGCTGCCGAGATCGATGATGCCGATGGCTTTTTCCGTCCGCTCTAGTTCCCCTGACATACGCATTCCAGCTCCCGTCCGAAGACGTGCATGAACAGATCGCCCTTTTTGATGACGCGTTCCATTTCCGCGGAGCAGTCTCCGGAGCACTGGACGGCGATGATGACCTTACGCTTCTTGACGGCGACGGCAAGGTTCCCGACGACGCCCGTGTGGGTGTAATCGAGCGCGTCCGCGATGCGGAGCAGGGACGCCGCCTTGCGCAGCGCCTTCCGGTCGCTTTTTTTCAGGGCGTCGAAGCGGGCGTGCCGGCGCGAGGGCCACGCCTTGCGGTGGTAGCGGGCGAGCAGGGCGACCCACGGGCGATCGTCCTCGTGGATGTTCAGGCTGAGATCTTCCTCAATGAGGCGCATACTGATTTTATGATGCCCCTTGCGGCCTTCGGCGAACCCGATGTCGTGCAGCTGCGCCGCGAGGTGGAGCCTGTGCCCCCAGACGTCGTCGAGCCCGTGGAGCTCGGCGAGATCTTGAAACAGGGTCGCCGCGATGGCGGCCACACGCTGCCCGTGCGTCAGCGAATCGGCCATAACCGGCGATTCGGGCATGACCGCCGTGGTGAGGGGCGTCTCTTCGGCGAGTTCAGCCGTTTCGGCGGCGGGGGCGGAGCAGGTTTCCGGGCACGGTTCGGAGCAGGGGGCGGACAAAGCCGGAGCGGGGTCATAGGCTTCCGGGGCGGCGGTTACGAGTTCCGCCACGGCTGCGGGTTCCGGGGCGGATTCCTGTACCGGTTCGGGCTGGGCCCTTTGGGGCTTCTTGCGGGCGGGCCTCGGCTTGGGCTGCGATTCTCCGGCGGGGGCGGTTTTCGCCGTTCTGGCGGGGCGTTTCGCCGGGGTCGCTTTGGGTTCGGCCTGCGGTTCCTGCAACTGGTCTTCCGTATGTATGGTCATGGTTTTTCCTTTTGAGCGTTTGAGGATCAGACACACTCCCGGCTGCGGCGCATCATGATTTCCTGTGCGTTGACGGGTTCTTCTCCCTTGCCGGGCTTGATGCGGCAATAGGTGCCGTCTTCCTGAAGTCGCCACGTCTGCTGATTGTCGCGGAGGTGTGTTTCCAAAATATCGTTGCGCAGGCACGCCCGCAATCCGGGATCGAGGATAGGGACAAGCACTTCAATGCGCCGATCAAGGTTACGGGGCATGATGTCGGCGCTGCCGATATAGAGGCGGCCTTCCCCATTGGAGTTGAACCAGTAGACGCGGGTGTGCTCCAGGAAACGCCCGACGATGGACGTCACCTCGATGTTGTCGCTGATGCCCTTCACGCCGGGGCGCAGGCAGCAGATGCCGCGCACCTGGAGCCGGACGCGCACGCCCTCCATGGAAGCCCTGTACAGGGCCCGGATAACGTGTTTATCCACCAGCTGGTTGCATTTGAAAATGATTTCGCCGTTTCCATTTTGCTGGTGCAGGGCCGTTTCGCGCTGGATCATATCCAGCAGGGAGCGGCGCATGGACAGCGGGGAGACGAGCAGTTCCCTGTATTGCTCGCGGTGGGCGTATCCGGTCATAACATTGAAGAGATCGGTGACGTCCGCGCAGATGTTCGGGTTGGCGGTGATCAGCCCCATGTCGGTGTACATCTTGGCGGTGGAGGGGTTGTAGTTTCCGGTGCCGATGTGCACGTAGCGGGAAACCCCCTCCGGTTCGCGCCGGACCACGAGGCAGAGCTTGGCGTGTATCTTCATGCCGACGAGCCCGTAGACTACGTTGACGCCCGCCTTCTCCATCTCTTCGGCCCACGTGATGTTGCGTTCCTCATCGAAACGGGCTTTCAGCTCGACCACGGCGGTGACCTGCTTGCCGGAGCGCCGGGCTTCGATAAGGGCTTTCACGATGGGCGAAGCGTTGCCCACGCGGTAGAGCGTCTGTTTGATGGCGATGACGCCGGGGTCCTCGCTGGAGCGGCGGATGAAATCCAGAACCGGGGTGAAACTGTCGTAGGGATGGAAGAGGAAAACATCCCTGCTCTGGATGTGCGCGTAGATGTCGCCTTCCTGAAACACGCTCGGCGTACGCCCGTAAAAGGGGGATTCTTTCAAGCCCGGCCTGTCCACGCCGTAAAGGGCCATGAGTTCGGAAAAGGCCAGCGGCCCCTTGACCCGGTAAATCTGGAACGGCTGCATCCCCAGCCGCTCGGTCAGGAACGCGCTGAGTTCCTTGGCCGTGCCGTGGGCTATCTCAAGGCGCACCACGTCGCCGAAGCGGCGCTGTTCCACCAGATCCTTGACGGCTTCCAGCAGATCGTCGGCTTCGTCCTCCTCGATCTCCACGTCGGTATTGCGCGTGATGCGGAACAGCCCGGCGTTGACGACAGTGTTGCCGGGGAACAGCGCGCCGAGGTATTCGGCGATCAGATCTTCCAGCAGGATGATGTCGCTGTCACGGACGTTGGCGTTGAAGCCGAGCGAGGCATAGGTTTTGGCCTCCTTGTTCCGGGGGATGAAGACGAAGCGGGAGATGTTGTTGGGGCACTTCAGGCGGGCGAACCGGGTGACGCCGTCACGGCTGCGCAACTGGATGATGAAGTTGAGGCTGGTATTGGAAATCGTGGGGAAGGGGTGGCCCGGATCGATGGCCTGCGGGGTCAGGATGGGGTAGATTTCGTTCCTGAAGTAGCCGTCGAGGAACTTGCGCTGCTTTTCCGAGAGGTCCGCATAGCGCATCAGGCGTACGCCCTTGTCGTGCAGCTGCGGGGCCAGCCGCTTGCGCCAATGCTCCTGGGCGCGGGAAACCAGAATAAGCACCTTGCGCCGGATTTCGGCGAGCTGTTTGGCGGGCGTCATGCGGTCCGGCGACGAGGACACGGCCCCGCTGCGGTACTGGCGATAGATGTTCGCCACCCGGACCATAAAGAATTCATCGAGGTTGTTGTAGAAGATGGAGAGGAATTTAAGCTGCTCAAGGAGCGGGAGACCGGCATCCGTGGCTTCGTCGAGCACTTTCGCATCGAAGTCCAGCCAATTGATTTCCCGGTTCAGGTACAGGTTGGGGCAGGCCAGTTCACTGATTTCCTCTGTGGCGCACAGTTGCTCCGGGTACCCTTCGGAATCTTTGGAAACCACGATCGCTCCTCCTTCGCATGACGGCATGGATGCAGGTCTTGTAGCAGGCGGGCCCTGGAAGTATGTTACAGTAGTATGACGATTGTGTGAAAAAAGTCCAGAGTATAAGAAGGTTGAAAAATATCAGTCGATTCCGACACGGCTGACGGAATTTTTTCTCCACTTCGGCAAGAGGTTGCTGAAGAGAGGGGGGGAAAGGGGGCCAAACGGCGGCGGGACCTCTTTCGGCAATCCGGAAGCCCTTGCCGAAAGAGGGGATTCGTGGGATGGTCAAAGAATATGTTTGTCTGCCTGAAGAACTTTTCCCCGCATGAGTGCGTTTGAGGAATGACGATGCAGCGACTGATACGGCACGGAGAGCGAAGGACGTTCGACACCGGCGTCTTGCGGGAAGGCGGGAACTGCCGGAGCGTCTTGTATGCCCTCGGCGTCTTGCTGGTCTGTCTGCTGGGGAGTTATCTTTTCCTCTTCCGTCTGGAACACGTCCGTGTGCTTCAGGAACGGGAAAAAGCCCGGTACGTCGTCGACAGCTACGCCACGAAGATCCAATACGTCGTCGCCAACGCCTTTTCGAGCGCCTATCTGGTGGAAGCCCTGCTGCGGCAGGGGGAGGGCCGGATCTCGGAGTTCTACTCCTACGCCGAAGAGTTGGTGAAGATGCACCCGAGCACCATCAACATCAATCTGGCCCCCCGCGGCGTCGTTACCAAAGTATACCCGTTTGAGCGCAACAAGAAGGCCATCGGGCACGATTTGTTCGCCAACCCCGAGCGTTCCCGCGAGGCGCTGCTGGCGCGGGATTCGGGCAAGGCCACCATCGCCGGCCCGTTCGATCTGATTCAGGGCGGCTACGCGATGGCGGTCAGGCTTCCCGTGTTCATGGGCGAGCCGGAAGGGGATATCACGGCCCAGGAGAAGTTCTGGGGGCTCATCTGCGTGACCTTCGCTTTTCCGGACGTGCTGGATCCGGTGAAACTCGAATACCTCGACAAGCAGAACTACGTGTACCAGCTTTCCCGCATCCACCCCGATACGGGGGACCGGATCGTGCTGTTGCGTTCCGCCGAAACGCTGATCGAGCCCGTGGAAAGGAAGGTGCACCTGCCCAATGCGGACTGGATCCTGAGCGTGACGCCCAAGGGCGGGTGGAACTGGAGCATCCGGTACGCTTCTTTCGGCATCGCCACCTTTATCAGCATCCTGTTCTCATGCGTGGTGGGTTTGGCCGTGGATCTTGCCCATCAAAAGAAGCGGCTGGAGTTGATGTCGGAGCACGATCCCCTGACGGGGCTTCCCAACCGCCGTGTCTTGTTCCGTGAACTGGAGAAGGCGATGGAGGCGAAGCGGCCCTTTGCGCTCTGTTACATGGATCTGGACGACTTCAAGCAGGTCAACGACACGTACGGCCATGATTGCGGCGACCAGCTGCTGAACGGGTTCGCGGAACGGCTCCAGAGCGCCCTGTCGACGGCGGGCACGCTGATCCGGCTGGGCGGCGACGAGTTCATCGCTATCCTGTACGGCGTCAGCGAGCGGTGCATTGCCGGAGAGCGGTTCCGCCGTATGCTGGAAGCCATCGGAAGCGAACCCTACCATCTTGAAGGCATAGACCTGAACCCCGCCGTGAGTATGGGGCTGGCGCTGTACCCCTCCGAGGCCGATTCCTTGGAAGCGCTGATGCGGCTGGCCGATGCCGACATGTACGAACACAAGAAGCGCCGCCGTTGCCGGAACGGGACTGAAACGTCCCCTTCGGCTGATGGGGCGTCTTGTGGTGCGGGCGTGTAAGTCTACTGTACTGTAGCTGGGAAGAATAATAAGATTTCTGGTGTGCCCTTGATTTTCGGCCTAAAATGATTATTACAGAAGTAGGAAGCTATAGCTTAATCATGGTAGTATCCTACGTTCGTCAGTAGTCTTCCTTCCCAAACGGGTTCCTCCGTTTCAGGAAGGTAAGCATACTGAAAGTTGAAGCGATTGGCCGTAGAAGCACTCCGGCTGGCCAGCCCGTTCCGGGCGGCTCCTCCCGCCGCTTCAATTTCTCCCTCCGCCTCTGCCACCGTGCACAGGGCGCTTGCTTATCGTCAACCATCTCTAAAGAGACCTCGTTAACCCTGTCCGCAGGGTGCTCTTGCCTTGTCGCTTTTTACGGGTGTGTTTCCCCTTTTGCCGTGAAGGAGTGGACATGAAGTTTCGTTTCGATAAGCCCACGTGCCAGAATATCAGAAAATCCCTGAGGAAAGAATGGATCGAGACCAACGGCCTCGGTGATTACGCTTCCAGCTCGCTCATCTGCTGCAATACGCGGAAGTATCACGGTCTGCTCGTGGCCGATCTGGAAAGCCCGGCGGGGCGGCATGTATTGCTGTCGTCTCTTGAGGAATCATTGCTCGTGGGCGGGCGGGAACTGTGTTTTTCCTGCCGTAAGCATCCCGGCGTCTTTTATCCGCGCGGGAATGAGCATCTTGAGGAAATGGACGCCGGAGAATGGCCTGTGTTCCGTTACCGTTTCGGAGAGGTGACGCTCACGCGGGAATTGATGCTGATTCCCGGACACCGTTTGCTGCTCGTCAGGTATGAGGTGCGCGGCACCGCTCCCGACACGCCTCCGGTGGTTTTGCGCGTGAAGCCCTTGCTCGCCTTTCGCAATGCCCATGACCTCACCCGCGCGAATCCCGCGCTGCGTCCCGAAACGCTTTCGGCCCCCTCCGGGATCTGCCTGAGGCCGTATGAGGCATTGCCGCCCCTGTTCATGCAGGTGGAGGGCGGCTTCATCTTCAACGCCGCTCCCGACTGGTGCTTCAATGTGGAGTATTTGGTGGAGCGGGAGCGCGGCTTTGCCTATCAGGAAGATCTGTTTCAGCCGGGCCAGTTCGAGATCAGGCTTGTTCCCGGCAAACCAGTGTTCCTCACCGCTTCGACGGAGGCGCTCCAGACGGAGCACGGGCACAACGTCATCGGCGAGATCTGGCGGCGGGAAGTCGAACGCCGCATGGGGTTGGCGGCCTCCTCGGAGAGTCTGGAAGGCCATCTTGCCCGGGAAGGGGAGCGCTTTCTTGTCCGGAGGCCCGATGGAGGCCTTGCCGTGACGGCGGGCTACCACTGGTTCGGATCGTGGGGGCGGGATACGCTTATCGCGCTGCCCGGCCTGACTTTCTATGCCGGAAGGCCCGAAGAGGGCACGGACGTGCTGCTCGGCCTCGGTTCCGCCGTCAGGGACGGGCTCATCCCCAACGTCTTCTCCGCCGACGGCAACCACGCCTACAACTCGGCGGACGCCTCCCTCTGGTATGTCTGGGCCGTGCAGCAGATGCTCAAGGCGCTGCCGGATCGGAAGGGTTTGATCCGTGAACGGTGCTGGCCGGTCATCAAGAACATCATTGAACACTACGGCGGCGGCAAGGTTCCTTTTGTGGCGCCGGACGCCGAGGGGTTCCTTTCCGTAGGGAACCCCGGAACCCAGCTCACATGGATGGATGCCGTCGCCAACGGTCGCCCGG
>ERZ1673693.2222-NODE-2222-length-11513-cov-58.621051_pt1 | contig 11513 bp, 12 predicted proteins | sample MGYA00580223_ERZ1673693 | MGnify/ENA primary metagenome ERZ1673693 (study PRJEB41218, sample SAMN15661741) | gut metagenome | host: Homo sapiens | place: Canada: London | collected 2015-08-20/2019-03-30 | study: EMG produced TPA metagenomics assembly of...
TTGTCAATGACAGACAACTTTCTTTTTTTTGATTTTATATCGAACTCACGTTAAATTATAAGATGAGTATGGATCATAAGATAAAGAATGGTTTTTTTCTTCCAGAACAAACGACTAAACAAATAGTAGAAGCTGGAAATATTCTTCATAGAAAAATGTTTGATGATATATATAGAAGAATCTGTGAGAATAATTTAAATATTTAAAAAGCTTAAGTATTTTATGAACAATTCATATATCAATGTGGAAATTGTTACATCTTTGAATGATCAAGTAATAGAAACTTTAATACTTGATAATGGGTGTGTTTATCCTTTAGTAATAAAGCAAGGAAGTATTAATAAAAATATTGGAACAATTGGAGTCTATTCTAATTTGTTTTCAGGATTTGATTATATCTCTTTAATAAATTGTTGCCTTAAAATATGTGTATTATTAAATAAAGATCCAAACATTGTTTATGCTGGTATTTGTGATGTGAATAATGTTAAATGGGGTAGTGGAAATAGAATTAATTCTGCAAAAGTTATTATTGAATTGAATGAACTTTAAAAAGCTGATTTATATTAATGCTCTGTTTTCTAATAAGTTTATTAGCTGTAGTTTGATAACCACTTTGCATTTGATGAATTTTTGTATTAGGCTATTAGGAAAATTGTAGATCTTGTTTTGTCATGAAAATTGTTTATTGGATAAATTAATGGTTATATGGAGAAAAAAAAGTTGGCGGTCTTTAAAAAGTATCGTATTTTGTTCGTCTGCCTGGGTAACATCTGCCGCTCTTCTTCGGCCGAAGGAGTGATGAGACATTTGGTGGAAGAAGCAGGACTGGAGGAACAGTTTGTGATAGATTCAGCGGGTATTTTAAGTTATCATCAGGGCGAGTTGCCCGACCCGCGTATGCGTGCCCATGCCATCCGGCGCGGTTACAACCTGACGCACCGTTCGCGTCCAGTCCGCACCAGCGACTTCTACGATTTCGACCTGATAATCGGTATGGACGACCGCAACATCGAAGACTTGAAGGAACGTGCTCTCTCGGTGGAAACCGAGCGCAAAATACGGCGCATGACGGATTATTGCACCCGCTTTACGCATGCTGACTACGTGCCCGATCCCTATTACGGCGGTGCCGAAGGTTTCGAATATGTGCTCGACTTGCTGGAGGATGCCTGCGCCGGGCTGCTTGAGGAATTGAGAATTGATAATTGAGAATGGAGAATTGAAAATTATTAATTAATGGGAGGAAACTCTTCCCCATTATCCATTCTCAATTATCAATTCTCCATTATCCATGGTACACGTCGTGATAGTGTCGCTTCTCGGCATTCAGACTACAAGTAGCGTCTATTCCGGCTTGTTGTAGCTGGTTTGTGAGCTGGTTCAGTTGAGTGCGGGGCACACGGCCGATGTAGAACAGGCGGTAGCGGTATGTACTGTCCAGCACCTCCATGATGTGTGTGGCGTTGGGCTCGCGGGCAAAGTCGAAGTTTACTTTCAGCACGTCGTCGTAAGCGTAGTGTATTTCACGTCCGGCGCTGACGATGGTCAGACGGTCGGCTTCCAGCTTCAGATAGCAGAAACGCGTCTGGAGCAGATACATGCAGTAAAGACTCATCCCGAAGAATACGATGGGCAGCAGGATGCCTGCGGGCAGACTAAGGGTGGTGGTGTAGAACCCCATGCCGAGGCAAATCACAAAAAGAATGAAATACCAGAACATGTAGAGCGACATGCGCTTGTAGGTAGCAGGCTCAGGACGGTGGGTAACTGGCCGGTTTTCCATCCGGCAGTTTTCGAAAGGAATGCCGCGTGAAAGCAGGAAGTGTATCAGAGCTGTGGGGTGCTGGCGCAGGTGCACAATCAGTGCTTTTTCTTCGCCCGACTTTAGTAACAGGGTCAGGATGCCCGATCCGTACAGGTTGGTCTTACAGTGCTTTTCCGGTTGCGGCGTATAGCGTTGCATGAATCGGAAGCTGCTGATTTCTTCCACTCGTATGTCGTTCTTTTGCAGGAAACTCGTGGCTCGTTTTTCTTCTTGGATAGTGGCTTTCATGGTCTTGGTATTATGAGGGTTCAACGTCTATTTCTTCAGTTCGGGATAGCTGATGCGGGTGTGATACATCGTTTTCAGCTTTTCTTTGAATACGGCTTTCACGGTGGCGATGTCCTTGAAGGTGATGGGGCATTCCTTGAAGTAGCCGTCTTCTACCTGCGAATCGATGATTTTCTCTACCAGATTGCTGATGCTTTCTTCTGTATATTCGGGCAAGCTGCGCGAAGCGGCTTCTACCGAGTCGGCCATCATCAGAATGGCCTGTTCCTTGGTGAACGGATTAGGACCCGGATAGGTGAAAAGTTCGTCGTTGGGTTCCTCGTTGGGATGCTCGTTTTTCCACGAAATGTAGAAGTATTTTGTCTTTCCGCGTCCGTGGTGGGTCGATATAAACTCGTTGATTACTTTGGGTAGATTGTTCTTTTCGGCCAGTTTCAGTCCACCCGTTACATGACTGATAACTACCTGTGCGCTTTGTTCGTAACTCAGGTTCTTGTGCGGATTGATTCCTCCGGACTGGTTTTCGGTAAAGAATACCGGATTCTCCATTTTGCCGATGTCATGATATAAGGCTCCTGTACGTACCAGCTGGCTTTTGGCGCCGATGCGGTTGGCGGCTTCGGCAGCCAGGTTGGCTACCTGCATGGAGTGCTGGAAGGTGCCGGGCACGGTTTCGGACATACGCCGTAGCAGACTGTTGTTGATGTTCGACAGCTCGACCAGTGTGACGTTGGACGTGAAACCGAATGTCTTTTCCAGTAAGAAAAGCAACGGATAGGTGAACAGCAGCAGTATGCCGTTGATGATGAAGTAAGTATACATGCTACCGTTCAGTTTCGACAAGTCGTTTTCGGTTATCAGTTCGAAAGCAAAGTATACGGTAGCATAAGTCAGAATGACCAGCAAGGCTGTCTTGAACAGCTGCGAGCGTTGCGACAATTCACGCAGGCTGTAGATGGCCACCATACCTGCAGATATCTGAAGCAGAATGAACTCGTGAGGGTAGCGCAAGCAGATGGAGCAGATCAGGATGGTTACCACATGAGTAAGGAAAGCTGTACGTGAGTCGAGGAATACCCGGATGATGATGGGCAACATGGCGTAAGGCAGGATGTAAACATTGAAGATGTTGTTGGCTACCATGATGGCCGTGATGACGCAATAGAACATGATAAGTGTGAAGAGCAACGACTGGCTGCCCTTGCGCAGATAGTAGTCTTTGCGGAACAGGTCGAGATAGAGCATGAAACAGAGCATGAAGATGCTGACAAACAGAATCTGTCCGCTCAGCATCAGACGTTTCTGTCCTACTGATTCGCTGCGTTGGATGGATTCTTTGCGCAGACTTTCCAGTATGTTGTAGGTTTCCTGGTCGACAATCTCACCCCGGTCGATGATTTTCTGTCCGCTCAGTACGATGCCGTTGGCCCAGGAGTAGTTGTTGAGCACTTCTTTCCGTGCGCTTTCCGTACGTTCCTGATCGTAGGTAAGGTTGGGCAACAGATATTCGTTGAGCGAGCATTGGCGCAGAAGGTCGCGGCGATAGTGCACGGTGTCGGCGTTCATCAGGTAGGCATAGGCGCTTTTTACCGAAAACAGCTTGTCGGTATTGCGTTGTTGGGCCAGTTTGTCGTCGATAATCATGATGGCTGCTGTGCTGTCTTGACGGAGCTGCTCAAGATTGTCGGTCGATAGTATGCCGGCACTGTAGACTTCAGTCAGCTTTTTCTCCAGATGGCGGAGATAGTCGGACGAAGGCAGAATATCTCGCAAATGGTGCTGATAATCGTTCTTCAGCTTGTTGATGGCAGCCTGGCCGATGCTGTTGTCTACCTGATAGTAAGGCTGGAAGTTGGCCAGTATGCTGTCTTGCTCGTGTTTCACTACCTTATCGTCCTTGTAGATGGGAAAGTCGAAGGTAGCCATCAGTTGGCCGTACTTCCACGGTTTGTCAATATCAAACTGGTAGTTGAATTTGCCGTCGCGGGGCAGAAAGTATACAATAAGGGCGACAGTACCGATGAAAATCAGTGCTCTATATAGCAAATTTCTGTAGAGTCGGGTCTGTTTCTCGTTGAAATAGCTCATAATGCTTGAATTTTTTGCGAAAAGTACAAAAAAAAACAATAGTGTGGAAAAAAAGGCTTAATTTTGCCATCTAAATTATTTATAAGTAAGGAAGATTATGACAGAAAGAAGAGTCAGAGTCCGTTTTGCTCCAAGTCCAACGGGCGCATTGCACATCGGAGGTGTGCGTACTGCTTTATATAACTACCTCTTTGCACGTCAGCATGGAGGCGATCTCATTTTTCGTATAGAAGATACTGACAGCAACCGCTTTGTGCCGGGTGCCGAGGAATATATTTTAGAGTCTTTCAAGTGGTTGGGCATTCCCTTCGACGAGGGAGTTAGCTTCGGCGGAAATTACGGTCCTTACCGTCAGTCGGAACGTCGCGATATTTACAAGAAATATGTGCAGGTGCTGCTCGATGCCGGCAAGGCTTATATAGCTTTCGATACTCCCGAGGAACTGGAAGCAAAGCGTAAGGAGATTCCTAACTTCCAGTATGACGCTTCGACTCGTATGCAGATGCGCAATTCGCTCACGATGCCTAAGGAAGAGGTAGATGCCTTGATTGCCGACGGCAAGCAATACGTAGTTCGCTTCCGGATTGAACCGAACGAAGACGTGCATGTGAACGACCTTATCCGTGGCGAAGTGGTCATCAATTCCTCGATTCTCGACGATAAAGTGCTCTACAAGTCGGCCGATGAATTGCCTACTTATCACTTGGCCAATATTGTGGACGACCATTTGATGGAAGTGTCGCACGTGATCCGTGGTGAAGAGTGGTTGCCTTCTGCTCCTTTGCACGTATTGCTTTACCGTGCTTTCGGATGGGAAGATACGATGCCTCAGTTCGCTCATCTGCCTCTGTTGCTGAAGCCTGAAGGTAACGGTAAACTGAGTAAGCGCGATGGTGATCGTCTGGGATTCCCGGTATTCCCGCTGGAGTGGCACGATCCGAAGACGGGCGAAGTGTCGTCGGGTTATCGCGAGTCAGGCTATCTGCCCGAAGCAGTCATCAACTTCCTTGCTTTGCTGGGATGGAACCCCGGTAACGATCAGGAGCTGATGTCGATGGATGAGCTGGTGAAGCTGTTCAACCTGAGCCATTGCAGCAAGTCGGGTGCGAAGTTCGACTATAAGAAAGGTATCTGGTTTAACCATGAATATATTCTGCGCAAGTCCGACGAAGAAATTGCACAGTTGTTCAAGCCGGTTCTGGCAGACAATGGTGTTGATGTCAGCAAGTATTCTGATGAATATCTGACGAAAGTGGTTTCTTTGGTGAAGGGTCGTGTGAACTTCGTGAAGGAACTTTGGGCACAGGCCGCTTTCTTCTTTGTTGCACCTGCCACTTATGCAGAAAAGGATGTAAAGAAACGCTGGTCGGAAGATACTCCACGCATTATGGGTGAACTGATGGAAGTATTGCGTGGCATCGAAGACTTTTCGTCGAAACCTGCCGAAGATGTTGTAATAGGCTGGATTACCGAGAAAGGGTATCATATGGGCAATGTGATGAATGCTTTCCGTCTGGCAGTCGTAGGCGAATGCAAAGGCCCCCACATGTTCGACATTACAGAACTTCTGGGTAAGGAAGAAACATTGCAACGCATACAGCGTGCGGTAGAAGTGATAGGCTGAGATTTGCAATATCAACAAGTTGTACCTCTAATTCTTGACTAAATGAGCGTACTTTACAATTTGGCGATTGCCATTTATGATATTCTTGTTCATCTGGATGCTCCGTTCAGCCGCAAGCCCCGGAAGATGATGAAAGGGCATTGGGTGGTGTATGAACTGTTGCGTCAGCAGTTGGACAAGAATGTACGTTATATCTGGTTTCATGCTGCTTCGCTGGGCGAGTTCGAGCAGGGTCGTCCGCTCATCGAGAAGATACGCGAAAAGTATCCCGAATACGGAATCTTGCTGACATTCTTCTCGCCGTCGGGCTATGAAGTGCGCAAGAACTATAGAGGGGCAGACGTAGTGTGCTATCTGCCTTTTGACAAACCTCGTAACGTACGCAAGTTTCTGGATCTGGTAAATCCTTGTATGGCGTTCTTTATCAAGTACGAATTCTGGAAGAACTACTTGGATGAACTGCACAGACGTTGCATTCCGGTGTATAGCGTTTCTTCCATATTCCGCCGCGGACAGATATTCTTCAAGTGGTATGGGGGGACGTATCGCAATGTACTCCGCAACTTCGATCATCTGTTTGTGCAGAACGAACGCTCCAAACGCTATCTGGCCAAGATTGGCATCAATCGTGTGACAGTAGTGGGAGATACCCGTTTCGACCGTGTGCTGCAAATACGCGAGGAAGCGAAAGTGCTGCCGCTGGTTGAGGCGTTTAAGAACAATACCATGACTTTCGTTGCAGGTAGTTCCTGGCAACCCGATGAGGATTTGTTTATTGAATATTTCAATCAGCATCCGGAAATCAAGCTGATTATTGCTCCTCATGTGATTGATGAGAACCATCTGGTAGAGATAATCGGTAAGCTGAAGCGTCCTTATGTGCGCTATACCCGTGCCGATGAGACGAATGTGCGTAAGGCTGACTGTCTGATTATAGACTGCTTCGGCCTGCTTTCGTCAATTTACCGTTATGGTGAGATTGCTTATATTGGCGGTGGTTTTGGGGTAGGCATTCACAATACGCTCGAAGCAGCGGTTTATGGCATTCCCGTTATTTTTGGTCCCAAGTATCAGAAGTTTCAGGAAGCTATTCAGTTGATCGAGTCAAAAGGTGCTTACTCAATCAAGAACTATGAGGAACTGAAAGCGTTGCTTGACCGTCTGCTTACTGACGAAAAGTTCTTGAAAGAGACTGGTGCGAATGCCGGACAATATGTGACGGGTAATGCCGGTGCAACGGATAAGATATTGGGAATGATTAATTTCTGATTTTCCCAACTTTATATTTTAATGGTTTTCAGCCGCCTCTGGACATGTTGCTGGAGGCGGCTGAAAAAGTATTTATAGGTATGAAATAACAAGTTTGTGGTTATTCTTTATACCATTGTGAGTACATCAGGTAATTGTGGGCTATCTTCTGGTTCAGCTCTTTGGCCTGTTCGGGGTCTACTTTTTTGATAAATTTGGCGGGTACTCCTCCCCAGATACTTCCCGGTTCGATGACTGTGTTGCTCAATACCAGAGAGCCGGCGGCGACGATGGCGCCTTCGCCTATTACTGCATGATCCAGGATGGTGGCTCCCATGCCTACCAGAGCATAGTCTTTGATGGTTGCTCCGTGGATTGTGACGTTATGGCCTACAGAAACATGGTCTCCGATTTCGATGGTCGATTTTTCGTACAGCGTATGCAGTACGCTACCATCCTGGATATTGACTCCATTACCTATACGGATGGAATTGACATCTCCTCGTAGGACGGCGTTGAACCACACACTACAGTCACGCCCCATTTTTACATCGCCGACGATGGTGGCATTGTCGGCCAAAAAACAATTTTCTCCAATTTCGGGTGTAAATCCTCTTACTGATTTTATTAATGCCATATTTTTAGTTTTTATTATGTGATTGACTGATTGATGTGTTTAAATTGCTTGGCAAGCGTTCTTTAACCATTGGCATTCGTCTTCATCAAGAAGTGGCGAAAGTTTTTCGTATACTGTATGGTGATAATCATTCAGCCAGTTGATTTCTTCGGTAGTTAACAATGACTTAATAATGCCTTTCGTACAGATAGGACATAGGGTCACAGTCTCGAACTTGAGATAGTTGCCGAACATGCCCTCGCCTGCCGGTACGGTCAGTACCAGATTTTCGGTTCGTATGCCGTGGCTTCCGGCTTTGTAGACTCCAGGTTCGTTCGAAGTAAGCATGCCGACGTGCAGGGTGACGGGGTTTTCGTTCATCCGGATGCTTTGCGGTCCTTCATGCACATTCAGGAAATGTCCTACCCCATGACCTGTCCCGTGGAGGAAGTTCATGTGATGCTGCCATATCGGCATACGAGCCAGTACGTCCAATTGGGCTCCTCGTGTTCCTTCGGGGAAAACGGCCATGGCCAATGCGATATGTCCTTTCAGGATGAGGGTGTAGTCGGTCTTTTCTTCTTCGGTCAGTTCGCCCAGTGCAATGGTACGGGTAATGTCGGTTGTTCCGTCCAGGTACTGTGCCCCCGAATCCAGCAGTAAGAACCCTTCGGGCTTGAGAACAACGTCCGTTTCCGGTGTGGCTTCGTAATGAACGATGGCGCCGTGTTCTTTATAGCCGGCGATGGTATCGAAGCTCTCGCCGATGTAGAGGGGTTGGGCGGCCCGGAGCTCATGCAGTTTTTTATCGATGCTGATTTCGGTTTCCTTGCCGGTTGGTACGGCTGTCTCAAGCCATTTCAGGAATTTGACAAGAGCTACGCCGTCCTTTAACATAGCCGAACGTATTCCGCTTATCTCCTGTTCGTTGCGGATTGCTTTCAGCAGACTTACAGGGGAAGGACCGGTTACAATCGTACATTCCGGAGCAATAGCCGAATAGACCGAATAGTTGGTTTTGGATGGCTCTGCCAGTATGCTTGTATTGTTCAGCAGCTCCAGGAATTGCTCGATTTCATTATAAGAATGTATTTCTATGTTGTTACGATGGAGGTATGCTGCAAGTTCTTTGGTTACTTTCTCTGGTTCGATAAAGAAATGTACACTATCCTGTCCTATTAATAAATAGCTGATAACAACGGGGTTGCAGTGTACATCGTTCCCGCGGATATTGAGTGTCCAGGCTATCTCGTCCAAAGCTGTGAGCAGAATGTACTTTGCCCCGTCTTTTAGGATAGCCTTACGGATAGTCTCTATTTTCTCTTCGCAGCTTTTTCCTGCATAACAGATGTCGTAGATAAAAGCTGGGGTGTTTGGGATGGATGGACGATCTGTCCACAGTTCCTCCATGGGATCGGCAATGGCTTTGATAGAAATATTTGCTTCGGCCAATTCTTTTTCCAGTAAAGCAACTTGTGTGGCAGAAAACATTTTGCCGTCAATACCTACCGTCTCTTCGGCTTTTAGGTGAGCAGACAGAAATGCCGGTATGGAGGGAGTTTCTGGCAGCATTTCTTTATATAATACTATTTCAGTACCTTCTAACTGTTGTGCCGCCTGTAAAAAGTAACGGGAGTCGGTCCATAAACCGGCTTCATGGTGAGTTATGACCACTGTGCCGGCTGATCCTGTGAATCCCGAGATCCATTTTCTCGATTCCCAGTGTGGAGCTACATATTCACTTAAGTGTGGGTCGGTACTTGGAATGATGAAGGCTGCTATGCCTTCTTTTTCCATAATAGTTCGGAGCGCTTTAATACGCAGATTGGTGTTTGGATTCATATTGCGTACATATTATATATAAAAGGGATGATTTTTCACCAAAGTTACTTACTTTCTTTTAATAATTCAACTTTGGTGGGCTTAAGTTGTGTTGAATCGAAGAGAGGAGAGTTCATTTCGTCGGTTTTCTGTATTTGGGAATCGGAAGTCTTTGGGTTGATAGCTTTGAAGAATGACTAGCTTGTTGCTGTTGGAAAAACATGATTTTCAGTCTTATTCTATGATTTTTCTTCGGAATGTTTTGTGAATAAAGAAAGTATGTGTATTTTTGCGGCTCGAATTAATCGTGAGATTTTTAACCTATTAACAACTAAAAAACAAAAAAATGATTGTAGTACCTGTAAAAGAAGGCGAAAACATTGAAAAAGCGCTGAAGAAGTTCAAAAGAAAATTTGAAAAGACTGGCATTATTAAGGAATTAAGAAACAGACAACAATTCGACAAACCGTCTGTAATTAAGAGACTTAAGAAAGAACATGCCGTTTATGTTCAAAAACTTCAGCAAGTAGAGGATTAATAATTCGTAAATTCCTTTGAAGTATTGAATTCTTTTCATACATTCGTTGCATGAATTATTGATGTAGCGATATGTTGTTGACAGATGCTTTTATAGAATATTTGCGGTATGAGCGGAATTATTCGGCGGGGACAGTAGCCTATTATAAAGCTGATATCCAAGAACTGCAAGATTTTATAGAAGAAAAAGTCGGAGACTTGACTCCTTCGGAAGTAGATGCGGAACTTATCCGTGAATGGGTGATAAGCTTGATGGATAAAGGGCTTCTTGCTTCTACGATTAACCGAAAGTTGAGTTCGCTCAGATCTTATTACAAGTTTCTGCTCCGCAAAGGAGAAGTGGATTCTGATCCGTTGCGAAGGGTGGTGGCTCCTAAAAAGAAGAAGGGCTTGCCTGTCTTTTTAAAGGAGAGTGATATGGATCGTGTGTTGGATGATACGGATTTCGGTGAAGGATTTAAAGGTTGTCGGGATCGCTTGGTTATAGAAATGTTCTATGTAACAGGAATGCGTCTCGCCGAACTGATCGGACTTGATGATGGAGATGTTGATTTTTCTCTTTCTCAGATTAAAGTGACGGGAAAAAGAAATAAGCAACGCTTGATTCCCTTTGGCGAAGAGCTGAAGGTGATGATGTCTGAGTATGTCAACAAGAGAAATGAGGTAGCGCCGGTTCGGTCGAATGCTTTTTTTATTCGCGAAAACGGTGAACGTCTTTCTCGGAGTTTCGTTACCAACCTTGTGAAACGAACTCTTTCAAAGGTAGTTGCTATAAAGAAAAGGAGTCCACACGTGCTGCGGCATACTTTTGCGACAACGATGCTGAATCATGATGCAAAGTTAGTTGCGATTAAAGAATTGCTGGGGCATGAAAGTTTGGCGACGACTGAGGTTTATACGCATACTACATTTGAGGAGCTAAAAAAAGTGTATAACCAGGCTCATCCTCGGGCCTAAATAAAAAAGGAGGTAACTATGGAAGTAAGAATTCAATCAATTCACTTTGATGCGTCAGAGCAATTGCAGGCTTTTATTCAGAAGAAAGCTGCTAAGTTGGAGCGATTTTACGATGATATACAGAAAGTAGAGGTGTCATTAAAGGTAGTTAAACCAGAAACTGCAGAAAACAAGGAAGCTGGTGTTAAAGTACTGGTTCCGAATGGCGAATTTTATGCAAATAAAGTTTGCGACTCTTTCGAAGAAGCGGTAGACCTGTGTCTGGATGCTTTGGAAAAGCAGCTGGTTAAGTACAAGGAAAAACAACGAAACAAATAAAAATCCGCTAAAATTTTGCGGGTAAAAAATAAATGCCTAAATTTGCAGCCGCTTAGCCTAAGCAAGGATGCAGCGGCTGCATAAAATAAGCCTCTTTAGCTCAGTTGGCCAGAGCACGTGATTTGTAATCTCGGGGTCGTTGGTTCGAATCCGACAAGAGGCTCTCAAAAAGGAAAAGAGTTCTTTGCTTTTTAGGGCAAATACCAGAGTGGCCAAATGGGGCAGACTGTAAATCTGCTGGCTTACGC
>ERZ1673693.2232-NODE-2232-length-11475-cov-4.975131_pt1 | contig 11475 bp, 7 predicted proteins | sample MGYA00580223_ERZ1673693 | MGnify/ENA primary metagenome ERZ1673693 (study PRJEB41218, sample SAMN15661741) | gut metagenome | host: Homo sapiens | place: Canada: London | collected 2015-08-20/2019-03-30 | study: EMG produced TPA metagenomics assembly of...
AATGTGTTATTGATAATAGATTTATTGTTTTATTATTGTTTGGGACGCTGGGTGAACATATCCGGCTATTCCAGCCACACGTCTCCAAGTTCAATCTCTACGGTTGGTTTGCCGGTTCCAGGCATTGACAGTTCCAGTTTCTCTATCTTCTCCGGTCGGAAAGGAATTACCGTCTCCGGGTGGAAATACTGTTTCAGGAATGTCGGATAAGCTATGGGTAACAATGCGGTATCCGTTAGACGCAGTTCTTTCAGAGGAATCCGTACAATGCCTTCTGCTGACGGAGCAGGGCAGAGACTTTTGTAGGTATATCCGTCCGAAGTGACAAAACCTGCGCTGAGTCCTTGCGGAAGAGGTTTGTTTCTATTTACACGAATACAGAGCGTAGTGCAACTTTTCACTTTATCTTTTCTTCCTTCGATTTCATCTTTTACGAATGCGCGGAGGAAGTGTTGCGGATTCTTTCCTTTCGGTGTGAAAAAGAACCGGAGCAACGGCTTCTCAGTCGGAGAAGAATCAAGTAAGGTACGTTGCAGGTCGTTCCATTCAGGAAGTGTATATGCTTCTATCCGGCTATCTGTATCCGTTACTTTCAGTAGTTGTATCGCACTACCAGAAGCGACAACACGTGTAGTCCAGTAGAAATCGGAAGTATAGTTCCAGTCCAATGGACTTCCTTGCATTCCCGAGGAACTTCCGGTGACGGAATTTCCGGCGGGATAAGTATGGGTGCTGTCGCCCCGGCAGACGATGATGTTATACTTGAAACAATCTTCCTTTATATCTGCAGCGGGCAGGATAGCCTGATATGTATAGCCGCTTGTACGTTTCATCTTTATATACGGGTTATGCTCGTTCCAAAAAGACACCTTATCCGTGTATATAATGACAGAATCCGGAAAAACGCTTCCTGCTACTTGCGCATTAATAGTCAATGCTTTGCCTGCTTCGGCAATGCTTGCCGGAGTATGAGTGACCTTATAATCCATAGTACGGGGAGTGGGAGCTACAAACTCTCCGATACGAATCGAATTCCAACGTGAATCAGCTTTCCAGTTCTGTTGCGGGGTACAACCGTTTCGTTTCAACAGGTAAACCCCCGGACGAAGGTCGCAAATCACTCCATTCGTCACTGTTTCTTCTTTCCGGTCGTTCTTCTTGTCGAGAGCTGTGAGAGTAAACGCTTTGCCCAAATCCGGAATTCGTAATGCCATATCCCAAGTACCGTAGATAATGCTGACTACTTCTTTTTTGAGTGACGGCTTGGCAAAAGGGTCATTGACTACTACCGCATCCGGCATTACTTCGAGTCGCCATACTCCTGATTCAAGGCAATCAATGAAATAAGCTCCCGTACCTTCATAGTCCACTATCGGCGAGCTTCCGCATCCGGCGATTGAAACCAGCTTTGATGCATCTTTGGGTGGTGTATTTGTCTGATTGGAGTAATAAAACTTCTCTCCATTATTCAACTCGCTTAAATCTTCCGCATAGCTGACGCGAAAGCCATTACCGAATATGGTATCCTGAGGATAACTCCCATATGATTCTCCTCTTTTCAAACTCCGTGCAGCTTCGGCGGCAATTTTCATGCTGATAGCCTTATTCGGGGTATAGGCAAGATTCAGAAAATGAGTCTGATACTCCGTATTGGCGAACGCAAGGTCTATCGGGTCATAAGCAAACTGCGTAATCCACTGGAAACCGGCCGTGCGGAAAGTCCTTACCATGGCCGGATACATATAAGAGTACATAATATCCGCTGGATCGAATTCATAAATCATCCGTGCTTTCTTATTGAATTCTTTCACTTTTCCGGCGAAAGGAATGTCATAACGGTCTACGTAAGGAAGGAAATTCCCTTGTTGTGTTTGTCCGGATACGAGCCCGATAGGATACCATTGATAGGTAGTTCCCTGAACAGTCGTTTCATAATAGGCTTCTGCCACATATCCGTTGTGACTTACATTATAAAATACTGGTTTACGGTTTCCCGCCTTGCTCATTGATTTCAGCATACGGTTGATGTAGGCTTTTACTTCTTCTTTCGTACCGGAATGGCAGGGTTCGTTATTGATCTCAAAACCTACGATAGAAGGATCGTCTTTATAAGCCAGTCCTGTATAAGGATTAGTATGTTTCACCAAGTCGCGGAGATAAGTTTCCTGTGCGGCAATCGCTTCCGGATTAGAATGCATATCGCATTTATCATAGTTATAAGAGAAACCGCCGGTTTGTATATTCCGTTCGGGGTATCCGTTTCCGAAGTTAGTCTGTGCGGTGATGACAATATGGATATTGCGCTCCTTAAGTTTGGCAATTAGATAATCCATGAGGTCAATATGCTCGTTTTCAAGGAGATTACCTTGCCCGTCGGTCAGCTCCACGTCCCATAGATGAATACGGTAAGCATTCAGTCCCAAGCGGGAGAGATGATATACATCTTTATCTATGGCAGCTTTGCGGTCGAGTCCCAAATAGCCGAGTGCGCGGTAGGCATGGGCAAAGGGCAGGGTGTAGTTTACCCCGAAGAAAGAGGCCTCTTCGTGGGTGTCGCTCCAGCGCATCACTCCGTTTCCATCTATATATATTATAGGTGTAGTTACTTTCCCCTGCATACCGGTGAAGGTAAACAACAGACAAATAAAGGTAAGAATAAACTGTCTTTTCATGCTATCAAATTTGGCGGGTTATTTATACCGGCAAAGATAAGATAGGTGCTGATTTGATGAAAGCACAGATTGGACATATAAGGATAAAAATAGGACGAAAGGTGCTTTTCAGCCGCGATTAGGCCATAATTAGTTCCAATATGTGCTTTTATGAGGTTCGTCTATTTCACCTCTTGCACAGAATAACCGTAGGATATGAACAGGTTGCTACCGTTCTTCCATGCAATCTACTTATAGATAAATTTCTTTCCCTCCTTTGCAAATTTTCTCCGGTCTAACGGCAAATTTTCTTTCCGTCTGCTGCAAACTATAAACGGAAGCTCTAATTATATAAACGCAACTTGCATTTATAAAAATGAAGCTTCCGTTTATATAATTAGAGCTTGCGTTTATAGTTTATATACTATCAAAAACAACTTAACCGTTAGACCGGAAAAAGTTAACTTCTAATGCAACAGGATTTATCTAACGATAGACCGGAAGAAAGATAATAGGTTGCAATGGACAAAGCGCTACATGATGAAAGGTAAAAACACAGCAATTAATGCCTCATCCTCACCCGCAAGTGCTTTATTTATTGTGATTTTCTTCGTCAACAGCAGGCTGCATATATTGTTTCGGCGTTTTTCCGAACTCAGCCTGAAAACATTTGGAAAAATAAGAATGGTTGGAGAAGCCCACCATATACATTACTTCGGCAACGGTGAACTTCTTTTGCTGCAATAACATGGCAGCCTTTTTCATCCGGATTGACTTGATGTATTCTACGGGAGACATTCCGGTCAATTGCTTAATTTTCCGGTAAATCTGTTTGTTACTGATACCGGATAATTCACAAAGAGCATTCACATTCAGTTCCGACTCCGAAAGATGGTCTTCAATCAGGCGAATTATATTCGACAGGAATTTCTCGTCCTGCGATTCCGCTTCAATCGGTTTGAGTACGGGCAACGATTCCAGTCGCTTCTTCTCCTGTGTCGCGGGGATTTTCTCTTCCTCCACTGCTATGACGGGAATATTCAATCCGACGGAAGTCCCTTTTCCTTCTTCGGAGGTGACGCCGGTGATGTGTCCGCCGTGCAGTTCTGTGTAAGTTTTTACCAGATAAAGCCCGATACCCGTACCTTCCTTATTGCCGGAGTGGGGGGATTGGAAAAAACGTTGGAAGATGTAAGGAATGTCCCGCGGCGGGATTCCCGATCCTGTGTCCGATACACAGATATCCACTAAGCCGGTTTCTTCGCGATAGAAAAGAGACAACCGGATACTGCCGCCGTCCGGAGTGAATTTCACTGCATTTGAAAGCAGACTGTCTAGTATCACTCCCAGTTTGATAGCGTCCATATCGGCATAAATCTTCGCTTTGTTTGTCTCGAAAAGGAAAGTCAGCCGCTTGTCTTCTTCGTAGACGGAGAACAGACTGTGGCTGAATGACACAAGTTCGATACGCGACAGTATTAGTAGTGAATCTTCGTTATCTTCTATACGGTTGAAGTTGAGCACCTGATGAATCAGCGAATTAATCTTCATCGCATTGCGTTGCACTTCTTCCAATGTCTGTTTCTCGTGCGCTTCCTCCGTCGCAGGGAGTAGCTGGCTCACGGGTGCAATAATCCGGCTAAGCGGTGTCTTTAGCTCATTGGACAGGTTGCTGAAGAAAGCCATTTTCTGGCGTGACTGTTCCAGAATCTTCTCTTTCTCCATACGTTCCATTTTCAACCGGTTCTTGACGCGGAAGAAATTGATTGTCCAGATGATGAGGCTGAGGAACAAAAGAACATAAATCACCTTTGCCCAAACCGTATAATACCACGGAGGCAGGATCTTGATATTCAAAATATAAGGATGTTCGGACGGGTGGCCACTCTTTTCCACCTTACTGATAATTAATTGATAATCTCCGTAGTTGAGATTGCTGTATGTAATGCGGTTTGTATTCGATTTCAGGAAATTCCATTCTTTGTCCATTCCCTCCAGCTGATAGACAAATTCATGCTTTTCCTCTAGCGAATAGGGGAGGTCGGAAAGCTCGAAAGCCAGATTATTCTGGTTATATGCCAGTTCGATAGAGTTCGTATAACGGATATTAGGTATGCTTTCTCCGGTGTGCGGAGACATCAACTGGTTGTTGATATATAAAGCAGTCAGCAGGATCGGGCGTTCCGGTTGATTCATAGCCTGTATGTCCGGCCGGGAAATACCGAATCCGTCCGCACCTCCCAAATAGATGTTTTCGTCTTTCGGGTCAAAGAAAAGACTTGTGAAACGCTTGTCTGTCATGTTCTGTTGGCGTGCATCCATTGTTTTCCGGTCGACAATCCAAAGCCCGTTGGTTGTAGAAATCCAGATATGCTCTTTTACGGAAGTCATAGACAGAATTTCATTGTTACTGAAGCTGCCGAAGGTAATACTTTGCTGACCGGAATCTTGGGGATTGATGCGCATGACCCCACCGTGAAATCCTACCCAGAGCATACCGTCCTCATCTCGTAGGAGATAATTCGGGCTCTTTTCACCGCTCAACTCTTCGGCAAACAATTTGGTTACTTGCTGCGTGCGCGGATTGATTTTGTCTATTCCTTTGCTGTTGTAGAGCAATACCCATACATTACCTTCCGCATCGGGAACAATTTGGTTGATGAACATTCCTGACAGGCCGTTGCGAGTGGAATAGTTCTGCTCGGCTATGTAGGTTCCGCCGGAAGATTGTACCAGTTTTTGTTTGTCTACTACAAAAATACCTCCGAGGCAGGTTGCTATCCAGAGTTTTCCGTCGGTGTCTTCAAACAGGTAATAAGCCCAGTTGGTGTTGTTTGTTCCTGTGCTGTCTACGATGTTGTAGTGTACAAATTGGTGAGTCTTGTAGTCGTAACGGTTAATACTGCCGTCCGTGGCTATCCAGAGTTGTTGTTCTCTGTCTTCGTAGATGTGTCGGATACGGTTGTGGGACAACGGATGGTGTTTATCTCCCATTCTGTACCAGACAGCGTCGTGCTTGTTACCGGTGGGGTTGGTAAAACGGATGACTCCGTTAGTTCCTCCGAACCAGTAGAACCCTTTGGAATCCCGGAACAGGGAATAAAACTGGTTTCCGTCTCCTGTACCCGTGATTTGCGAGATAGGAATGAATTGCAATGCACTGTTGTAGCGTGAAAGGGAGATGCCGTAATCCGTTCCCAGCCAGATGTTCTGTTCCTGATCGGCAAATATATTCCAGATAATATTGTTGGTTAGCGACTGGATATTGCGGGAGTCGTGTACGATGTGTTGCAGTGTCCCATTATCGTTCTGGTAAACATAAAGTCCGTTATCGGTACCCGCTAATAAATTTCCATCCCCGTCCAAAGCCAGTGATTTAATGGAATTGTTGTGGAAGGCATCTATCGGTTTCATTAGTCCCGTGGCCGGAGTATATTGGAAAAGAGATCCTTCCATTCCGATCCAGATACATTGGCGGGACGTATCTTCCAACAAAGAGTTGACAAAGAGATTGCTCACGTTCCGGTTGACGGGCAACGGGATATTTTCAAACTTTCCGCTTTCCTCTATATATCGGCATAAACCATTGTAGGTGCCTATATATATCTGATTGTCCGTTGTGCGGATGATAGAATAAATAGTGTGATGGGGAAGTCCGTTGCTCTTACTGTCGAGTGAAGCCAGTTTCTTTGTGTTGAGTTGATACGTATACAGACCGTTCAACGAACCTATCCATAAGGTGTCTCCTTGAAGCGCCATTGTCCGTACATCTGTCGGGAAATCCGTTTCCGGTTGTTCGTATTTGTCCGTCCGGTAGTTGTAGACGAGGATTCCGTTATCTGTCCCTAAATATAAATAAGTATTGTCTGCTATTATTCCGCAGTAAATGCGCGTGTTATTGCGTTCTCCATAAGTGAAGTGCTGCTGTGTGGAATATCCGTCGTAACTGAATAACCCTTTGTTGGAACCTATCCATATCAACCCTTCGCTGTCTTGCAGGAAGCAACTGATGACCGATGCTTCGGCACCGAGGTAGATATTCTCGAATTGTTGATAATTCACTTTCTGCCCGTATGCACTGCCGCCTATACAGAATGCACAGACAAGAAAAAGAATCGTTATCATTCGTTGGCACATATTGTCAGGTTTGCAGGTTTTTAAATCAGTAATTATTGCAAATAACTTTGTTCTTTATTGCAAATGTAGGAAAAATGCCGGTTACTCTTGTAAATCTCACCGTCTTTTTGTTCCTTTGTCGTCTATTTATAAACAGAAAACTTCAGGATGAAAAAGCTTATTTATCTGCTTTTGTTGCCGCTGGTTGTGGCTGTGACTGCTTGTGGCGGTAAAGTAAACTCGAAAAAGGAGTCGGTATTGGCAACGCAGGATAGCGTAGACGCTCGTGGAATACAACGGATGCAGACTTCTAAAAGTGAAATAGACATCAAATTCAAAGGGAAGGATTATCGTTCTTTCGTTTCCCGTACACCGGACGAGAGCCTGCCTTATGTTACCAATGAAATGGGGGATACGTATATGGATAATAAAATCGTGCTGCGTCTGACGCGCGGTGGTGAATCAGTGTTCAACAAGACCTTCACCAAGAATGATTTTTCTTCGGTAGTGGATGCCGACTTCCTGGCAAAGTCCGTGCTCGAAGGAATCGTATATGATAAAACAACTCCGCAAGGCATTGTATATGCAGCGAGTGTCTGCTATCCGCAGACGGATTTGTATGTCCCGCTTTCCATAACGATAACCGCCGACGGAAAGATGAGTATTCAGAAAGTTGATATGCTGGAAGACGCGTATGAAGAAGAAACACCCGATTAAGCCTGTGAACAGGCTTTTTAGTAGAATAGCACAAATGTGAAAGCATTTGAGACAAACGAAAGGCAACCGAAAAAGGTTGCCTTTCATATTTTTGTACCGTTGATAAATTTGTTGTCCTGTTTTTATTTGTATACCGAGGACTGAAAGTTAAAGAACACAAAAAAAAGACTGTTCTCCGGTTATTCCCAAATCTTTCCTAAATCTGTATCGTTATTTGCAGTATAAAATAAAGTATAGTATTAACGTTAAAAAAATAATGATTATGAAGAAAATTCTATCTTTACTCGTGTTGGCTATTGTTGCCGTACAGTTTTCATGGGCTGCTGATGTGATAACTAAAGACATGAATCAGTTACCGCTTCCGGCACGCAATTTTATTAACCGTCATTTTACTAAACCCGAAGTGTCTCATATCAAGATTGATAAGGAAATGCTGGAGGCTACCAAATATGAGGTGTTACTGACAGACGGTACGGAAATAGAATTCGACAGCAAGGGAAACTGGGAAGAAGTAAGTGCCCGAAAAGGACAGGTGATTCCTGCAAGTATTGTTCCGAACTTTGCCGTTGATTATCTGAAAGCACATAATTTTGCTGCTGAAGGAGTGACGAAAGTGGAGCGTGACCGTAAGGGATATGAAGTTGAATTGTCCACAGGCGTCTCTTTCAAGTTTGACAAGAAAGGGAAGTTTGTTAAAGCGGACGATTAAGTATAAGTGATAGTATAATAATAAACCTGAACCAAAAAAGTAACTATGTTGAGATTTAAGTTTGGCGCCTGGGCGGTGGTTCTGATGTTGGCTGCCCTTTCATTCGGCGCCTGTTCCGATGAAGATGATGATCCGGCTTTCAATCCGCCTTCCAATATTACGGAAGCCTTGAAACAATTATATCCGGCAGCTCAGAATATAGAATGGGAAATGAAAGATGTGTATTATGTGGCCGATTGCTGGGTGGCCGATGACGAACTGGAAGTCTGGTTTGACGGGAATGCGAATTGGCTGATGACAGAAAATGAACTGGAAAGTATAGATAGTTTAGTTCCGGCTGTATATACTGCTTTCAATAATACCAAATACAGTTCTTGGGTGGTGACCGATGTCTATGTACTCGTTTATCCGCAGAATCCTACGGAATCTGTCATTCAGGTGAAGCAGGGAAGTCGGCGCTATTCACTGGTTTTCTCGCAGGATGGTGGATTGTTGCACGAAAAGGATATCAGTAACGGGGATGATACGATTTGGCCTCCGGCAGAATAATTTCTTATCCATTTAACTGAAATGGAAAGAGTGACGGTATCTTGTCAGGATAGCGTCACTCTTTTGTTAGTATAGTGACGGTCTTCCGATAAGATAGCGTCACTATAATTGTAGGTTTACATTTGCTGGTAATCTTTGGCCAATCCTCCTTCACTCGTCTCTTTGTAGAGTGAGGGAAGGTCATGTCCGGTTTGTTTCATCACTTGCACTACCTTGTCGAAAGATACACGATGCATACCGTCCGTAAAGGCGGAATAAAGATTTGCGTCGAGTGCGCGGGCGGCAGCGTAGGCATTTCGTTCGATGCAGGGAATCTGTACCAATCCGCATACAGGGTCGCAAGTCATACCCAAGTGATGTTCCAATCCCATTTCTGCTGCATATTCAATTTGTGCCGGACTACCTCCGAATAATTGGTTGGCTGCTGCCGATGCCATGGCACAGGCAACGCCTACTTCACCTTGGCAACCTACTTCCGCACCGGAGATAGACGCATTGAATTTGACGATGTTTCCGATCAGTCCGGCAGTAGCCAATGCACGCAAAATACGCATATCGCTAAAATCACGGCTCTTTTGCAGGTGATAAAGTACGGCAGGCATGACACCGCAGGAACCACAGGTGGGGGCAGTTACTATCTTTCCCCCCGAAGCGTTCTCCTCGCTTACCGCCAGTGCATAAGAGAATACGAGTCCTCTCGATTGAAGGGACTGTTTGTATCCGGTAGCACGTATATAATAGGTAGAAGCTTTCCGTCGCAGGTTCAATGGGCCGGGGAGCACTCCTTCCGCTTCCAGTCCGCGGTGGATGGCTTCTTTCATTGTATCCCATACTTCAGCGAGGTAATCCCAGATATCTTCATTCTCGCACTCTTTCACATATTCCCAGTAACTCTTTCCGGTACGTTCGCACCATTCCAGAATTTCCGTCATACTGTTCATCCCATATACTTCAGGACTTTCAATTGTCGGATTGCTGTTGTTTTCAGCTAGTGCGCCTCCGCCGATACTATAAACTGTCCAATTCTCCTGAATCTTGTTGTTAGCGTCGAAAGCGGCAAATGTCATTCCGTTCGGGTGGAAAGGAAGAAAGACTTTCGGTTGCCAGATGATTTCTACCGGGGCGGTAGTTTTGAGTGTGTCTATAATGGCTACATCCGTCATGTGCCCTTTTCCGGTAGCGGCGAGACTTCCATAGAGTGTTACTTTGAAAGAGGCTGCATCCGGATGACGTTCTACGAACATTTCTGCAGCTTTGCGTGGACCCATTGTGTGACTGCTGGAAGGACCAGTACCGATTCGATATAGCTCTTTAATTGATTTCATGAGTTATGTGTGCTTAATTAATACCATTTCTTTTTTCTAAAATACAAATATACAACAATACCGATAACTCCCATTAAAATCCATGCAAATAAATATCCGTATCGCCAATCAAGCTCCGGCATCCATTTGTAATTCATTCCCCATACTCCGACTAAAAAGGTGAGAGGGATGAAGATAGTGGATACAATGGTCAGACGTTTCATGATGTCGTTCATGCGTAAGTCATTGTTGGATATATATAGATCGACTAATGAAGAAAGCGTTTCACGGCAGATTTCAATAGTCTGGAGAACGAATTGTAAATGGTCATTCACGTCATTGAAGAACGCACGGTTTACTTTATGGATAAGCAGGTTTTCCGCCCGTAACAGTTTTACGTATTGTTCCTTCAGGGGGAGAATGGATTTCTTCATCAGCATATATTGACGCCGGAGTGACTGGATCTGGATACCTATATCATTTTCGTCGGTGATAGTCAGCAACTCCTCTTCAAGATCTTCGAGGGCATCGTCGATAGAAGAAATTGTTGAGATGTAATTGGTCATTATACTGTTCAGCAGTACACTGAGCAAATAATCCGTCTGACGGCTACGTATTTTCAGTACATCATTGCGTAAGGCAGCGTTAATATCATCGAAGAAGTCGGTTTCCTGTTCGAGAAAGGTCAGCACATAGTTGCTTCCCAGAATGACACAGACTTGCTGTTGGAGCAGTTCGTCCAGTTCGTTTTCCTCCTTATGGGTGTTGGGATAGAATAATTTCAGGATGAGAACGATATATTTATCATGTTCTTCGATTTTAGTCGGGTGGTCTGCGTTCAGGATATCCTGCAAAACAAGGAAGTCTATTTCAAAATGAGCGCAAATCTCGCGGATTGTTTCCGTATCTTTTAAGCCGTGCACTTGCAACCAGTTGATTCGCGCACTGTCTAATGTTGCTTTGACGGATTGGAAGGTGTCGCCGGAGCTTTCCTGCATCTCAGTGGCATTGTAGGTGCAGAGATGAATGTGGGTAGGAGTAAGGCTGTCCCCTGTGTAAATGAGCTTTTCGCTTAATAGGTTATTTTTCATGCTTTATTCTCGTTTTAGAAAACCACCGCAACAAAGGTAGTGGTTTTCTAAATGAGAACAAGTTCTTGCGACGTTTTGTTTACAATATGTCTTATATCCGGGTCAATCAAAATCTACTACTGTGATTCCGGCACCTCCGAACTGCACATGCTCGTCGGCATAATGGCGGATACTCGGTACGGTGGACAGATATTGGCGGATGAGTGTACGAAGGATTCCTGTTCCTGTTCCGTGAAGAATACGTACACGGTCCATGCCGACCAATATAGCATCGTCAATAAAATAAGTGACTGCTTGCAATGCTTCGTCTCCGCGCATCCCACGCACATCGATATCTT
>ERZ1673693.2236-NODE-2236-length-11453-cov-46.248728_pt1 | contig 11453 bp, 8 predicted proteins | sample MGYA00580223_ERZ1673693 | MGnify/ENA primary metagenome ERZ1673693 (study PRJEB41218, sample SAMN15661741) | gut metagenome | host: Homo sapiens | place: Canada: London | collected 2015-08-20/2019-03-30 | study: EMG produced TPA metagenomics assembly of...
TTTGTCAATGACAGACAACTTTCTTTTTTTTGATTTTATATCGAACTCACGTTATTGTAAGTATTTCCTGGATATTATTTACGCTTCTGGGTATGTTACCATTCTATTTAAGTGAATACATACCATCTATTACTGATGCTTTTTTCGAAACCATGTCAGGTTTCACAACAACTGGAGCTACAATATTAAATAATATAGAATCATTACCCCATGGACTGCTCTTTTGGCGTAGTTTTACACAATGGATTGGAGGTCTTGGTATAGTTCTTTTTACCATAGCATTGCTTCCATTATTCAGCGGCAGCAGCCAGCAGCTTTTCTTGTCGGAGGCAACTGGAGTAACACACGATAAAATCCACCCTAAAATTAAGGTTATGGCACGCTATCTGTGGCTTATTTATATAGGACTTACTTTATTGGAAACTATATTATTGATGTTAGGTGGAATGAATTTATTTGATTCATTGTGTCAGTCATTTGCCACTACGGCAACAGGTGGTTTTTCAACTAAACAAGATAGTATATCTTATTGGAACTCACCCTATATAGAATATGTGGTATCTATTTTTATGATTTTATCCGGAGTCAATTTCTCTCTGTATTATTTTGCTCTGAATGGGAAATATAAAAAATTAATAAAGGATGGAGAATTACACTGGTTTTTTATATCAATAACAGTTCTGACTATAATAATAGCGTTTGCCTTGTTTATAACAGATTATTATGATATTGAGACAGCATTCCGCAAAGCCTTATTCCAGGTAGCTACTACCCATACCTCTTGTGGATTTGCTACAGATGATTATAATTTATGGCCTACATTTACATGGATGTTGCTAATTTTTGCCATGATATCTGGGGGGTGTACAGGTTCAACCAGTGGAGGTGTTAAAAATTTACGCCTTTTAATCATATTTCAGAACATAAAGAATCAGCTCAAACAAATGTTACATCCGCGAGCTGTTTTACCGGTACATATTAATAACAGTCAAGTTCCAGTACAAACAACAGCAATGGTATATACTTTTTTTGTTACATACCTGATATGCATATTTATAGGTTGGACATTGTTGATGTGTTTGGGGGTTGGTCTGACTGAATCATTCAGTACTGTTATATCTGCAATAGGTAATGTCGGACCTGGTTTAGGAACTTTCGGACCGGTTTTTTCATGGTCTGCTTTACCTGATGCGGCTAAATGGATTCTTTCGGCTCTAATGCTTATTGGACGATTGGAAATATTTAGTGTACTACTTTTATTCAACAAACGATTTTGGATTGATTACTAATACTAAAACAACAAAATAATTTTAAATTTACGCTATTGATACTGAATACTAAATTTATAAAAGAATAATGGTGAATAAAGAAGAAAATGTACGTCATTTCCTGAATCTTATAAAGCGCTCACAAAGAGGTGTTTTTAAGATATATATAGGAATGATTGCCGGTGTGGGTAAAACATATAAAATGTTACAAGAGGCTCACGAAATGTTGGAGAATGGAGTTGATGTACAGATTGGCTATATCGAGACACATGGACGTGCAGATACAGAAGCACAGTTAAAAGGATTACCGGTTATTCCTCCTAAAAAGATATTTTACAAGGGGAAAGAACTGGAAGAAATGGATCTGGACGCTATTCTTCAGTTACATCCCGAACTGGTAATAGTTGATGAACTCGCACATACCAACGTTGACGGTTGCCGGAATGAAAAGCGTTGGCAAGACGTAATGGATCTTTTAGAGGCTGGCATCAATGTTGTATCTGCTGTTAATATTCAACATATTGAGAGTTTGAATGAAGATATTAAATGTATAGCCGGAATAGAAGTGAAGGAACGCATTCCTGATAAGGTTTTAGAGGAAGCTAATGAGGTTGTAAATATAGATTTGACTGCTGAGGAGCTTATTAATCGATTAAAAGCCGGGAAAATATATAAAACAGAGAAAATACAAACAGCTCTTAGCAATTTTTTCAAGACGGAGAATATTCTTCAGTTACGAGAGTTAGCTCTTAAAGAGGTTGCGTTCAGGGTTGAAAAGAAAGTTGAGACAGAAGTAATACAAGAAGAAAAAGCAATTCACAGGGAATTGTACCTTGCATGTATCAGCAGTAACGAAAAAACGCCGAGACACATTATACGTCGTACCGCACGGCTTGCATCAAGATATGATACGGATTTTATGGTTTTATATGTTCAAACGCCTTCGGAAAGCCCTGATAGAATAAATTTGTCAGTGCAGAGGCATTTACTGAACCATTTTAAATTGGTTACCGAACTGGGCGGTGAATTGATACAAGTTGCATCATCTGATATTATACAGACTATTATTGATGTATGTCATGAGCGCCATATTACAACAGTTTGTATTGGACAACCGAATTTAAATTGGAAGAAAATTTTTAAAATACATCGTTATGGATATTTTCTTAAGAATCTTTCAGAAATGGATATAAAATTGATTATCTTTCCGCAATAAAAAATATATTATGAATATTAAGACAAAATTGACACTGGTAATAGGAGCACTTGTTGCTATGATTGTGCTTCTTGTTTCACTTTCTATTGTAAATTTGCAAATTTTGACAGCAACAGAACCTAATAGCCCTGCTGCAGGTCCTGGCTTACAACGCGCATTACTTTGGATATCATCTATTGGAGGTTTTTGTATAGTAATCGGTATTTTCATGCTGACAGTTCTTCCTTCTTATTTTAATAAACCAATCAAAAAAATAATCGACGGAATAAAGGACATTGCCAATCATAATTATGATTGCAGGTTAAATTTGGAAAGTCATGAATTTGCAGAAGTTTCCGAAAACTTCAACAGAATGGCGAAACGATTATCTGATTACCATTCTAGTACTCTGGCACAAATTAAGGCTGCAAAGAATTATATGGAAACCATTATTAATAGTGTAAAGGAACCTATTATAGGTTTGAATAATGAGTTGACTATTTTGTTTATAAATGATGAAGCCTTGAATGTTCTTAATTTAAAGCGTGAAGAGGTCTTACAAAAATCGGCTCAGGAAATTTCCATGAGAAATGATTTGTTGAGAAGACTTATACGTGAACTTATGGACTCCCAAAAAGAAAATAAAATCGGTAAATCGGAACCTTTAAAAATATATGCCGACAATAAGGAAAGTTATTTTCAGATGAAATGTATGCAAATTAATAAGCAAAGTAATAATATAAATGAGGGATACGTTATTATGCTTAAAAACATAACGGAATTTAAGGAACTGGATTCAGCCAAGACAACTTTCATTTCGACAATATCTCATGAACTGAAAACACCTATTTCAGCAATAATGATGAGCTTACAGTTGCTTGAAGACGATCGAGTTGGAGACTTGAACGAGGAGCAAAAGGAATTGGCACAAAGCATTCAGGATAATAGTGAACGTTTGCTCAATATCACTGGTGAACTGCTCAATATGACACAAGTAGAGTCGGGCAAACTACAGCTTAAGCCTCGTATTACAAAGCCTATAGAATTGATTGAATATGCAATAAAAGCCAATCGGGTACAGGCTGAGAAGTTCAACATACAAGTTGAAGTACAATATCCAGAAAACAAATTAGGAAAACTATTTGTCGATAGTGAAAAGATAGCTTGGGTATTAACCAATTTGCTTTCGAATGCAATTCGTTATTCACCTGAAAATGGTCGTATAATTATTGGTGCCCGCCAAACAGAAGACAATTATATTGAAATGTATGTTCGTGATTTTGGTAAGGGGATTGATCCACGTTATCATCAAAGTATTTTTGATCATTATTTCCGAGTTCCAGGAACAAAAGTTCAAGGTAGTGGACTTGGATTATCAATCTCAAAAGATTTTGTAGAGGCACATGGTGGTACATTAACTGTAGAAAGTGAGGTTGGAAAAGGAAGTTGCTTTACATTACGCTTAAAATTATAATCTCAACCATCTATTTATATCTCTTTATAAAAATAAACCGTTTATAGGTATATCTGTTAATTGCCTATAAACGGTTATTTTTATATAATTACACACTTATTTTATATGCTTCAATTTTACGATAAAGAGTCGCCAGTCCTATTTTTAAAAGACGAGCAGTTTCTGTTTTATTGCCATTGGTATATTGAAGTACTTTGATAATATGCATTCGTTCTATTTCCGCTAGTTCAAAACTATCCTTCACCGGTAAAACATCCGATTTACGTTTTTGCAGATCCAAAGGTAAATCTTCAAAAGTTATTTGCTCTTCACATACAATAGAACATCGTTCTATAACATTTCTAAGTTCTCTAACATTTCCCTTCCACTCTGCATTTTTTAATATGTTAAGAACTTCTGGGGTTATTCCAGTAATTTTTTTCTTAAGTTTATTGGCAAATTTGTCCAAAAACATATATGACAGACTTTCAATATCATCTTTTCTTTCCCGCAGAGGAGGTAAACAGATCTGAAAAACAGATAAACGGAAATATAAATCTTCACGAAAGTTCCCATTCTCTATTTCCTTTTTTAAATCCCTGTTTGTAGCAGATATAATTCTGACATCCACTTTTGTAGGTTTAGTGTCACCTATTTTAATATACTCTCCGGTTTCTAGGACACGCAAAAGCCGAGATTGTAAATCATAAGCCATTTCCCCAATCTCATCCAAAAAAATTGTTCCATGGTTAGCGGCTTCAAATAGTCCTTTTTTATCTTTTAATGCACCAGTAAAAGCACCAGCCTTATAGCCAAACAATTCACTTTCCAACAAGTCTTTACTAAAAGCCGAACAATTTATATCTACAATAGGTCGTGCACATCTGTCACTAGCTTGATGAATGGCATGAGCAAAGACTTCTTTCCCAGTTCCAGTTTCTCCAGTCAACAATACGGCAGCATCTGTTTTCGAAACCTTTTGTGCTAATGTTATAGCCTGTTTGAGTTCTTGAGATTTTCCAACAATGGAGGTAAAAGAATATGTTGTAGAGGCAGCTTTTTTACCTTTCTTTTTCTCTGTTTCATCAACAGCACGATTTATAGTAGGAATAATTTTACGGTTATCATCTCCCTTGGTAATATAGTCAAATGCTCCATTTTTAATAGCCTGTACACCATCTTGAATATTTCCATGTGCGGTCAACAATATTATTGCTGCATCAGCAGAATACTTTTTTATATCAAAAATAAAATCAACCCCATTACCATCAGGTAAAAACACATCACAAAGAATAACATCATATTGTTGTTTGTACAATTGTTGTAATGCATCACTACAACAACTCGCCGTTGATACTTTATAACCTTCTAATTCTATAATCCGAGCTAATAATTTACGAATCGGTTCCTCATCATCTATTACTAGAATTTGTACCATACATTTATTGATTATTATAGATCTTTTTATCAGATACAAAGATACAATTTTATATCGATATAATTGAAGAACTATCTTCATGAAAAAAATAGGAACATAGCGATAAAAATATTAAATTCATAGTGTCAAGTATAACATTTAAGCAATTAGCACTATGTTCTCAGCGCCTATAGAGATAAAGATTTATTGTATAGTCGATGTCCCAATCGAATTGTGATTTTATATGAGTAGACTTTAACTTGCCTTCATATTGATGTAACGAGAAAGTCGTAAAGATACATTGGCTACTATAGAAGATAAATATAAATTTGTTTAATTATCTCAATTCTCATTAAATCATCTATTCTATTATAAGACGCAGATAAAGATAAATATAGCTTACTCCATAATTTCTTTTTCCATTCGAATGATGCATCGTTTCTAAAATCTATAAGATTTCTTCCTTTTTATCATATATGATATATTGCCACCAAATCTGACTGAAAAATCCACTAACATTAAAAAACAGACCGTATAAAGGATTGTTATATCTTGACTTGATCAAGATACAACAAGTTCTTGCCATAATTTTACGACTTCTATACCTGTTATTTTTTTGATACGCTTTTAATGCTACAATCCTGTGACATTTTTAATACTACTGACCGAATAAATTAATGTAACCAGTTTCTGTCTGATACGATTCTACTTATTCTAATTAGCCCGTTAATCCACCAATTTCAAATCAATCAGCCATCTCCTTCAAATGCTTGAAGTGCTGTATGACCTTTATATAATCGCGATCAGAGCAAGCATTGAACTTATTCCATAAGTCACCCATAATAACAGCTCCACCAAATCCGAAATCTTTTATTTCCAGAATGTTATCAGGATTAATACCACCAAAAGCCATTACTTTACTATCTATAATCTTTTCCTTTGCAGCCAACCGAAGTTCTTCGGCTGTAAAGGCGGATGCTACATCAGCTTTGGTTATACAATCGAATATAGGACTCAAGAACACATAGTCATAAAAATGTTTCTTGTTTTTCAGTTCTTCGATAGAATGACAGGTACAACTGATATTGCCAGCATAGTCGTGAGGCTCCTGAGGATTGCGTGCATTCAAATGAATACCTGACAAATTAAATTCATTCTGCAAATAGAAATGCTCGTGAGTCACAATGCGCTTATGATATTTTTCAGGAATCAGAGTAAGCAAGCGCTCGGAATACATAGCGGGGGTTGCAGGTTTTCGCAAATGCAGAATATCTAGGCCCTCTTCAAAAAGAGCTGTAATTATTTGATCTTCTTCTACAAAAAATGTAGGTGGTGTTACAACAATAAGTTTCATATTTACTTGTTTGCTGAAATGTTAAGTTTAGCAAAGTTAGCAAATTCTTATCTATCAGACAATCTTTTGCCTATGGTATATTTAGATATGCCTGTTAATACAAAACGCACCCGAAGCAGTGTATGCTAACGGGTGCGCGTTACAGATTAGAAATATCATTTCAGTTTTTTCTCCACAACTTCCCAATCAATGATATCCCACAAAGCTTTCAAATGATCGGCGCGTCGGTTCTGATAGTCCAGATAATAAGCGTGTTCCCAGACATCGAATGTAAGCAAAGGAGTGAAACCTGATCGGAGAGGATTACTGCCATTCGCTTCTTTGGTAATGTGCAGTTTACCCTGTTGATCGGCGGAAAGCCAAGCCCATCCTGAACCAAAAAGTCCGGTAGCCGCAGCTGTAAATTCTTTCTTGAAATCTTCAAAACTGCCAAAATCCCGGTTTATAGCTTCGGCCAACGGTCCAGCCGGCTCGTGACGTTTAGGAGTTGGAGAGAATTGCAAGAAATAGAATGTGTGATTAAGTACTTGCCCCGCATTGTTAAACACCGGACCATCAGGAGCTGTGGCAACAATCTCTTCGAGGCTTTTCCCCTCGAATTCTGTTCCCGGAACCAAATTATTCAGATTGTTTACATAAGTTTGCAGATGCTTCCCGTAATGGAAATCGATAGTAGCCTGACTGATTACAGGTTCCAATGCATTGTGTGCATAAGGAAGTGTGGACATTTCGAACATCATAATAGTTGCTGCTATTAAAGTGGTGAGTATCATATCTAATTATTATTTTAAGGCTTGTCTTCATAAGACCAAAAAACTTGATACAAATATAAGAAAAGCCTTTGTAATAACAACATGATAGCCAAGGAAAAGTTCACGGCTATTTGAAGCTTTTTCGTATCTTTGCACTGTTTTTTTATGTTTTATCGGATGATTGTGACAAACTATGTCAGACTATATAAATGAATTGAACGACAGCCAGCGAGCGGCTGTACTTTACAACGAAGGTCCGTCGTTGGTTATTGCCGGAGCCGGATCAGGAAAAACCCGTGTACTTACATACAAAATAGCATGGTTGCTGGAAAACGGTTATCAGCCATGGAACATTCTGGCACTGACATTTACAAACAAAGCAGCCCGGGAGATGAAAGAGCGTATTGCCAAACAGGTCGGTACCGAAAGGGCACGATATTTGTGGATGGGAACCTTTCATTCCTTGTTCCTGCGCATTTTGCATGCCGAAGCATCTCATTTAGGGTTTACATCTCAGTTTACCATTTACGATACAGCCGACAGCAAAAGCCTGATCCGTTCCATCATCAAAGAGATGCAACTTGATGAAAAGAACTATAAACCGGGAATGATACAAGCCCGCATCTCCAATGCCAAAAACCATCTTGTATCGCCATCAGACTATGCCCGAAACAAAGAAGCCTACGATGGTGACTGCATGGCTAAAGTACCAGACTTGCGCGACATTTATCGCCGCTATTGGGAACGTTGCCGGCAAGCCGACGCCATGGACTTTGACGATCTGCTGTTCTATACATTTTTGCTTTTTCGTGATCATCCCGATGTACTAGCACGCTATCAGGAGCAATTCCGCTACATTCTGGTAGACGAGTATCAGGACACAAACGTGGCACAACACAGCATAGTGATGCAACTGGCCAAGAACCATCATCATGTGTGTGTAGTGGGAGATGACGCCCAAAGCATCTATTCATTCCGCGGGGCCGATATCGATAATATTCTTTATTTTACCAAAGCATATCCGGGTACCAGAGTGTTTAAACTGGAACAGAACTATCGCTCTACCCAAAGCATCGTGTCAGCAGCCAATAGCCTGATCAGCAAAAATATGCGCCAGATACACAAAGAGGTATATTCGAAGAAAGACCAAGGAGATCCCATCAGTGTATTTCAGGCATACAGCGATGTAGAAGAAGGCGAAATCGTAATCAATAAGATTGCAGAATTGCGCCGCACTCAAGGATACGGTTATGCCGACTTTGCAGTTCTTTACCGTACGAATGCCCAAAGCCGTATCTTCGAAGAAGCCATGCGCAAGCGTAATATGCCTTACCGCATCTACGGCGGCCTTTCCTTTTATCAGCGTAAAGAGATAAAGGACGTGATTGCCTATTTCCGCCTGGTTGTCAATCCGAACGATGAAGAAGCCTTCAAGCGTATCATTAATTATCCGGCCCGAGGGATAGGCGACACAACAGTAGGTAAAATCATAGCTGCCGCCACCGATAACAAAGTAAGCTTATGGACAGTGCTATGCGAACCGTTGAGCTATGCATTGAACTTCAACAAAGGAACGGTCAGCAAACTGCAAAAGTTCCGCGACCTGATAAACGATCTCATAAAAGATCTCACACAGAAAAATGCCAGCGAACTGGGTGAAGATATCATCCGCAATTCCGGCATCATCAATGATGTATGCCAAGACAATTCTCCGGAAAACCTGAGCCGGAAAGAAAACATCGAGGAGCTGATGAACGGTATGAGAGATTTTTGTGCCGAAAGACAAGAGGAAGGAAACGAACACATATCCTTAAGCGATTTTCTATCGGAAGTATCGTTGCTGACCGATCAGGATTCTGACAAAGACAGCAATGATGAGAAAATCACATTAATGACTGTCCATTCGGCCAAAGGACTTGAATTCCGGAATGTTTTTGTCGTCGGCATGGAAGAAAATCTTTTTCCAAGCAGCATGGCAGGCGATTCGCCGCGGGCACTTGAAGAAGAACGGCGCCTGTTTTACGTCGCTATCACACGCGCAGAAGAGCATTGCTACCTTTCCTATGCCAAAACGCGGATGCGTTACGGAAAAACAGAATTTGGAAGTCCGAGCCGTTTCCTGTATGATATAGATACCAATTACCTGCGATTGCCCCAGAATTTGCTGCTCGAACGGCAGATAAATAATAGGGGAGGAGACTTTAGAAGCAATTCAAACAATGCGTTCCAACCATCGGCTCGTCCGGTCGGCAGTTCGTCGGCTACATCTTTCTCTGGCGAAACTCCTATGGCTTCACGTAAAAGACTGATAGGAGCTTCCATGCCCCGTAATTTAAGACGAGTGGATCCCGCCCAGCCTTCTTCGCCCTCTTCCGGCAGCCCAACAGCCCTGCTACACGAGGGACAGTTTATCGAGCACGAACGCTTTGGCCGTGGTGAAGTTCTGAAAGTGGAAGGAGTAGGGGACAATGCCAAAGCGACCATCCGCTTCCAGCATGCCGGAGACAAGCAATTGCTGTTGCGTTTTGCCCGTTTCAAAGTGATAGAATAAAACAAAGAAGACCACACTTTGACATAGAAACTAAAATCAGATAATAAGTACAAACCGAATCATATTCTAAAAGCTGAAAAAATGATAGATTTCACCCTTTTTCCTTCGCCTTGCTATATTATGGAGGAGGAACTGCTGAGAAAGAATCTCACATTAATAAAGAGTGTGGCCGAACGTGCCGGAGTAGAAATAATCCTTGCTTTCAAATCGTTCGCCATGTGGCGCTCTTTCCCCATATTCCGCGAGTATATCGACCATTCAACAGCCAGCTCCGTTTACGAAGCCCGTTTGGCATTCGAAGAGTTCGGTAGCAAGGCGCACACTTACTCGCCCGCTTACACCGAAGCAGACTTTCCGGAAATAATGCGTTGCAGCAGCCACATTACTTTCAATTCACTGTCGCAGTTCAGCCGGTTCTATCCGATGGTATTGGCCCAAGGGGAAGGCATTTCGTGCGGCATCCGCGTAAATCCGGAGTATTCGGAAGTAGAAACCGAACTGTATAATCCGTGTGCGGCAGGCACGCGTTTTGGAGTGATAGCCGACCAGCTTCCCGACCAACTGCCTCAAGGCATCGAAGGCTTCCATTGTCATTGTCATTGCGAATCGTCTTCTTACGAATTGGAGCGCACACTCATTCATCTGGAAGAGAAATTCTCGCGTTGGTTTCCCAAACTGAAATGGTTGAATCTGGGAGGCGGCCACCTGATGACCCGCAAAGATTACGATGTGGAACACCTGATAAGCCTGCTGCAAGGTCTCCGGAAGCGCTATCCCCACTTGCGCATTATACTTGAACCTGGATCAGCCTTTACATGGCAGACAGGAGTGCTTTCGTCCGAAGTAGTCGACATCGTCGAAAATCGTGGAATACGTACAGCCATTTTAAATGTCAGCTTTACGTGCCACATGCCCGACTGCCTGGAGATGCCTTACCAGCCAGCCATTCGCGGAGCACAAATGGGCGAACAAGGCCCTTACATTTACCGCATGGGAGGTAACTCTTGCCTGAGCGGAGACTATATGGGATATTGGAGCTTCGATCATGAACTGAAGATCGGCGAACGAATTATCTTCGAAGACATGATACATTATACCACCGTCAAGACAAATATGTTCAACGGAATCCATCATCCGGCTATTGCCATGTGGAGTAAAAACGGCGAAGCTAAGATATTCAAAGTTTTTTCTTACGAAGATTATCGTGACAGAATGAGCTGATTATCAACGAAATGTATTCCAACTTGAAATTATTTCGCAAAAAAGTGGCCGAAATGTTTGCTAGTTTAAGGAAAATGCCTACCTTTGCAACCGCAATCGCGGAAATAGCTCAGTTGGTAGAGCACAACCTTGCCAAGGTTGGGGTCGCGAGTTCGAGTCTCGTTTTCCGCTCAAGATGATTGCAATGACCTATGCCCAGGTGGCGGAATTGGTAGACGCGCACGTTTCAGGTGCGTGTGTCG
>ERZ1673693.2242-NODE-2242-length-11440-cov-3.545015_pt1 | contig 11440 bp, 6 predicted proteins | sample MGYA00580223_ERZ1673693 | MGnify/ENA primary metagenome ERZ1673693 (study PRJEB41218, sample SAMN15661741) | gut metagenome | host: Homo sapiens | place: Canada: London | collected 2015-08-20/2019-03-30 | study: EMG produced TPA metagenomics assembly of...
TAAAGCCGCCAATGTGGAAATGAACCAACACGTGTTTGCGCTGGACCTGTTTCACGTATGGGCTCAACTTGCCCCGTATGTTTCTTTTGAGTCTCTGATTGTGCTCGGGGATGCCGTCATTACTGCTACGAGCAAACAGCCAGTATTGGCTAAGGATCGTGATGCTGCTGCAATCTATCAGGATCTGGTGAAGTTCGTGGAGCAATTTACCCGATTCAGAGGGCGCCCGTCCTGCGTTCGAGCATTGCCTCTGATATCACCTGGTGCTGATTCGCCCAAAGAATCAGAAGAACGACTCTCTCTGGTGGCGCATGGGATTCCACAGCCGGTTGCGAACTATGTGGTGCCGGACGCGGCTTTTGCATCTGGAGCTCCCATAACGTTGGACTTAGCGTGGCCAGAGTTCAAGGTCGCTGTTGAATATGATGGCGATCATCATCGTACGAGTAAGACTCAATGGCGCCGTGACCAAGAGAAAAGGGGCATGCTGGTCGGGCGGAGATGGCTGGTCTTCATCGCCACGGCGGCAAGTATCGCTAACGAGGATACTCGTGCTGAATTCGCTTTCAACGTGGCGAGGGCGCTTGCTTCGCGCGGTGCCGTATTCGAGTTTCATGTAGTTGCCATGTCTCTTGAAGAGTTGGCGCAGAGCCTGCTGTGACCATGATGTTCGAAACGGACTGATGTAAAGGCAATATTTGTACGACCTGTTGTTGTGGTGTGTGCTTGATATTGCATGCCGTTCGATTGCGATGCCTCGTAGTGATGGATTTCGTGAATGACTAGTGTTCGATTGTGGAGGGAAATGTGTCATAGTGGTCGATTGGGGGTGTTGTCGGTGCATTGAGCGTGGATTTGCGCCAATGGGTGTGGGACGCTACGCGTGTTTTGCCGATTTTTGCGTGGCGTCCCACGGCCCCTCGGGTAATGGCTGTGACGGGTGTGGCAGGAATGGCGTCTTTCCGGGGTTTCCAGTTTGAGTGTGTGGGATGGGGAAAATGTAAAACGATTGACTTAGCTGTTGTCCCACGCTTTTGTGGGATGGCAACTCTGGAATGGGCAAATTCGTCGTGGCGTCCCACAACGATGTTAAAACTCGACCATGATGCAAGCCGACCGAACGCTTCGGTGGTCATCTGGCCGCTGTGACCCCACAATGATGATGGGAAACTCGGTCATAATGTAGGCAGGCGAACGTTTCGCGGCCATATGGCCGTCCTGCCCTGCAGTGATGTTGAGAAAATGCGGTCACGGTGCATGAGGAGAACCGTTGACCTGCGTGTTTCAGTGGTCGCGAACTGCATATGCGCTAAAAAAAGCTCTGCAGTGGATTGCATGAATCCAATGCAGAGCCTTATTGGTTGCTGTGAACGCGGCTAACGCAGCGATTTCACTCGCTCAGGGCCTTGTCTACCACGACGGTGGCCTCGTCGAGCACCTTGTCCAGAGCCTCGGGGGAGACGAAGGACTCGGCGTACACCTTGTAGATGTTCTCGGTGCCGGAGGGGCGGGCGGCGAACCAGTTGTCCTTGGTGGTGACCTTCAGACCGCCGATCTTGGCGTGGTTGCCCGGTGCCTCGGTCAGCTTGGCGGTGATGTCTTCGCCAGCCAGGGTGGAGGCGGTCACGTCGTCGCCGGACAGTGCCGCGAACTTGGCCTTCTGCTCCAGTGTGGTCGGGGTGTCGACGCGCTTGTACCAAGACTCGCCGAAGCGCTCGACCTGCTCCTGGTGAAGCTGGGCCGGGTTCTTGCCGGTCTTGGCAGTGATCTCGGCGGCCAGCAGGTCGGGGATCAGACCATCCTTATCGGTGGTCCACACGCGGCCATCCTTGCGCAGGAAGCTCATGCCGGAGCTCTCCTCGCCGCCGAAGGCGACTTCGCCGCTGAACAGCGGGTCCACGAACCACTTGAAGCCCACCGGCACTTCGATGACCTTCGCGTTGATCGATGCGGCCACGCGGTCGATCAGGGAAGAGGAGACCAGCGTCTTGCCCACGGCTGCGCCCTCAGGCCAGCCCGGACGGTTGCCGCCGAACAGGTACTCCACGCACACGGCGATGTAGTGGTTCGGGTTCATCACGCCCCAGTTCGGGCAGACGATGCCGTGACGGTCGGCGTCCGGGTCGGTGCCGCCGACCAGATCGTACTTGTCCCAAGCGCCGGCGTTGAGCTCGTCGACCAGGCCCTTCATGGCGTACGGGGAAGACGGGTCCATGCGGATCTTGCCGTCGTGGTCGATGGTCATGAAGCGCCAGGTCGGGTCGACCTCAGGACGCACCACGCCGATGTTCAGGCCGTACTTCTCGTTGATGAGCGGCCAGTAGTTCACGGAAGCGCCGCCGAGCGGATCGATGCCCAGACGCACGCCGGAGTTGCGGATCACGTCGAAGTCGATGACGTTCTCCAGGTCGTCCACGTAGTGCTCGCGGAAGTCGAAGCCCTCGACGTACTCGGACTTGATGGCCTCCTCGTAGGGCACACGCTTGATGGACTTGAAGTCGCCGAGCAGCTCGTTGGCGCGAGCGGCGATGGCATTGGTGGTCTCGGCCGGAGCCGGGCCGCCGGTGACGGGGTCGTACTTGAAGCCACCGTCGGTGGGCGGGTTGTGGGACGGCGTGACGACGATGCCGTCGGCGAGGCCCTCGCCCTCGAAGCGCTGGGTGCCGTCGGCCGCACGGTTGTGGGTCAGGATGGCCTGGGAGACCACCGGGGTGGGCACGAAGTCGTCACGGGAATCGACGCGTACGTGCACGCCGTTGGCGACGAGCACCTCGATGGCGGTCTTCTTGGCCGGGCCGGACAGCGCGTGGGTGTCGGAGCCGAGGTACAGCGGGCCGGTGACGCCGGCCTTCTTGCGGTATTCGGCGATGGCCTGGGAGATGGCGATGATGTGGGCCTCGTTGAACGAGGTCTTCAGAGACGATCCGCGGTGGCCGGAGGTGCCGAAGATGACACGCTGCTCGGGGACTTCGGGATCGGGGACGAGGTCATAGTATTTGCCGATAACCTCATCGACATTGATCAGATCTGCTGGGGTGGCGGGCTGACCCGCATTGTTTGCTACCATGCTCCCTATTCTGCCACGTTTTTTCGCCACGTTGGGTACGATTATGTTAAGAGTTGTCAACTTTTGTGCGAATCGTGTGCCGGTTGTCTAGCGCTTGGTCATTTCCTCCTCGATTTCCTCCAGCGACTTGCCGTTGGTCTCGGGCACCAAGCGCATCACGAACGGGATGGACAGGGCCGAAAACACGCCGAAAATCGCGAACGGGCCGCCCACATTGTTGCCGAACGCATCGAGCAGCACGAGGAAGAACTGGGAGACGATGAAGTTGCCCAGCCAGTTCGCCGCCGAGCCGAAGGAGGAGCCGATGCCGCGCACGCTCAGCGGGAAGATCTCGCCGATAAGCACCCAGGCGATCGGGCCCCACGAGACCGCAAAGCCGAGGATATAGAAAGCGATGAGAATCATCGTCGGCACGGCCAGCACGGCCACGTCGCCCACGAAGTTCATCACGGCGAGCACTGCGAGCGAAACGGTCATCACGATGGAACCGAAGATCAGCACGCCCTTGCGCGGGAAACGATCCATGATAAGCGTGGCCACGATGGTGCTCACGAAGTTCACCACGCCGATGCCCACCGACACCCAGATCGCGTCGCCTTCAGGGAAGCCGAAGCCCTTGATGAACACCTGCGGCAGGAAGTAGATCACCGAGTTGATGCCCACGAGCTGCTGGAACAGCATGATACCGATGGCGGCCACCAGCGCCGGACGAGCGATACGGAACAGTTCGCGCACACCACCCTTGGTGTCCTGTGCGGCCACGGCCTTGATCTCGTCCAGCTCAATCTGCACCTGGGTCTGATCCACGTCCTTGCGAATCAGCGTAAGCACTTTGAAGGCGTTGCGGGTGTCGCCCTTGTTCACCAGATAACGCGGGGATTCGGGCAGCAACAGGCCGCCGAGCAGCAACAAGGCGGCCGGCACCAGCGCCGAACCGAGCATCCAGCGCCAGTCGCGGATGCCGAAGAGGTTGTGGTTCAGGAATCCGAGGTTGGAGGCGTAGGCCAGCAGAATGCCGAAGGTGACCATGAGCTGGAACAGCGTGGACAGCGAGCCGCGACGCTCCTTCGGCGCCAGTTCGGCCAAGTACGCCGGGGTCAGGGCAGAAGCCGCGCCGACCGCGAGGCCCAGGATGATGCGGGCGCACACCATCATCGCGAATCCGGTGGAGGAGGCGCACAGGCCTGAGCCGAGCAGGAACAGCAGCGCGGAGACGATGAGCAGCTTCTTGCGGCCGAACCGGTCAGACAGCGCGCCGATCGACAACGCGCCTGCGCACGAGCCGATCAGCACCGAGGAGGTGATGAAGCCGGTCTGGGAGACGCTCAGGCCGAAGTCCGATTCGATAAGCGGGGAGGCGCCGGAGATAATGCCGGTGTCGAAACCGAACAGCATGCCGCCGAGCGCGCCGAAGGTGAAGATGAATGCGCTGTTGAGCGGGAAGCGCGTGGAGAAGCCGCGTGATTCGGCGGCTTCGAGGTCCTCGATTGCGTTTGCTGCCGCGTTTGTGGCCGCGTCCGCCACCCCGGCCACGCCGGTTTCGATGGTTTCGATTGCGGTGGCCGCTGCACCGGTTGCGCCGGTCTCCTGTGCCGCGGATGCCGTCTGCTTCGATACGGGTGATGCCGTCGTCGTCATTGCCTTGTCCTTTCGCCGTTGACGGGCCGCGCCTGCCGCGTGGCCCCTCTGCCGCATGCAAGGTCAGGCTTCGATTGCCTGAAGTCGCCCGAAAACAAAAAAGACCTGGAACAACGTGGAATTCGCATATTACGATACGCAAATTCCACGTCACTCCAGGTCTTGCCTCATTTTGAGTAACAACCCTGCTACGCAACGTGTGTGAAAGATAGGATACGACTTTCTCGGTCGCGACACTCCGAATAGGCGGCAAAAAACGATGATTTTTGACAACGATTGCAGGATTCTGCATGGTGGAATGAAGTCGGAATGGGCGCTGCGGCAAATACGGAGAACGGGTGCGGCGGAACACCATAGCGGAACGCTATCGCGGAGCACCGTAGCGCATAGTTGCCGTTTCGCGATGCTTTGCCGGCATTGCCGTGCTTTTGGGGCACCCAGCGCCGATAATGGAACACAGTGGCATACGGCAGCAAGGAGGAACCGTGGCGAACGCATCGAACGCAACGCCTGCAGTGATTGCGGCGTGCATCGTTGATGCCGTCGGCGGCTCCGCGAACATCACCAACCTGACCCATTGCGCCACGCGACTGCACTTCGAACTGGACGACGCCGGCCAGGTCAGCCAGCACGGTCTCGAATCCATCCCCGGAGTCCTCGGCGCATTCCCGCGAACCGGCAATCGTTATCAGGTCATCATCGGCGGAGCGGTCGCCTCGGTGTACGAGCAGATCGTTCGGATGCAGGCAGCGCGATTGACTCCGGCAACGCAATTACCATCGGCGGCGTCGCGGCCAACGCAGTCCGCGCAATCCACTCAGTCAACGCAATCCACTCAGTCAACGCAATCCACTCAGCCTACGCAGCCTACGCAGTCCGCGCCGAACCTTTCCGACGACGTCGCACCATTGCGCGATACCGACACCGAGCAGAGTCACGGCCCAGCCAATACATCCCGTCACTTCATGCCTCGTACCATCCGCGAGTGGGGCAGTGCCGCCCGTGCCCGGGCTGCCGCGTTTTTCGACTACCTGTCCGACTCGTTCCGCCCGATTCTGGGCGTGCTACTCGGTGCCTCGCTGGTCATCGCCATCGTCAACGTGATCGTTGCACTCGGCATTGTGCCTGATGGCGAGACGTCCACCGGTTGGATACTACTCAAGGCGATTTGGGAGGGTGTGTTCACCGTTCTGCCGATTATGATCGCTTACAATGCGGCCAAGAAACTGGACGTCGACCCTTGGCTCGGCGGTGCGATTATGGCCGCGCTTATGACCCCGCAGCTTACTGGCGTGATGTCCGGAATGTCCGGGACGTCCGTATCCAGCGCTCTCTCCGGGGAGATTCAATGCTCGGCCACCGCCACATTCGGCACCGAAACCTGCACCGTGTCGGCGTTCGGCATACCGATTCAACTCAACGACTACAGTGGCAACATCTTCGTACCATTGCTCATGGCCGCCGTGCTCGCCGTGGTCTACCGCGGGCTGAAGCGCGTCATTCCCGACAGCGTACAGCTGGTGTTCGTGCCATTCCTCTCACTGGTCGTCGTTTTTGCGCTCACCATACTGGTTATCGGGCCTCTGGGAATATGGCTCGGCAGCGGGCTGGGAGCGGCCACAGCATGGCTTAACGCGCACGTGCCATTCCTGTTCGCGCTCATCATCCCGATGCTCTACCCGTTTCTCGTGCCGCTCGGTCTGCACTGGCCGTTGAACGCCCTGATACTGATGAACATTCAGACGCTCGGCTACGACTTCGTCCAAGGTCCGATGGGTGTATGGAACTTCGCCTGCTTCGGTGCCACCGCCGGCGTACTCGTGCTGGCCGTACGCGGCAAGGATTCGGCCATGCGGCAGACCGCGGTGGGGGCGTTGCTCGCGGGATTGCTGGGTGGCGTTTCGGAACTGAGCCTGTACGGCATCCATCTGCATCACCGCCGCGTCTACCGCTGGCTGCTCGCCGGCTGCGCGGCCGGCGGAGTGACCAGCGCGGTGTTCGGCTGGCTGTTCCCGTCCGTGCTGCCATCCGGCCAGATGGTCCGGGGCGTTACGACTACGGCATTCGCCTTCTCCTCGTTGCTGACGATTCCGGTGTTCGATCGGATGTGGGTGTACGCGCTGTCCATCGCCGTTGCGTTTGTAATGGCGATGGTGCTGACGGTGCTGTTCGGGTACCGTACGCCGCCGCGCGCCACGGAGGCGCAGATGGTCTCGGCGGGCGAGAACGCACGCCCGCAGGATATGGCGAGGGGGATTGACACGACCGTGTCGGATGTGGAGTCTGCGGAAGATTCTCCATCGCGGGCTGCCCCTGATCGGGCTCTTGACTCCAACGCCATCTTGTCGCCGGTCGCCGGCCGGTTGATGAATCTGGAAGCGACTGGCGATCCGGTGTTCGCCTCCCGCGCGCTGGGGGAGGGTGTAGGCGTCGTGCCGGAGACGACCGGTGAGACAGCCGTGCTCGCACCGGTCAGTGGCATGCTGAAAACCGTGGCCCGAACCGGCCATGCCTTCGGCATTAAAACCGATGGCGGCATCGAGGTGCTGGTTCATATCGGCATTGACACCGTCGATATGGATGGCGAGGGATTCGCTGTGGTCGTGGCTAAAGGCGAGCGGATCGCGGCGGGAGAGCCACTGGCCACCGTGGATTTCGGCAAAGTCGCGGCGGCCGGGCACAGCGTTGTGGTGGTGGTGACGGTGGTCAACGCCGCTGAACTGACCGTGGTCACGCCGTTGATCGGCGACGGTAGCGGCGACAACAACGGCGGTGACTGCAAAACCGTATCAGCCGGCAGCCCGATCATCGATGTGGAACAATGACGTTGCGAAAGGATGCCATGGAAATACTGCGAGTGTTCAACAACAACGTCGTGCTCGCCAAAGGCGGCGACGGCGGTGAGGTGATTCTCACCGGCCGTGGACTGGGGTTCCAGGCCAAGCCGGGGCAGACGGTCGACGAGTCGAAAGTCGTGCGCACCTTCGTGCCGTCGGACGGGCGTGACCCGGACCATCTGGCGCAGATGCTGGCGGACATTCCGCCCGAAATCATCCGCGTGGTCGTCGAATCCATGCAGGAAGCCGGACTGGGGGAGCGTGAGACCGGCAGCACCACGCTGGTCATGGCCTTGTCGGATCACGTGGCGAATGCGGTGGAGCGGGTGCGGCGCGGCATCGACATTACCTACCCGCTGCTCGGCGAGGTGAGCAACCTGTACCCGCAGGAATACGCGCAGGGGCGTGCGATGCTCGCATCGCTCAATGCGCGGCTCGACGTCACGCTGCCGGACGGCGAGGCCACCGCGCTTGCCATGCATCTGGTCAACGCCGGCTTCGCCACCGGCGACCTGTCCTATACGTATACGATGACGGGCGTGATCCAGCAACTGCTTGACATTATCGACCACAGCTACGGCATCACGTTGGACCGCAGTTCCGTGAATGTGGGCAGGTTCATCACCCATCTGCGTTACCTGTTCGTACGCATCCACCAGCACCAGCAACTGACGGATGAGCCGGCACCGGTGATGAAGGTGATTCGTGAGTCCTATCCCGCCGCGCTACGATGCGCGCGAACCATCGCCTCCCTGCTCGAACTGCGCCTCGACACGGATATCAGCGACGACGAAACCGCCTATCTGGCAATGCACGTCGCCCGAGTCACCGGCCACGCATCGTAGCGAATCAGCGAATCGGCTCGAGTGTACCGGTCATTTCGGCGAAATTCGAGGTGGCATTTGAAGCAGCGGCCTGTGCGGTCTTTTCCAGCGCGGAGGCGTCGGGTACGCGCACGATCAGCGCGCGATGATCCACTGAGAAACGAATATGTTTGGTCTCCGGTAGCATGTCGCCGTCCACCTGCGCTTTGGCCGGCTTTTCCAATGTGATTTCGGCACTGACGCCCTGAACCTGTTCGATGGTCGAGTTCGTGAACAGCGGGTTCTGTTCGGGCTTGCCGATAATCGTCTGATGCACCACGTCGCCGAACAGATTGGCCCAGCCGAGGATGCCGCCGGTGGTGTCGATGATTTCGAAGTCCAGCAGACCATCGTCATAGGATGCCGCCGGCATCAGCGAGAACATGGGAATCTGGCCGCAGTTGCCGGCCATCACCGTGCGGAAATCGAGATTCTTGATGGTGTGGGTCGAGCCGTCGGCGCTGGTGACTGTCAGCGTGCCGCGGAACTTCGGCGCGAACAGGTTCTTCACGCCGCCCACGAAGTAGGCGAGCCAGCTGATGTTCGCCTTGAGCTCGGGGTTGGTGTCGTCGATCATGGCCGCATCGAAGCCGATGCCGGCGATGATGAGGAAGGCGTGGCCGTGGTCGTCCTCCGGGTGGTCGAGCAGGGTGAGATGGCCCATGTCCACCAGGCGGGAGCCGTGGGAGGTGGCCACGGTCAGCGCGGCGTCGATATCGTCCACGGGAACGCCCATATTGCGGGCAAACAGGTTGCCGGTGCCGATGGGGATGATGCCCAGCGCATGGCCGGTGCCGGAGACGGCGCTCGCCACCGTGCGCACCGTGCCGTCGCCGCCGACCGCGATCACCACGTCGGCGCCGTCCTCCAGCGCCTCAAGCGCGCAGACCCTGCCGTCCTTGTCAAGCTGGGTGTCGTAGAAGCGGATGCGATTGAGCCCCTTGGCCTCGCAGAACCTCTGGATATGCAGCCTGCGGGCTTCGGCCTGCGGTTTGGACGGATTCACGATGAAGGCGTACTGCACCTCGTCGTCCCGGCGCTTCTCCAGCGTCTGAGCCAGCTTGCGGCGGCGCTGCGCGCGCAGAGCGATGACGATGACGGCGATGAGCACCACCACAATGGCGATTGCGGCGATGATCAGAAACACGGTGAGGGCAGGCTGAGGCATGGCTCCTATTGTTATCGGTGGGGAGGTCGTTTGCGGCCATGGTGCGCCGTACGTGAACATTTCCTGCACGCAACAGCCCCGTGGGGCGTGATTATGGTTCAATCGCGTCTCATCTGACGAAATTGGCCGGGTGGACCCGTCCGCGGACTTTCCCGGGCTTCCCTGTGATTTCCGCGTGACTCCCGCGCATTCGGCCATTGTCGGTGTCTGCTTACGCGGCTAGTCTGGTGCCCATGCTTGATATTCAATTCATCCGTGAACACACCGATATCGTCAAGGAATCCCAGCGCAAGCGCGGCGAGTCCGTGGAGCTCGTCGACGAAGTGCTCTCCTCCGACACCGCACGTCGTGAGGCGCTGAAGGCCTTCGAAGAGGCTCGCGCCCAGCAGAAGGAAATCGGCAAGAAGGTCGCCTCCGCCCCGGCGGACGAGAAGGCCAAGCTCATCGCCGAAACCAAGGAACTGTCCCAGAAGGTCTCCGAATACAAGTCCAAGGCCGATTCCGCAGCCGAGGAATACACCACCGCCATGTGGAAGCTCTCCAACATCGTGGAGCCCGAAGCTCCCGAAGGCGGCGAGGATGACTACGTGGTCGTCAAGAAGGTTGGCCAGATTCGCGACTTCGCGGCCGAAGGCTTCGAGCCCAAGGACCACCTGACCCTCGGCACCGGCGTGGCCGGCATCGACATGCGCCGCGGCGTCAAGGTCGGCGGCTCCCGCTTCTATTTCCTGCGTGGCCAGGTGGCCCGCATGCAGATTGCCATGCTCACCATGGCCGTGGACCAGGCCGAGGAGCACGGCTTCACGCTGGCCATCACCCCGACGCTCGTGCGCCCCGAGGTCATGCGCGGCACCGGCTTCCTGAACTCCCACGCCGACGAGATCTACCGTCTGCGCGAGCCCGATGACCAGTACCTGGTCGGCACTTCCGAAGTGGCGCTCGCCGGCATGCACGAGAACGAGATCCTCGACCTCGGCAACGGCCCGCTGCGCTACTGCGGTTGGTCCTCCTGCTACCGCCGCGAGGCCGGTGCCGCAGGCAAGGATACTTCCGGCATCATCCGCGTCCACCAGTTCGACAAGGTGGAGATGTTCGTTTACGCCAAGCAGGAGGACTCCTACAAGGAGCATGAGCACCTGCTGGCCATGGAGCAGGAAATGCTCGGCAAGGTCGAGGTGCCGTACCGCATCATCGATACCGCTGCCGGCGATCTGGGCTCTTCCGCAGCCCGCAAGTTCGACTGCGAGGCGTGGGTGCCGACCCAGGGTCGCTACCGCGAGCTGACCTCCACCTCCAACTGCACCGAATACCAGGCCCGTCGCCTGAACATTCGCGAACGTATGGAAGATGGCGGCACCCGCGCCGTTTCCACGCTGAACGGTACGCTGGCCACCACTCGTTGGCTGGTCGCCATTCTCGAGAACCACCAGCAGAAGGACGGCTCCATCGTCATTCCTCAGGCCATGCGTGCCTACATGGGTGGCAAGGAAGTCATCGAGCCGACCAAGTGGGAAGCCTGATAAAGTTTGGGTTTGCTTGGCAGAGTCTGATAGCTTGGGTAGCTCGGTTGAGTGTGGCGACTCGGGTTTGTTTATCGGTTCCACTGAGTTGCTGGTCTGCTGAACTGCTGAGCTGTTGAAACGGACTTCTGCAATACGAAATCTGGAAGTCTGAGGATGCCTGGCATTTGACATTTGCCGATTTCTGGCTTTTCTGGCTTATGGGAAGGGACTCGCGGTGAGCGGGTCCCCTCTTTTTTGTTTTCGCCGCGTTCTTTCCTTTGTCCTTGCTCGCTTTCTTCCCCTCGTTCTTTGGGTTGTGCTATATTAGCGTTTCGTGCGTGATGCACATGGGTAGGTGTCTGAGC
>ERZ1673693.2248-NODE-2248-length-11381-cov-3.478103_pt1 | contig 11381 bp, 9 predicted proteins | sample MGYA00580223_ERZ1673693 | MGnify/ENA primary metagenome ERZ1673693 (study PRJEB41218, sample SAMN15661741) | gut metagenome | host: Homo sapiens | place: Canada: London | collected 2015-08-20/2019-03-30 | study: EMG produced TPA metagenomics assembly of...
AGGGGAGTGTCGGTTCTTCGACGATGCCTCATAAGCGCAATCCTTTCCGTGCGATGGAACTTTCGACGAATGCACGCCTGGTTCGCGGATGTGCAGCTACGTTGATGGAGTGTTTGGAACTCGAACACGAACGCGATCCCCGAGGGGCTTCGGCAGAAATCCCGATTTTCACGCAGATTTGCTCTCTTGTCCATGCTTCCGTCGAGCGGGCAATCGGTCTTGTCAAGCATTTGCATGTATATCCTGCGCATATGCAGCGGAATCTTGACTGCCTGCACGGCCTGATTTTTTCGGAGGCCGTGATGATGCAACTCGGCAAGCGTATGGGCCGTCAGACGGCTCATGCCATTGTCCATGAGCTTTCCATGCGGGCTTTTCAGCAGGAATGCAGTCTGGGCGAGCTGCTGAAGCAGGATCCCCGGATTCAGCCGCATTTATCTGCGGAGGATATTGATGCCATCATGCAGCCGGAACACTATATCGGCTTGGCACCTCTTTTCGCTGAGAGGATCAAACAGCAAAAGGATGCGTACTTTTCTGCGCTGAAACATGATAAATAAGCGGTTTCGTCCTTGTTGCGTGTACATGCACTTTAGATGTACACGCTTTTTCTTTTTGCTGCATATATAGTACGCCTGGAATATACAAAAAGATAAAAAGGTCTTGCATCCTTGTAATGTTTAGTGTATACTAACACATGTATTCTTGAGAGAAACGGTTTTATTTTTCGAGGGGGATTCATATGTTTCATAGAATCGGAAAGAAATACCGCGAGACCGCACTCATCAAACTCATTGTGCTGGGTCTCGTGATTGGTATCTTCATTGCGGTGGCTGTACCTGCGGCCGTTCCTGCCGTCGCGGTACTCGGCGATCTCTTTGTTCGTGCCCTCAAGGGCATTGCGCCGGTACTGGTCTTCGTCCTGGTCATGAATGCACTGGCACAGAAGAATTCGGATGCCAGTGCTTCGATGAAGCCGATTGTCCGGCTTTATGTCGTAGCGACGTTCTGCGCTTCGCTTGTCGCCGTCGCGTATTCGTTCCTCTTCCCGACGACGCTGCATCTTCAGGTGGCAGATGCGCAGCTGGCGCCGCCATCGGGCATCGTTGAGGTCCTGCACAATCTGATCCTGTCCGTCGTGGATAATCCGATCCATGCGCTGGCAACAGCGAACTATATCGGTATCCTTGGCTGGGCCTGCCTGGCTGGCATTGCGCTGCATTCCGCAGGGGATTCGACGAAGGCCATGCTCAATGACTTTGCCAAGACGGTCACGAAGATTGTCCAGTGGGTCATCCGTTTCGCTCCGTTCGGTATCATGGGACTGGTGGCCAATGCCATCGGTACGAGTGGCCTCGGTGCCTTGGTCGGCTATATCCAGATCCTTGGCGTGCTGCTGGCTGCCTTCTTCTCCGTGGCCCTTATCATGAATCCTTTGATTGTTTATCTGCACCTTCATCGCAACCCGTATCCTTTGGTATGGACGACTTTGAAGGAAAGCGGCCTCTATGCGTTCTTCACGCGCAGCTCGGCCGCCAATATCCCGGTCAACCTTTCCCTTTGCGAACGCTTGGGTCTCGATGAGGATACGTATTCCATCTCGATCCCGCTGGGCGCAACAATCAATATGAGCGGTGCAGCCATCACGATTGCCGTGCTGTCCCTCGCCGCAGCTCATACGCTTGGCATTGCTGTCGATCTGCCGACAGCACTCCTGCTTTGCCTCGTTTCGACGGTCGGTGCCTGTGGCGCTTCGGGTGTAGCCGGTGGGTCGCTGCTGCTGATCCCCGTTGCCTGTGCCTCCTTTGGTATTGGCAATGATATCGCCATGCAGGTCGTCGGTGTCGGCTTCATCATCGGTGTCATCCAGGATGCCTGCGAGACGGCTCTCAACAGTTCGACGGATGTACTCTTCACGGCTACGGCTGAGTTTGCCCAGCGCGCCAAGGAAGGCAAGCTGCATGATGGGGATATGGTATCGCACAGCAACTGAGACTCCTGATTTATAAGAGCGTATAAGATGAATAAAAACCCGCTGCAGCCAGGTGAGAGTCACTTGGCGGGGCGGGTTTTATTGTGCCCGATCGGCAGCGCGCAAGAAAAGAACTTCGCCTACTGCCGCGGCGTTCTGACATCGGGCATTGCCGTTCTTTCGTGTTGGGATCCAGCTTTGTGGGCAGGCACTGCGCTCCTGCAGGCGCCATACACTCCTCCGCTTTGGCCAGCATCTCCGCACAGAGTTGCATACCTTTAGTTATCCATCGTCATCGATGCTTGAAGACATAAAAAGATGGCCCGGAGGCCATCCCTGGAAAGGATTATTTGCGGATGATCAGAGCCATGAAGACGAGATCTTCGGTCTTGGAGATATTCTGGATGCCGTGCGTTTCGCCATCCGGGCAGAACGTTGTCGTGCCGGCTTCGATGACGGATTCCTGGCCGTTGTCGTTGTAGAGGGCTTTGCCTGAAAGGATGTGATATGTTTCCGTATTGCCTTCGTGCTTGTGGACGGCAATGCCGCAGAGTGGCGGGACAATGACTTTTGCGTACATATCGCATTTGCCGTCAAGTTCTGCTGGTGTGAGCAGTTTGACGATCGTGATGGTGCCGAGGCCTTTCTGTGCCTGACCTGGAGCTGGTTCAATGAATGCCATGATAAAAACTCTCCTTTTGAACATCGATGCCTTGCCGCAAGGTGGCAAGTTTGCTACAATAAACATACAATACTTGTTTCGATAAAAATGCGGGGATTCCTCTAAACAGATGGAATTTGCGCGTTATTTTTTTGGAGGACATGACATGGTTTATCTTTTGAAGTTCGGCGCCAGCTGGATCTTGCCGCCGGGCATCTTCATCCTGGCTTTTTTTGTGCTGTCCTGGTGGCTTTATCAGAAGCGTCGTGAAAAGAAAGCCGCGTGCATCTTGTTTTCCCTGACTTTTGTGTTCTATCTCTTGTGTACGGGCTGGCTGGCGGAAAAGACGATGGGCTGGCTGGAGTCCGCTTATGAGCCGTCGGCGAATCCGCAGGGGGATGTCATCATCATGCTCGGGGGTGGTGCGTATGATGATACGCCGGATGTCGATGGTACCGGCACGCTCTGTGCCAGTCCGGCAAGCCGTCTGCTGGCAGCTGTGCGTCTGCAGCGCCGTCTCGATGTCCCCATCCTGCTCTCGGGCGGGCAGGTTTATGAAGATACGGGCGCCGAGGCCAAGATTGCCAGGCGCGTACTCATGAGCCTCGGGGTGCCGGAAGACAAGATCCTGACGGAAACGAAGAGCATCAACACGAGCCAGAATGCCCGCTTCTCGGCAGAGATCTTGCGGGAACAGGGACTGTCCCATCCCATCCTCGTGACGAGTGCTTTTCATATGAAGCGCTCGGTGTTGAATTTCGCCAAGCAGGGGGTCGAGGTGGAGCCGTTCCCTGCGGATTATATGGTCTCGCATCATCCTGTCTTTCACTATACGAAATTGCGTCCGCAGACTGAGGCGTTGCTCGATAATGTGACAGTCCTGCAGGAAACCTTGCGGACCTTTGTGACGAGGTATCTCGAATGACTAAGAATTTGACGCAGGGCGGTCCTGCGAAGCTGATTTTTTTCTTCACGATGCCGCTCATCGCCGGCAATATCTTCCAGCAACTCTATGCGTTCATCGATACGCTGATCGTCGGCCGTTTCCTGGGGGTCAATGCCCTGGCTGCCGTCGGCTGTACGGGGGCGCTGATGTTCCTGATGCTGGGCTTTGTCATCGGTTTCACGACCGGACTCAGTATTTATACCGGGCAGCGTTTCGGTGCCAGGGATGAGCAGGGCGTACGCCAGAGTGCAGCGGCTTGTGCCATCCTGGCCGTATTGATGTCCATCATCCTGACCATCGCGGGGTCTCTTCTCTGTCATCAGCTGCTTGTCTGGATGCAGACGCCCGACGAGATCCTGGCGGGCGCGTATTCCTTTATCAGCATTATCTATGGTGGTATCATGTTTTTCGTGCTGTTCCAGACGCAGACCAATCTCGTGCGGGCGCTCGGTGACAGTACGATGCCGACTGTACTCCTGGCTGCGGGCCTGACCCTCAATATTATTTTTGAGCCGCTGGCCATTCTGGTTCTTGATTGGGGCATACCGGGTGCTGCCCTGGCAACGATAGCCTCTCAGGTCTGCGGCAATCTCCTTTGCCTGCTCTATATCTGGAAAAAGGTGCCGGCACTCCATATCCAGCGTGAAGACTGGCATCTTTCGCGCGCTATTTTCTGGGAACACCTGCGCATTGCCCTGCCTATGGGCTTCCAGTCTTCCATCATTGCCATCGGTGCGGTCATCCTGCAGGTGGCACTCAATGGACTTGGCCCGCTGGCTGTGGCCGCTTATGCAGCCGCACAGAAAATCGAATCCATTGCCATGATGCCGATGATGTCGTTCGGTTTGGCCATGGCGGCTTATACGGCTCAGAACTACGGTGCGCGTCAGTTCCACCGCATTGAAGAAGGAGTCTGGAAATGCTCGGCCATGTCCGTGACGTTCAGCATCCTGGCCGGCCTGTCCCTGATCTATTTCGGTACGGATATCATGCATCTTTTCGTGGGCAATGGCCAGGCGGAGGTCGTTGCCTACGGTGAGCAGTATCTCATTGTCAATGGTTCCTGCTATTGGATCCTTTCGTTCCTCTTCATCTTCCGCTATACGCTGCAGGGGCTGGGGCAGAGCATTGTGCCGACGATTGCGGGCATCATGGAACTCTTGATGCGCGCGGCTGCCGCACTTTTCCTCTGCGGCTGGCTCGGGTATCTCGGTGCCTGCCTTGCCAATCCCATGGCTTGGATCGGCTCGTGTGTTCCCCTGGCCATCGCCTTTTTCTGGACGCGTCGCAGCCTCAAGGAAAAATATACGGCAGATTCCTTAGAATAGCAGCAGCCCCCGGCAGGATTCGGGGGCTTTGTTGTCGAAAACAGGATACAACGAACCAATCATTGTGATCCATGCTCATGATGCCGGGGGATTTTATGACATCAAGGCATGAAATTTTATGAAGGGGTGGATGATCGATGTATCAAGACGAGTATAAGCGCTGGGCTGCTGCGGATCTGCAGGATTTTGACCTGAACAAGGAATTGCGTGACATCGCAGGAGATGATGAGGCCATCAAGGACCGCTTTGCAATCGCACTGGAGTTTGGTACGGCTGGCTTGCGCGGCGTGCTGGGCGCCGGCACGAACCGCATGAACATCTGGGTGGTGCGCCAGGCAACGCAGGGCGTGGCTGACTGGGTCAAGACGCAGGGCGGCACGCAGACCGTGGCTATCAGCTATGACAGCCGTCTCAAGGGCTGGAATTTTGCACGGGAGGCTGCCGGCGTCCTGGCGGCAAATGGCATCCATGTGCGCCTGTATGAAGAACTCATGCCAGTTCCGGCACTGAGCTTTGCCACGCGTTACTATCATTGCAATGCAGGCATCATGATCACGGCTTCGCATAACCCTGCCCAGTACAATGGTTACAAGGCATACGGCCCCGACGGCTGCCAGATGACGGACGACGCAGCTGCCGTGGTTTACGCATCCATCCAGAAGACGGATGTACTGACGGGAGCCAAGCATATGAGCTTTGCGGAAGGCGTTGAGAAAGGGCTCATCCAGTTTGTCGGTGAGGACTGCAAGGATGCGTTCTATGCAGCCATCGAGGGCTGCCAGGTTCGCCCGGGCCTGGCAAAATCGGCTGGACTCAAACTTGTGTATTCCCCGCTCAACGGTACGGGACTCGTACCGGTTACGCGCGTACTCAAGGATATCGGTATCAAGGATATCACTATCGTGCCGGAGCAGGAATATCCGAACGGCTATTTCACGACTTGCAGCTATCCGAATCCGGAAATCTTTGAAGCTCTGGCCAAAGGCTTGGAGCTGGCGAAGAAAGAAGGCGCCGATCTCATGCTGGCAACGGATCCCGATGCCGATCGTGTGGGCATTGCCATGAAATGTGCCGATGGTTCCTATGAGCTGGTCTCTGGCAATGAGATGGGTGTCCTGCTGCTCGACTATATCTGCCAGGGCCGCATCGAGAAAGGCACGATGCCGAAGGATCCGGTAGCCGTCATGTCCATCGTTTCGACGCCGCTGGCAGATAAGGTCGCTGAGCATTATGGCGTTGAGCTGCGTCATGTGCTGACGGGATTCAAGTGGATCGGCGACCAGATTGCTGGCCTTGAGGCTGCGGGGCAGACGGATCGTTTCATCTTTGGCTTTGAAGAAAGCTATGGATATCTCGCCGGCCCATATGTCCGCGACAAGGATGCTGTCGTTTCTTCGATGCTGATCTGCGAGATGGCCGCATATTACCGTTCCATCGGTTCTTCCATCAAGCAGCGCCTGGAGGAAATCTATCAGCAGTACGGCCGTTACTACAATAAGGTGGATTCCTTCTCGTTCCCGGGGCTCTCGGGCATGGATACGATGAAAGGCATCATGGAGCATCTGCGCAAGGAGCCGCCGACGGAATTTGCCGGCAAGAAGGTTACGTCGGTCATCGATTATGCAGAGCCTGAGAAGACGGGCCTGCCGAAAGCCAATGTCCTGACGTATCGGCTCGACGATGGTTCTACGGTTGTCGTGCGCCCGTCCGGCACGGAACCGAAGATCAAGACGTATTTCACGACGCTCGGCAAGGATCTCGATGAGGCCAAGGCGGAGAAAGACAAGCTGGCAGAAGCGGTAAAACCGTGGATGGCTTGAGGCTTGAAGGAAAAAGCAAGACTGAGGTGTATTGGATGAATTTATCAGCAAAGGGATTTGGCGCTCAAGGCATTCGGGGCATCTATCCCGATGATGTCAACGAGGATCTGGCATATCGTGTCGGCCGTGTTTTCCCGGCACTCGTTAATGCCCGGCGCGTGGCGGTTGGCCATGATATCCGTCTCTCGAGCCCGTCCCTGCAGGCAGCTCTCGTAAAAGGGCTGATGGAAGCGGGCTGTGACGTGCTGGACATCGATTTGTGCGGCACGGAAATGGTGGCCTTTGCCACGGCGCATTATCAGCTGGATGGCGGCATCATGATTACGGCTGGCCATGATCCCCAGGCGTACAATGGCATGGCTTTTGTGCGTGCAGGGGGGTGCTTGGCCTTTGACGAGACAGGGCTAAAGGAACTTTCCCGGCTTGTCCTGTCCGGCAAGCTTGCGCCGGCTGCCAGTCAGCCCGGAACGGTGGAGAAAGAGGACGTCACCGAAGCGTACATCGCGGATATCCTCTCTCATATCAATCTCGACAAGCTCAAGCCGTTCCGGATCGTTGCCAATACGGTCAACAGCGCAGCAGGACCGGTCATCAACGCCATCGAGAAGAAACTGCCCTTTGATATCGTCAAGGTCAACAATATCCCTGACGGCAATTTCCCGAATGGCGGTCCGGATCCCCTGCTGCCGGAAAACCGTGAGGCTACGGCCAGGGCCGTCCTTGAGAATGAGGCGGATCTCGGCATTGCCTGGTCTTGTGATTTCAGCCACTGTGTCCTGTTTGATGAACAGGGCCAATGCATCGAAGCCTGCAGTATGCCCGCTGAGGGCGGTATGCTCTCTTGGCTGCGCGTCATGGAACGTCTCTCGCAGTCAAAGGGCAAGACAATCTCTGAACTCATGTCCTGAGGCAGGATCTGTCTGCCGACTCTGGTGCCCGGGCAGATGGAACGATGTTTGCAGTTCGGAGTTCACAGTAAGAACAATGCATGATATAATAAGGTCGTATGGTAATACACATGACTCATATGGCCGCCTGGAAGCCTGAGGCTCCTTCATGCGGTTGTAACGGGAAAAAGGAAGAGGAGTGTTACAAAGATGAGTTTAAAACTGAAATCCGGCTTTACGTTTGACTATGATAACCTGTATGGTGAAGGCAAAGTCACGGAAGACGATCTGAAGTTTTATGAAAAAGATCTCAAGAAGGCTCACGAGGCCATGAAGGTCATGCGTGAGACGGGCTTCATCCGTGCCCACCTTTCCAAAGATGGCGAACCGGAAAAAGTCCTGTTCTCGCAGCTGCCGTACGTTGAGGAAGGCCATCTGAACAGCCCGAGTTCGCTCAAGCATCTGCAGGAACTCACGGATCATGTGAAAGGCAATGTCGACGTTGTCGTTTCGATGGGTATCGGTGGTTCCTACCTCGGCAACAAGGTCCTGTTCGATGTTCACTGCGGTGCATTCTGGAATGAACTTTCCAAGGAAGAGCGCAATGGTTTCCCGCAGGTATACTTCAGCGGCAACAACATCGACCCGCGCAGCACGGGGGATCTCATCCATCATCTCGAGTATGAATCCAAGGTCCTGCAGTGTCATGAGAAACGCAATCTCAAAGTCCTGCTGCTCGTCATCTCGAAATCCGGCGGTACGCTCGATACGATGTCGAACTTCATGGTTGTTTACGATGCCCTGCAGAAGTTCCCGGGCATTGATGTCGAGGTGGTCGCCGTCACGGACCCGAATACCGAGAATCCGACGCTGCTCAAGAAGCTGGCCATTGAGAAGGGCTGGCCGCAGTATGCGGTACCAGACGGTGTCGGCGGGCGCTTCACGATTTTCTGCGAGGTCGGTCTGTCGCTGGCTGCCTGCATCGGTTTTGATATCCAGTCCTTCCTCGATGGTGCGAAAGATATGGACAAGGCCTGCCAGAATGATGATATCTGGCAGAATCCGGCTATGCTCAACGCTTTCCTGAAGTTTGCCGCTTCGGAGAAGCATGGCCGTGATATCGAAGTCATGATGCCTTATGGTGATTACCTCAAATCTGTTTCCGAGTGGTACATCCAGCTTCTCGCTGAGTCTCTCGGCAAGCAGTTCAACAAAGAAGGCAAGGAAGTCTGCTATGGCCGCACCCCGCTCGTTGCTGTCGGCACGACGGATATGCATTCGCAGACGCAGCAGCATCAGGAAGGCAAGCTCAACAAGGTCGTACAGTTTGTCAAGGTTGACAAATGGGAAAATGACCTCAAGATCCCGAATGTCTTCCCGGAAGCCCAGAAATTGGCCGATATCTCTGGCGTCACGATGAGCCAGGCTCTCGAGGTCGCTCGTCAGTCCAATGCGGATGCCCTCGCTTCCAACAAGCGCTACAATGCTTGCTTCACGCTGCCGGAACTCACTCCGTATCATCTCGGTGAACTCCTGTACATGCTGGCTATGAGCGTTGCCTATGAAGGCGAACTCGCTGATGTCGATGCCTTCAACCAGCCGGGTGTTGAGTCCTACAAGCGCATCATGGGACCGAAACTCGCGGCTCTCAAGGCACAGAATAACGAATAATGGTTCAGCTCGTCTGAGCCTCTGCATGGTGAATCAAAGCTCTGCCGGTCCTGTATCGGCAGGGCTTTTTTGTCCCGTTTTCAGGAGGTGGCGCTTTGGCGATTTCGTTGACGAAGCATCAAAAATACGGAGCCGTATTCCTGGCAGGCGTAGTCCTGCTGGCAGGATTCTCTCTATCTGGCGAAGATGAGCAGCTGGAGCTGCAGCCTGCTGTGGCAGCTCATACAGGAAAAACGGATGAGCATGCTGTCAGGCAGACTCGAAGGGATGAAGCAGCTGCCTGGGACGAGGTTCCTTTGTCGGAGCTTCGCAATCCTTTTTCGCTTCGCCATGAGCAGCGTGGTGAAGAATCTTCTGGACAAGATGAAAAAAATGCAAGCTTGCCTGACCGCAAGACAGGGGTGACAAAGACGCGCGGGACAGGTGCTTCCGGCTCCCCTGAGAACCGGCAGGGATCTGCGGCAAAGCCAGCTCAGCAGGCAGAGAAGCGGCCCGCTGCCATCGCTTTGCGCGGGATATTCTATGGGGATCCTGGCCGCTTTGCTATTCTTTCGGCAGGGGAACGGAGTGCATCCCTTACAGAAGGAGAATCCCTGGCTGGCTGGCGAGTCATGAAAATTGAGCAGGATGGTGTCCTTTTGCAGGGGCCTCAAGGGGAACAGTATCTCCGGGTCATTCATACCAATCATCATTCCGATTAAGGTTCAGGAACTGGAAAGGAAGGTACAGGCATGGGTATCAGAAGGCAGTCGTTTGTCTTGGGCAGTCTCGCTGCTGTCTGGTTTGCAGGCAGTTTTTCCCTAGGGACTCCTGCTTTGGCGTCGCCGGTCCAGGTACGCGTCGAGAGCGGGGAGGTGCGCGATGTCATGATGTCGCTGGCACGCATGGAAGGTCTCAGTCTCATCTTCGATGAAGATATCAGCGGGCAAGTGACGATTTCTGCGACGGCGGAACCAGAGCAGCTGCTGCAGCAGGTCGCGGCTCTGAAGGGATTGGTACTTGTACGGGAGGGCAATTCTTATCTGGTTACGCTGCCGACGAAAGCCGCTGCTCTGAAACGTGTCCATGTCTATCATGTGCGTCATGCTGACCCGCATGAACTTGCTCAGGCAGCTCGTCTGGTCATGGCAGCAGGAAATCCCGCCGGTGAGTCTGCGCCAGAAGCGACGGGAGCTGCGGAACGCATCCTGGTGGACAATGCGACGAACAGCCTGTTGCTCTATGGTGATGCGGCAGAGGTGCATCATACGCTGTCTTTGTTGGAAGAACTTGATGTAGAGCCACGTCAGGTATCGCTTGAGGCAAAGGTTGTGGCCATATCGAAAGATGCTGCGAAACAGCTGGGCATTGAATGGCAGTGGTCGAGTTTGCCTCGTTATCCGGAACACAGTGAAACGTATCGCCACAAGGGAACGAACCGGGAAGAGAAGGAGTATGAGATCCATCGCGATACGGGAGGCGATGGGGTACCTGGTATCATCCAGTTTGGCCGTGGACCGGAAGGGATCCCGTTTGAATTTTACTATGGAGCCAAACTCAATGCACTCGTGTCGGATGGCAAGGCCAAGATCCTTGCGCGTCCGAATATCACCACGCTGCAAGGGCGCGAGGCCGTCATCAATATCGGCGGCGAGGTCCCTGTGCCGACCCAGACCGTCAATGAGACTTCGACGACAACGACATTTTCCTATCGGCAGGCGGGCATCATCTTGCGGTGCCGTCCGCGCCTGCATGAAGATGGGCTCATTACCGCTGAGGTCCATACCGAAGTCAGTTCGCCGCTTTACGTGGCAGATATCAAGGCGTATCGCTTCCAGAATCGCCGTGCGGATACGACCGTATCGCTGAAGGATGGCGAAACTATGGTCATCGGTGGTCTGATTGGCAGTGAGGAGTCCCGTACGATGAGCAAGATCCCGTTCCTCGGAGATCTTCCCATCCTGGGGAATTTTTTCCGCAGTATCAAGAAAAGCCATTCTGAGTCCGAGGTCATGATTTTCCTGACAGCACATGCATTGCCCTGTGATGACGCTGAGACTGATGCTGATCATGTCCTGTGATGCATGGTGCAGGAAGAAGGAACGAGAAAAGGAGCT
>ERZ1673693.2254-NODE-2254-length-11341-cov-23.608719_pt1 | contig 11341 bp, 10 predicted proteins | sample MGYA00580223_ERZ1673693 | MGnify/ENA primary metagenome ERZ1673693 (study PRJEB41218, sample SAMN15661741) | gut metagenome | host: Homo sapiens | place: Canada: London | collected 2015-08-20/2019-03-30 | study: EMG produced TPA metagenomics assembly of...
TGTGGTGATTTCTGTTAATTTGTACTTGACAAGAGGTCATTACATATCAGTTACACAGCGGAACATCCCATACTGTTACAACTTTATCTGCCTCCTCTACATAAACTTCTGCATAGTCATGCGAAGCTTCCCATGCATCAAAGGCGTTGACATTCGTCGGTAAATGCCATTCAATTTTTGCATAAGCATCAAGGGCTTCCTGATTCGTTGTATACCATTTTACAAAATCCCACGCTGCATCGAATTTCGTTGTGCCACTGTTAATTACAATATTATTCATAGTAACAGTATCAATATAATTGGTGCCAGATGTCGGTCCGTTTGGAAAAGCAATATAATCAAGAGTCTCTTTTACAGAAGTTCCCTCAAAAAGGCCGTTTGCTCCTGGGTCAGGACAAATAATAATCATTCCTGCCAGACCAGACAGGAAAAGTGATGCGGCATTGGTTTCCACAAGCGTATCATAATCGGCCTGGGCCCCGCTTTCCACCATCCGCTGTACCATCTCAAGCATCTCAACAGATTCCGGAACATTCAGCGCACATGCAGTAACATCTTCGTTATAAAGTTTTGCGCCATTACATGTCAACAGCAGAAGCGTACCATGAGCCGGTTCATTGATAGCAAGTGCGGATGCAAACTCATTGCCTCCTTCTGCCTTGATTTTAGAATTTAATTCTTCAGCAAGGGCTTCCTAATCATTCCAGTTCCAGCCTTCTTTCGGATATTCCACTCCGTATTTATCAAAAACAGCCTTATTGTAGCAGATCGCATAGGAATCCGTATAACATGGAATTCCGTAAAGTGTATCCCCCACATAGTTTTGTTTCAACGGATACTCCATAAATACGCTCAAATCCATCTGATCCTCGGTAACCTTATCCTGCAATTCTGCCAACATGCCGGCATTTCCCCAGAGGCGTGTCTGCAATCCGGCCCAAAGGACATCCGGTCCTTCCTCAGTACCAAGAACTTCATTCATTAATGTGCCGTATTCCGACAACGGAGTCACCTGAAGGGTAACGTGTACCTGATTTTGGGAAGCATTATACAGGTCAACCATTTCCTGCATTTCTGTTTCCATACCCCATGTAGCATAAGTAATTTCCACAGTACCATCTTCTGAACTGCTATCGCCGCTTTCCTCGGATTTCTCTGCATTTTCAGCAGTTGTGTCTCCACCTGATTGATCGGAACCGCCACAGGCTGCAAGCGAAAAAATCAATACCAGCGTCAGCATTATAGATAAAATCTTTTTCATTCTTAATTCTCCTTTCGTGTCTTATCAAAATCATATTCTCAATAAAATGCGATATCCGGTTCTTCCTCTTCTTCTTTCTGATGAATAACTTTCGGATCAATCGCTTTCCCATCTACAACATTCCATCCCAGAAGTGCTTCCGGCGGGTCCACCAGTTTCATCTTCAATGCACCGGTTGGACATGTTTCCACACAGCATCCGCATCCCATACACGTAGATTCATTAACAAACAAAGCCTCATCACCATAATCACGGATGAATTTTTTGTGAATGGCATCAAACATACATCGCTTTTTATAACACAAACCGCAGTCAATACATTTCTCCGGATTCAAAACTGCACGGAATCTGGATTTGTTGTATATTTCCCGATAATGATATTTTCCCCCGGTTGCTGTGATATGGCGCAGGCCAGAGCAGGTGTTGACATTACAGTTGCATAATATAGTGCCAATATCTTTCAAATCCAAAGTATGAGCGACTATATGCATAGATGGAATCTTCTTTCCTGCTTTCTGTATGTAATCGAACATTTCCTCAAAGGATATTTCTTTTCCCAAATTATGTGCTATCATAAAATCTGCTGTTTCATCTGCGGAAATGCATACATGATCGTCCTGTCCGTATTCAGGATAACGAGTCCGGCAGGCACACTGGTTTTGTGTAAGCTTTTTCTTGCTTTTGAGAATTTCTTTGTAATTCTCTACCGGAAGAAGTTCCGGACAATCCTTTACCGAATCATATCTCGGACAAATCTGACTCAATCCATGAATACCCTCTTTCATAAGATCATGCATGGTTTCCTCGATACAGGGAGCAAAATCATACTCGTGGAACATGGCCACGCCTTTATAATAGGCGAAACCATTTTTCTCCATCCAGTCGGGGTTATTCTGCAGATCCGCCCACAGAGCGCCGCCGGGCGTCACAATCGGCTCGCCCGTAGTTTTATTATAGAAAATATCTCCGCTGAAATAGCGTTCCTCCAGCTGTTTTTGTACATACTCCTTGTCCATACCAAGCTTCCGGATAAAGGTGTCAGACACCATATGATCCCCAAGATCCGGTGTCCAGTCAGGATCCGGAAGGGCCATAAGAATTTTGGCACATTCCGCACTCATCTTATGTGCAAGAAGCCACGGCATATAGCGCGGATTCTCAATGCGCGGTTCGATTTTACGGGCCAGATCCATAAAAATCGGATCTATTTCTTTGTTAAAAATCGCATTAACTTCATTGAGTAGCTCCGGTGTTGTATTTGTATAATCCAGCATTTTATCGGTCCTCCTTCCACGTATTTTCTAAAGGCTGCTGATGATACCCCTGCAGACTCTCCGGCGGATCAACCAGTTTCATAGACAGCGCACCGGTCGGACATGTCAGTACGCAGCTTCCGCATCCCATACACTGCGTCTCATTAACCCATCTTCCATGGATACCTTTCTCAATATAATATTTAAACTGAATGGCATTGAACATACATCGCTTTTTAGAACACAATCCACAATTAATGCATTTTTCAACATCAATATGGGCTCTGAATCGGGATTTGGTATAATAATCCCAGGGCTTCAAACTGCTTCCGTAATCATGCATATTGGAAAGAACGCCGCAGTCAGTCACAGTGCAGTTACATAAAACATTGGATCTCGATACAATATTTGTATTCGTCTCATCCATCATATCGTTATTACGTGCAACATGTACAAATGCCTGTTTCTTTGCAGCTTTCTGTATAACCTCAAACACTTCTTTCCATGAATACTGACGAGAAAGACCCATATCAATCAAAAGCTTCGCCGCATCATCCGCTTCCACGCATACGAACATATCATCTCCCGTCTCAGGGTGGCGGAAGCGGCAGGGACACTCCATAACTGTCAGCATCTCACATGACTGTAAAATTTTCTTATAATTTTCAATTGGAAGTAATTCCGGAAAATCCTTTACAGATTCATAATGAGGAACGATTCTTCCCCCTGAAGGATTTACCCAGTCAGGATTTCCGACTTTGGCTGCTTTCGTCTCAGCCTCCATCCGCGGAGCCAGTTCATCTTCCAAAAACAACTGGAGTACAATATAATACGCATGTCCATTGCGCTCCCTCCACACCGGGCTGTGCTGTAAATCCATCCACTGCACCGGATCCGGACGAATGACCGGCCCCTGTTCGGGATCTGACATTACATCTGCACTAAAAAATCGATCCATAATCTGTGCATCAATCTCATATTTGTCCATTCCAAGCTTCTCTGCAAAGCTTTTCGAAACTTTTAACTCGCCAACTTCCGGTGTCCAATCCTTATCCGGAAGTGCGTCAATCACCCGTGCCTCCTCCGGTGACATCTTGTGCGCCAACATCCAAGGCAGATAACGTGATTTTGGATGATCATTCAGTATTTTTTCTGCGACTGAAAAATACACTTCATCCAGATTTTTCTGCAATATTTGATTTACCTGCTCCTTAAGTTCCTGCTCCATACTTCATTCCCCTTTCAATTTTTTCATTTTCAGCCATCGTCTTTTTTATCGTCTCCTCTCCTTTTACTGACGACCCATATACCAGATGTAACCTTAAATCCGGCATACAATTCCCATCCAATACATTTATCTCTGACTTTTAATTAATTAGAAATATTAATTTATTATGTATTTAAAAAGCAGATTCTCATCTGCACTCCATATAACGGTAATTACTCTTTTCTTATTTAATTAATATCTCTAATTAATTTATTTTATGATAGCATAAAAAGATTAAACTGTCAATACATGTTATTCGCACGAACCCTACATAACTCACTTTATTCAGAATTGTCCATTTCCCGATCGCTCCTTTGCAACTTTTGTCTATTTATTTTTTCATTTTGGCACGAAATACGCTCTTTCTCATTTTATAATGGCATCGTAAACAGAAAGGAGATGAACTTCCATGAGAAACAAATTCCACAACTATATTGAAAATATACTCAGCTTTTATTCAACCTTCTTCACAAAGGGATATTACCGTTTTTAAGTACCATTCTATACATAACGATTGCAATGCCACAAAGCGTAATGCCAAAACTATTAAATCCATTTCTGAAAGAAATAATATTAGTCTTAATTATGTTAGAGATGAGGTTGAAGGAATGCTTTATTCAGCATATTCGGTTATTTTAGGTGGAGATTGCAAGCTTTCTGATAAGGGTTTTACAGATATAGATATTTTACTAAACGAAAATGACGAACAATTCTTCTAGATACCCAAATAATCAATTTATTAAATGAGTATGTAGAATTTATTATAAACGATGTCGATATAATGTCTGATTGCATAAGATCATCACTAATCGATAACTCATGGCCGAGAAACAAAACTAAGCAACGTTATAGAAAAATAATTTGCAGATGCCTGTTTTGCTTCGTCTAAATTCATCTGAAAACATGAAGTGTTATAAATTATGATCCTCTTTACACTTTTCCTTGCATCAGCTCATAAGATATGTTATATTATGCGTAGAAAGAGGGAAAGCCAGAGAAGCGGCTTACCCGAATGAATTAAGTAACTGTTTTATCAACAGCCGTCATTATTCGCAGTAATGGCGGCTATTTTCGTTTTCCCTTGAAAATCGTGTAGCACAATCCAACAAGGGCGCAAATGAATATTCCAATCTGAATTAAGTCAGAGTATGTAACATACATTGGCAACGCCCTCCTTTCTTTCGTCTGGAGGGTTGGTCTACGCTTTGCTCCGGTCGTTGCTAAACAAGCCCCACCGGGGCTTAGCAACCCTCCGAAAAAGAGGGTAAGCCGCCCGGCTCTCTGGTTTCCCATGTGCGAAGTATATCATAACTTATTAAATCAGACAACGATAAATCGACAAAATCCCCTTAGATTACTCTAAGAGGATTTGCTTATTTCGAGATATTTTTCTATAAAAGTGCGCCAAAAGGTGTGTCAGTCTTTTATTTCATATCAGAGAATTGTTTCGGAACCCCTATAAAATAAGCATTCTTTGGATTATTTCTCATCCACCACCTGAAAAATAAAAAACTTCAGATAATAACTTTCATCCGCCGCCCACAAAATCGGATGATCCGGTGCCTGTGTACGGAATTCCACCTGACGGAGTCTCTTATGTGTTGCCTTGGCAGCCTCTTTCACAGTCTTTGCGAGAAGCTCCTGCGTCATAAAATGAGAGCACGAACAAGTGGCAAGATACCCGCCATCTTTCACTAACTTTAATCCTTTCATGTTAATTTCACGATAACCTTTGATTGCATTTTTTGTCGCCTCGCGGGATTTTGTGAACGCTGGTGGATCCAGAATGACTACATCATATTTTTCTCCTGCCTGTGCGAGTTTTGGAAGTTCATCCAAAACATTTGCCTGACGGAAATGTACGTTGTTTTCCAGATGGTTCAATCTCGCATTCGCCTCTGCCTGGCTCACTGCATATTCGGAAATGTCAAGTCCGGTGACATCTACAGCCCCGGCGATTCCTGCATTCAGTGCGAACGTTCCCATATGTGTAAAACAGTCTAAAACTTTCTTGCCTTTGCAGATACGCTGCATGGCTAGACGATTATATTTCTGGTCGAGGAAAAATCCTGTTTTCTGGCCATTCGCGACATCGACCATATAATGAACACCGTTTTCCACGATCTCCACATTCGTGTCAAACGCATCCCCGATGAAGCCTTTCACTTTGGAAAGCCCCTCTTTCGTTCGCTCATTTGCATCGCTCCGCTCGTACACGCCGCGGATTTTGATACCGTCCTCTGCCAGAATTTCTTTTAAAAAGTTCACGATTATTTCCTTGAACTGCTCCATGCCAAGTGCCAGACACTCGACCACGAGCACATCCTCATATTTATCGATCACTAAGCCCGGCAAAAAATCAGCCTCACCGAAAATAATACGGCAGGAAGAAGTATCTACGGTTGTCTTGCGGTACTCCCATGCATTTTTCACACGCATTTTCAAAAATGCTTCATCGATCTCCTGATCCGGTTTTCTCGTCATCATGCGGATACGGATTTTCGAGTTCTGGTTGATAAATCCTTTTCCCATCGGATACCCGTCAAAATCATGTACAGTCACGACTTCTCCGTTTTTGAACCGTCCTGTAATGGTGTCTATCTCATTGTCAAAAATCCACGCACCGCCCGCTTTGATGGTACGTCCTTCCCCTTTTTTCAATGTCACAATTGCACTCATATCTGCTCTCCTTATTTAAAATCTTTCTCTCACTGTTTTTTCTGTCATTTCCACTCTATCGGCATATTTTAGCATGGTTTTCTGCGGTTCACAAGATTTATGATGGCTCCGTCTGATTTTCTTTGTAATTTACGCTTGTAGTTTTATAAAAAAGTATTTCTCTTCTTGCAAAATATCTCCTGACTTACGATAATAAAGACAGGGAATGCTTTTTCGTGCTGTTTCACGAATTTGCTGATCTTCCATGATAAAACACTGGATCATTCTGATTTTGAAAGGTAAGACTCTTATGATAAAAATAAGTTTATGCATGATCGTAAAAAATGAAGCTGCCATCCTGTCCAGATGTCTCGACTCTGTCTGTGACCTGATGGATGAGATTATTATTGTGGATACCGGCTCCACCGACGATACAAAGGCTGTCGCAGCAAAATACACTGACCGGATTTACGATTTCGCATGGAACAATGATTTTTCTGCTGCAAGAAATTTTTCTTTTTCCCTCGCAAATATGGATTATATTTACGCACCGGATGCAGATGAGATACTGGACGAGGAAAATCGCAAAAGATTTCTTTTGTTAAAGGAAGCCCTTCTGCCGGAAATTGAAATCGTACAGATGAAATACCGCACCGTCTCTGAATTTAACACCGTTTTGAATGCAAGAACCGAGTACCGTCCAAAATTGTTTAAACGTGTCCGGGAATTTGAGTGGATCGATCCGATCCACGAGACGATCCGCCTCACACCGGTTGTATTTGACAGCGACATTGAGATTTTGCACATGCCACAGTCCATGCACCACAAACGGGATTTTTCCATTTTTGTGGACGCCTTCAACAGAGAGGGGACATTTTCTGCCAAGCTTCGCAGCATGTATGCAAAAGAATTATTGAAAACAGGGGATGAAAAAGATTTTGCGGAGGCACTTCCGATTTTCCGCCTGATATATGATTCCGGCACGGACACCGACGCACAGAAAGAAGCCGCCTGTGTGCTCGCACACGCCTACCGGATTGCCGGGGACACCAACCGCTTTTTCCAGATGACACTGCGGGATATGCTGTCAACACCATGCGCCGAAATCTGTCTTGAACTTGGAGCTTATTTTGAGGAAGTCGAAGATTATGAGGAAGCTTCCCTCTGGTATTATAATGCTGCACATGAGACTTCCAGCATTTTAGATGTACACACGGGCGGCGATCTGCCGCTTCAGGGATTGATCCGCTGTTATGAGATAATGCTTGCAGCTTTGCCGGAGGATGATCCGTTTGCCGCACTTACCGCAAATCAATATGAAGAGGCTCTCGCCGATGCCAGGGAAGCACTCGCCAACTGGGATGTGCCGGAAGAATTATAATTCCTTGCGGAGTGTTTTACTCCAGTCTGCCACAGCGTCCGTTTGTGGCAAGAACAGAACATTTCTGCCCCAGAGTGACTGCGCCACCCTCGACCGTCGTGACAACGCCGCCGGCTTCTTCCACGATCAGCGCTCCCGCCGCAAAGTCCCACGGACTCAGGCGCAGCTCAAAATATAATTCTGCGCGCCCTGCTGCTATGCTGCACAGATCGATCGCTGCGGAGCCGCTTCTCCGCACATCCAGCGCTTTCTTAAAGTATGCGTAAGCCATCTGAAATGATTTTTTGCTCAGTTCTTCGTAATACGGTGCTGTGCCAAATAATACAATGCCCTCAGAGAGCGGATTTCTGGAAACATGAATCGGTCTTCCGTTTAAAAATGCACCCTTTCCACGTTCTGCCGTGAACATTTCATCCAAATACGGATTGTATACAACACCTATATATTTTTCACCGTCTTTTGCCAGTCCTACTGAAATCGCACTCACATGATAGTCTTTGATAAAATTTGTCGTTCCGTCAATCGGATCCACAATAAATGCAAATCCTTTTTTAATCGATACGTGCACGTCATCTTCTTCCCCGACAAACACTGCCTCCGGAAGTATTTCAAGCAGCTTTTTCCGAAGGGTTTCCTGTACCTTTTTGTCATAGACTGTCACAAAATTAGCGTGTCCTTCCTTCGGCTCCACCATATTGGCAGTCCGCACTGCGTCCAGCATGATTTTTCCACATTCACGCACTGCATCCGCAATTTTTTCCACAAGTGTGCGGTTCAATTTGTATAAAACCTGTGTTTCACGTTCCAGCCAAGGAATTTCCGGTGCAAATGTGACCTGCTCTTTTATTTTCTGATCCATCTGTGCGATATATGCTTTCTGTAAAAAGTCATGCATCTTCTTCTGCTCTCTTTTTAATAAGGAAAGATTGCTCTGATATGCCTCCTCCACAGTCACAAAAATTCCACGGAATCCCAGTTTTTCCTCGTAATCGTCCTGCACTCCCGGTGCTCTTTTATCGCTCATAAGCCAGCACTCGTAATAACAGGATTTCATCTGAAAATAACTTTCCGGATCCTCAGTATCAATGTTCTGCTCAAATGTTTCCCCGATTTTCACTCCGATATGGATATCCGTGTATCCTGTCTCCTCCGTGATCTCCCGAAGCAATGTTTCTTTTTCCGTCTCGCCCTCTTCCAAGCCGCCACCCGGGAATTTGTAATCACCGCGGTTGGTCTGTACCATAAGGATTTTATTCTGATAATGGATCACGCCGCGGACTGCGGTTCTTTGATTGATATGTACCGGTGTTTGCGGCAGCTCGTCCGTGATAAACTGTAATTGAAACTGCATATTGCTGTCCCCCTTCTGTAAACGCATATGTTTTGATGTTAAAAGCTTAAATGTATTTGCATAAAAAATCAAGATGCCTCGTCTTAAGCCCTTGTAAAACATCTCATAAAGTGTTAAAATATCAATTGATAATTTTTTAACAAACATTGCCTGTGTTTTTTATTTACTGAAAATGAAACACAGCATACATTTCATTCCAAATTTAGGGGAGGTATTTACAATGGATTACTCACAGGAATACAAACAGAAACTTGTTTCTGCAGATGAAGCTGTAAAATTAATCAAATCCGGTGACTGGGTTGATTATGGATGGTGCAATGGTACGGTTGACGTTTTGGATCAGGCACTGGCAAAACGTACCGATGAACTTAAAAATGTAAATTTACGCGGTGGTATTTTATTAAAACCGCTTGCTGTTTTTGCCCGCGAGGACGCCGGTGAACATTTCACATGGAACTCCTGGCATATGTCCGGTATCGAACGAAAACTGATTGCCCGCGGATGTGCTTACTATTCTCCGATCCGCTACTCCGAACTGCCTCGTTATTACCGTGAATCCTCATGTCCGGACGATGTTGCAATGATCATGGTTGCGCCGATGGATAAACACGGTTACTTCAACTTCGGGCCAAACGCATCCCATCTCGGTGCAATGTGTGAGACTGCCAAACATGTCATCGTGGAAGTCAACGAAAATATGCCACGCTGCCTCGGCGGTACAGAATGCGGCATCCATATTTCCGATGTCACATATATTGTGGAAGGAAACAATGCTCCGATCGGTGAACTTGGTGCAGGCGGTCCTGCCACTGATGTTGATAAAAAAGTTGCCCAGCTTATCGTAGACCAGATTCCAAACGGTGCCTGCTTACAGCTCGGTATCGGAGGCATGCCAAACGCTGTCGGTTCCCTGATCGCAGAATCTGACTTAAAAGATCTTGGTGTCCACACTGAAATGTATGTAGATGCTTTTGTTGATATTGCAAGAGCCGGAAAGATCAACGGTTCCAAGAAAAACATCGACCGTTTCCGCCAGGTTTACGGTTTTGGTGCCGGAACAAAGAAAATGTATGATTACCTTGATGAAAACCCAGAACTTATGAGTGCTCCGGTAAGCTACACCAACGATATCCGTTCCATCGCAGCTCTGGATAATTTTATTTCCATTAACAACTGCGTGGATATCGACCTTTTCGGACAGATCAGTTCTGAATCCTCCGGTATCAAACAGATCAGTGGTGCCGGCGGACAGCTTGACTTTGTTTTAGGTGCTTATCTGTCAAATGGTGGTAAGAGCTTTATCTGCTGCTCCTCTACATTTGTCGACAAACAGGGTGTTATGCACTCCCGCATCCGCCCGACTTTAGCAGAAGGTTCCATTGTTACCGATACACGTGCCAACACACATTATGTTGTAACCGAGTATGGTATGGTAAATCTGAAAGGACTTTCCTCCTGGCAGAAAGCTGAGGCATTGATCTCTGTTGCTCATCCTGATTTCCGTGATGAACTGATCGCTGAGGCTGAGAAAATGCATATCTGGAGACGGTCGAATAAATAGTTGACAGGAGTTTCACTTAGGAACTGCCGCTTGCAGGTGGTGTTACGGATTTTTAGATTGAATTTTATAATTTAGGTTATGTACAAAATATTGCAGTCTGACATGTTTATGAAAACATGAATGTGAAATGGACGAATATTGTGTTTCGTTGCGTTAAACATTGCGATGAACCTCTCTGATCATTTGTGTTCAGCAGAGGCTTCCACAAATGGAGAGTTTCATCTCCATAACGCAAAACGAAAACAATATTCGTCCATTTTACATTCATTACTCCATAAGTTATGAAGCTGCAATATTTTGAATATACCCTCCATAGAAATTCAATTTAAAAATCCGTCAATCCAAGCTACGAGCGGCAGAAATCAAAGGTTAAACTTTGAGAGATATGCCCCTTACAATCGACGAATCACAAGACATTGAAAATACCTACATCTTGCCGTTACCTTCATAGGCATTCATCCCATAACCGAGAGTTCCATAACGTAAATTGCAGATTTTGTGGTGCATTCACAGCGTAAATTGGGCATGTATAAGCGCCCTTTCACAAGTCATTTGTGTAGAGTAGGCGGATGAAAATTTCATCCGCCCCTCATCAAACCGTGCATGAGG
>ERZ1673693.2256-NODE-2256-length-11327-cov-5.328602_pt1 | contig 11327 bp, 15 predicted proteins | sample MGYA00580223_ERZ1673693 | MGnify/ENA primary metagenome ERZ1673693 (study PRJEB41218, sample SAMN15661741) | gut metagenome | host: Homo sapiens | place: Canada: London | collected 2015-08-20/2019-03-30 | study: EMG produced TPA metagenomics assembly of...
TACAAGGTTAATTGCATGGGCTCATGTTTATAATAGTGTGCGACCTTTTCTCTGAACTCTTGCATGGTCTCGCAGGTTTTAGCTATACCAATAATCTGATGAATATGCGGGATCAAGGCTTTCAATCCTACATCTTGTGTCATCCATTGATGGTAATTTTGCCCGTGCCTTGGTGTAGGCTTGTGTTCCTTAAGATAAGAAGCAATATCAGGATCAAGAGCTTCATAGATGGTTTCCATAACAATTTTCCCCCACCATTTGGGACGCGATGTCAAAGGGCCTTGCCACTTGGTAAGGCGTCCAAACTCTTCCCATAATTCATCAGGAAAGGTTTTTTCCCAATCCCTAAGCTCTTCTGAAATAAATGCTTTGAGCTTAATTTGAAGAGCATCCGTTGCTCTATCGTATTGATACCCGGTTGCTTCATCAATAAGAGCAATAAGTCCAACTTTTGCACAAGAAGCTAGTAAGATAGCGCATTGAGTCGCGATGCTGCGCTGTCTGTCGGTCGTTAAAGTGTCTGCTCTCAATGCGTCAACGTATGCTTGGCAGATATCTAGAAAGCGTTCAGCCGAAAGCCCCTTCCCCCTAAAGTTACTTCCCGGAAGATTGAACTCAACGCTTTCGGCCAGAACTAACTCCTTGTTAATAAAAGGTTTTAATACCTTAATACCCATATATTCGGCCAGATTGCCACCATCACGATCAGCAATAGCCTTTAAAGTGCTGCGCATGCTGATTACACGCTCGCCAGTATCGAGAACGTAAACTTCAATGTCTTTATTCCCGAGCTGTAATATCCCTTCATATTTTGCAAAAGGTGAATCCCGCCTTGACCGCCTTCAACGCCTCGCGCCCCACGTCTACCCATGAGAGGCCAAGGGCTTCACACAAGTTCACCATTTCTGCCCACCGGAGTTGTTGAGGCTGACGCTGCCCCGCTTTCCCCTGCCCCCGTTTGATTCTTTGCAGTTTCATTCGAGGAAAAGGCAAAAACGAAAAAGCTATTTTGCCTACCGATTCATCAGATAGCCCGATTGCCTCTTGTCGGGACTCAATGGCCTCACGGACAGCCTGTTCAAATACATCCATTTCTTCCTTGGTCAGCATTGGTTCCACTCCTAATTTTACCTCCTTGTAGCATAATTTCTATTCTTTTGTGGACAGATCAAAAATTATCCGTTGACATAAGAATAAAAAATATCCATACTAAGATCAACAGGGCACGCCCAACCGCCCCGCGAAGAAGCGAACAGGAGGGAGTAGGCCACCGCTCAAGGGGCATGGTTGCCGGGGGAGGTAAACCCGCTGGCGGCATCCATCCAAAGTCCGACGAACCAGAAGCCAATGCGTCGGCGGGTAGAGTTTGAGGGAAGAAGACCTTGGCAGGGTGCCGCAAACGGCATTGACGCTTCCTAGCTCACACGGTTTGCACGTTGTGGGTGCCTGAATGCGAGAGACGGCTCCGTCCGAATCACGCAAGGCGCAGACCCCGTTGGGGCAATCCCCGACAAGGGGAGTTTTGCGCCTTTCGCTCAAGACTCACCATCCGAATCAGGTAAAGCTTAACTGCCTTTTGTCTTTGTTTTTCTGTCTTTGGGCTCTAGGCATTTCCTGAACTCTTCGCCTACCGAGAACTAGGGTCAGGGCGGTTCCCGCCCTCTTGCCGGAATGGGGAGGGTGGGAAAGATGAAAAAAGGGGAACGGAATCTCAAAAGCCGTTTTCAATTCTTTTTGAGATTCCGGGAAGTTTGAAAAACGCTGAAACAGGACATTTTACCCAACTGTTAAGTTTTTCTAAACAGTTCGCTCTTTGACAATCAGCCCCGACGAACCCGCCACCGACGCCGCGCTCGGACGTGAACAACGCCGACCGCCGCCGGGGGAACAGGGGGAGGGATGCCCGGTAGGATCGGGCCGCGCTTGTGACGCCGTTTTCGAGCTGGGCGCGAAACCTTCACCAAAACAAAGGCGATTCTCCGGCAGGATAGAAGCAGAACAGTCGCGGGAAGTATTCCCTGACCCTTTTCACTGCCGCATCATCTGGGACATAGTTGCAGATAGCGAACGTCGATTCGGGTTGTTGGTATGCATACACGTCAATCCATTTCTGGATGCTCATGACAGCATGGGTCGTATTTTGGCACCGGAAGCGTTTCAAGCCGATGGTATCCACGCCGATATAGCGTTTATGGTTTCGGAAGAACCAGCTTTGGGCGGCAAGGTTACAGCCAAAATCAATAACAGTGAAGTGCTGAGGGATAATCTTTGACAGGGCTTCGTATTCTCCAATGAACCCTGCAAAATCGTTATCCAATTCGCATCTGTCCTGCGATAATATCTGTGACACCTCTCTCGGTGGAAATTTTCTATAAAGTGTTTGAGGTTTCAAGCGCACCTTCCCGAAGCTTAAAAGTATACGGGCGGGCGGCATCGAACCACCCGCCCACATGCGGTTACTGCCCAGAGGAGAGGTCCGGGGCTTTACTGGTTACCTTTTCAACGCGGCTATGACCGATGCCGGATACAGTACACCGGGAATCACCACGTCCTAGACCAGCGGCTAGTGAAAACAACCTTATCCACGCTCTAGCATGGTTCGGGAGTACGATTTCTCGCGCTCCCTTTCATGCTGGCGGTCGAACTGTCGAAAGGTCAGCTTACCGCATCTTATTCTTCATTTTTCTTCAACAGAGGCCAGAGCATGACGAACACGCCAGACACGAAGAACAAGTCACTGACTACGGACATGAGCATGTTCGTAAAGTCGATGCCCACGGCGCACAGCCCACAAGCAATTGCTCCAGCAACGCGCCAGTTAAGCATTTTCAAGCCCGTAATCACGCAGGTTAATGCCAAGCATGGATGCGACTTCCTTGAGCACCTTGACCTCTTCGGGCTCGATCTCGCCGTCAGATTCAGCAATGGTCACCATGACATTGAAGCACAAGAGCTTTTCGTCAGGGCTCGCCTTGAGGTCTTCGATTTCCTTCATGGCCTTCTGGCGACCGATGCGGAATCCGGTTTCAAACTGCATCCTGAACATATTGATGGTTTCGCTGATCTCGCTTCCGAAATGTTGCAGCTCAGGCAGCGCATTGATGGTCTTGTCGAGCTTGGCAAGTTCCGCGTCCTCGCATTCACCATCAGCATAGGCCACCAAGAGAGCACCTCCGACAATGGCTTGCATGAGATCGCGGTTTTCGACCTTGGCGAGTTCCGCCTTGCCCTTCTGAACGTTTTTCCCAAACATTTTTCCAAGAAATCCCATTGAATCCTCCCTTATGCTTTAAATTTATGCTGCTATGGTCGGTCAACAGCTACCTTGCGCCCTTTCGGGGTACGTCATTCCTCATGACGCCTTTTCTCGCACCATACCCCCGAAGGGCACCTTGTCCTTTGCCTTCTGAATCGGAACGCCGTTCCGTGTTGATGCGGGGAGTGAATTGGGCTGACATCTCACCATCTTGAGGGTTATGGTTATCCCCGCATCACAGGGAACTGCGGTAAACTTGGCAGCCGGGGGCGGATTCGAACCGCCGATCACGGGGTCAAAGCCTGTTGCCGTAACCGCTTGGCTACCCGGCTGTGCTTGCGGCTTCATAGCTGGCCCGGAGACGTACTCCGGGCCTTTAGTGCATAAGCTATCTTAATTATGTATGATTACTACATACGCTGGCCTTTTCAGCGCGTAGCCTAATTAAGAGAGCCACACCTATCAAAAGGGACATAGGTACCTCTCTTGCTGGCCTTGTCGGGCCAGCTATGAAGCCACAAGCACTATTCGTTTTTCAAAAGATGTTGTTCCTGTCGTTGTTTCGAGTGGATGGAACCGCCTTGCCTGCCATGCCGAATCTGGCATAACGCACCGCAGATATTCGGCTCTCTCTACGTGAGGAGTTTAATGCGCGCGCCGCTCTAATAGCCCGCGGGCACCTCTGCGGCTCCATCCCTCGAAACAACGACTATTCACTTTTCAATCTGGCGGACGGGGTGGGATTCGAACCCACGGATGCTTTCACATCGGCGGTTTTCAAGACCGCTGCATTAGGCCGCTCTGCCACCCGTCCCGTTCTGTTACTTCTGAACCTCACCAGCCTATTGCCCTTCTTTCTCGCGTCCTACTGGGTAGCCTTAGCTTTCGGTTCGGCATCGTTCGGTTGCTCCATACTGAGCGGCTGGCTTCCTTCTCACGGGGCATTCTGGCTACTTTCCGGCTGGTGTGCCGAGCGTGTTCGCCTTCCCCGTTCGTCGTGAAGAGATAATACCTAAAGGTACGATTAGAAGTCAAGATAAAAATTCATATAGGTATATTTTAGGTACAAAAAAGCCCCTTTCGGGGCAAATTTACAATGTTTTAAGGTAATTTATAAGCTCATATTCCGGGTCGTCTTCTCTCGCCGTATACACACTGTTATAAAGTAACCCAAATATTCTATTTTTTTTGAAATTACCTTCTGTATCATTGGTCAATACAAAGACCGTTACGAGTCGTTCATAAATTTCTAAAAATCTATTTTTTGTATTATTACGTATAGAGATTATTTGGCACGCGCAATGCTCTCTCTCTCTCTGAGGGTATAGGAGAAGTATAGCGCGTTTCTACAGAAGAAAAAGAGCGAAGTTTAGACATGGGGATGCTCCTTTGAGTGAGTTTAATTATTAATCATGTGATACATATTATACGGCTTGCTGATCTATTAGATAAGATGTTATACTCTTTATATCTTGATGATAATAATGGATGAACGCACAACCAATAAAAAATCCCGCATGGAGCGGGAAGGACACAATATGGAATCAAGCAATGAAGATCGTATTATTTCTTTGTTAGAAGATATTAAGAATATTTTACTCTCTCAGAGAGATTTGTACTTATACTATAACACGCAAGAATATCATCATGCTATTTTCGGAAAAGAACAAGATAGATCATATGTATTGCATACAATGTACCCGGAACCTTTCGGTATATTGACACAACGCGGTAAAATTCCTGCCCCTTTATTTATGCAACCTTTTTTTGAAAACGCACTAGAAAATATAACTAAATTTTACAATAAGGATAAAGAATAATATTGTACGTATTAAATCCACAAAACCATGATCGTTTTATTTTTATCTCTATTTCATATTTACATTTCCCATTTGATAATAAACAATTAAATTTATATTTTTGATTTTTGTATAAAACTTTTTGAATATTTTTTACATTTCCAATTTTTATGTATTCTTTAAATTGTCCAGTATTTGGGTCTATTTCTTCTGAGTTTTCGATAATATAGAATCCCTTAATAGATAAGGCTTTACATATAATTATGGGTTTTGACGAAGTATTATATAGAGTTTCCTTATCTTCAAGAATCAAACCTATATTCTGATTTGCTTTGAATGTAAGGTATACTGTAGCACAAGCTGTTACTATTCCAGCAATATCAGCAATCGTTATACTATAAGACATAACATCATTCCCCGCCCTGTGCGGGGTTTTCTTTACTCATTTGGCGAATTTTTATTAGAAGATCAATTTTCTCATTAGTAAGCTTTTCAATCTGCTTTTGTGCAAGTCTATTTTCCCCTTCAAGCCTTAAATTTTCTTGAGACAATTTTTCCATAGATATTTCAAGTTCGTGAATTCTTTTATTCTTTGCATCAATATCTTTAGAAAAATCTCCCTCTACTTCCCAAGGAAAAATTACCTTGACCCCCACCGCGTCGAATACAGCACCTACGTTTTTCAGCGTAGGGTTGTTTCGCTCTCCGGTATACCATCGAGAAAGATTAGGTGCAGCTATCCCCGTGATTGCTGAAAGCTCCGCCTGCTTGCCGCGATCCTGTAGGATCATCTTCAAATTTCGCATAATACGTTCGTACATGTTTTCATTCATTTTTTTATGCTACCAAAAGGTATTAATCCTTCAATGTCATATAGGAATAATTTTCTTGATCTATAAAATACCTAAAGGTATAATATGCCTATGAAAGCGCAAATTGTAACCGAATTAGATTTTTTTCTGAATAAATACAATATGTCAGCAAGAAAACTAGCGATTGCTGCGGGACTTCTTCCCAACACGCTCACGCGGCTTCTTTCCGGCAAACGTCACGACATGCGTTCCGAAAACGCCGACAAGCTCCGGTCTGCCATGCGTCGCCTTGAGCGCGAGCTTACTCACACAGTCTCGGCTGAAACTCCCAATGAACGCAAAGAGGCATTCTGTAATGAGTAGCGTTTTGATAGGAATTTTTGTGGCTCTTGTCATGCTCGTCGTCTTTGCCCCTACCGACTAGCCCTTCCATGCACCGCCTCACCACGGATTCGGGCGTCGGGTATTCAGCCTCACGGTAGCTCTTCCAACGCGGCACAGGTTCGCCGGGAATGAGAATGCGGACGCGCCAGACGGAACGGCGCAGGGTGAGCAACAGGTGAATAACTGATTCCATGCCCGCATTAGAGCATGGGGATACATCAAGGAAAATGATCGATGAATACCCAAGATTATAACACACTGACGGAAGTCATCGAGGCCATGATCGATGAAGGAGAAAAGCCGATCAAGGCTATCGCCGCCGAGATTGGCAAGCCGTACCCGACCCTCAAGCGTGAGCTGAACCCTGCTGATGATGGGGCGAAACTCGGGGCGGACGTACTACTCGGCATTATGGCCTCCTGCGGCTCCATTGCTCCGCTTGAATGGCTGGCGGACAGGCTCGGTTATGTCGTGAAGCCCAAGGAATGGGCAGAGCCAGACAAGCCGACTTGGGAAGGAGAATCCGTGGACGATACCATATGCTGTGGCAAGATGGTCATGCTCATGCAGGAAAAAGCGCATCCGTCCATCGTCTCCAAGGCTGCGGAAGAATGGAAGGACGAGATAGACCAGACGAACACTCGGTATGAGCGAGATTACAATCAAGCGAGGCACTAACCATGCAAAAATGCCAACTCTGCGGTCGGTGGTTCAAAGGGAAAAAGGCGGATCATGTCTGCAATACAGATTGCGACTATGAAGAACGGGAATGCGTTATCTGCCACACGATGTTTATCCCGGTAGGGAACAACCAGACCTGTTGCTCGGAAAGCTGCCTAAAAGCAAAGAAGAGTCTGGATGGTGCCGAGCGGGTGCGTCGGTTCAGAGAGAAGGCAATGGGAGAAATGAGGACTTGTGCCATCTGTAAAGAGAAGTTCATCCCGCACAGACCAAACCAGCTGATATGTGAAAAGCAGTCATGCAAGGCAGAATACAAAAGGCGGTATGACGCTGCCCGGTACAAGGGAGATTTTATTCCTGCATCTTGGTACGGGCAGTTCTGTATGCCTGATCCATACCAAGGAAAGAAGCTGTACTTTGACGGGCTGCATAGCGTCCGGGGAAGTATGCCGGGGAGAGCCGCAGATCCGGTTCTAGGGTTTTGATATGTCGCTCCATTGCCGTCACCGCCTCCCTACGCCGCAAGCCGCAGGGTACGAGACGAAAGAGGCATTGCTGGAGGCCATTAACATGTTTCCGCACTTGAGGCCATGCCCAAAGGCTAACTGGTGGTGGCTCGACAAAAAGCGATGCGAGAAGTGCCGAAATAGGGTTGAAGTGAAACTTGAAGGGGGGAAGGAAAATGGAAGAACAGAAAACGCTTACGCCAGTTAAGGCAATCCGTGCCAAGTGCATTGAGTACTCGGGTGGGAATAGAAGCGAGGCCGATAGATGCCAGATCAAAGACTGCCCGCTGTACGCTTACCGCCACGGGAAAAATCCGAACCGGAAACCCCGCGTGATGACCGAAGAGCAACGCGAGAGAATGCGGGAAAACCTGGAAAAGGCCAGAGAAAAGCGGTTTCAGGAATCAGAATAGGCAAAAGAAAAGGCCCGATGCGGGAACACCGGGCCAAACATAAAACCAACTCAATGGGTGAATTATGATGGAAACACAGGAAAAAGTCAAGAATCTACTGCTCGTTGGATTCGTTTTCAAGCTCTTTAGCTTCATCACAGGCAGCTTGAATCATTTCAATAATGATAGGTGCATCATGCCTGTCAAAAGTGATAATGGCATCAGAATCATTGTAACATTTTTGAAGAATTGTAATTCCTCCATCTTTATTACAAAAAATTTCCATTGCGGCGCGTTCTGTCAGTCTTGCCATATTTCCAACTCCTGAGGTGAGATAATGAATACTGATTTTCGCCTTTCAGTTGGATTTTGGCAACACCCGAAAACAAAGAAGACCGCCCGCCGTATTGGACTTGAGGGGATACGCTCGCTTCAAATCCTGTGGGCGTGGGCTGCTGTGAATCGCCCGGACGGGAATCTTTCCGGCATGGACTGGGAAGATGTAGAGCTTGCCGCCGACTGGCAGGGAGAGGAGCAGAAATTTTTCGACACCTGCCTTGGTATGTGGATTGACGAAAGCCCTGACGGGTACACCCTGCACGATTGGCAGGAACATAACCCGTGGGCAAGTGAAGCTGATACCCGTAGCGATGCCGCAAGGCTTTCTCGTTTTGCAAGAAAATTCCCAGATATAGCTAAATCTATGCGTGATGATGGAGTGAAGGGACTTACGCAGGAAGAATATCGTATGTACGCAGATGGTACGCCGTACGTACGGCGTAGTACGAGCGTAGATACGGCGTTGAACGAACGTACTACGGATCGTTCTACTCCTGCTCCTTCTCCTGCTCTTCGTATAAATACTCAAGAAAATACTACCCCTGACGGGGTAGTTGTCGACGCCGACGCCGCCGACGCCTCCCATCCCGGCGAAAAGCGGCAGGCTCATGCCTCGCCAGCCTGCCCCTATGACGCCATTGTCGGCCTGTATCACGAGGCTTTCCCGGAGCATCCCCGAGTTGCAATCGTGAACGCAAAGCGCAAGGGGGCAATGAAGGCAAGATGGACAGAGGCCGGAGAGAGGCTGCGAATGCTGGACAGGGACACTTCCGCCGCTGAAAGGCTGGATTACTTTCGGCGGCTGTTTGCTAGGGCTTCCCGGTCTGATATTCTCACAGGCAAAAAGACTTTTCGAGACGGAACGGTGTACCGGGTGGATTTCGACAAGCTCATGTCCCCAAGCGGATTTATGGGCGTGATTGAAGGCAAGTACGACAATCGGGAGGTGGCTTGAAATGGCAGTTCAGACGCTTGAACGCGGCATCATGGCCCGCAGGCAGAACGCTCCTGCGCCAAAGCCCGTCATGGCCTCGGAAGCCCGCGCACAGCTTGAGTCCAGCGTTATTGCCGCGACTCTATCGGGCATGAACCGGGATGCCCATTTGCTTGGGGATGTACTCGATATTTGCCCCGCAGGTTGTTTTGTGACTCCGGAAGCTGCGCCGCTTGCCGTGGCTCTCGATTTGCTCCGTCAGTCCGGTCAACGTCCCAATCTCACCGCGTTGGCAACGCAGATGCAATCGCGTTGGGCGAAAGATCCTGAACTTTGGCCCGCCCCGGATATGGCGCGTATGGCGGAACTTTCTACATCCGCGTGGGGATTGAAAGGCCATGCCGAGAGTTTGGCCCGAAAGCTTGCCGATGAACATCGCCGGGCGGAACTCCATGCCGGATTGCTCGAAATTGCTGCGGAAGCATCGGTTTACGGCGTGGACTCCGAATACATCGCTGACCGTGCCCGCAAGCTTGTTGAAGCCTCGGGAGGGATTCAGGAAGCCGTAACTATGTCGAATCTCATGGGCCGCATTCGGGCAAAGCTAGATAATCCGCAATCGCTGCGCAAAGTTCAGACTCCGTGGAAAAGCTTGAACAGCGTTTTGCGTGGGGGATTCATGCCGGGGGAATTGATCGTCCTTGCCGCTCGTCCCGGCCTTGGAAAGACGGCCTTAGCCGCAAATGTGGCGTTGGGTGCCGCATGGCGCGGAATGGGTGTGCTCTTTGTCTCATGCGAGATGAGCGACGAAAGCCTTGGGCATCGCCTCATCTCCCGTGTAGGGCGTATCGATGGGCGGTTTTTCCGTGAGGGGATGGGCGTCACGCCGCAGATCCGTGGAGCTATTGACACCGCCATAGGGCAACTTGAAGCCCTCCCCCTGTCCATCGTTGAAAAGTCCACGGTTCCGATGTGCCCTCGTGAAGTCCGCAGGCTGTCACGAGGCATCAAGGATTTAGGGCTCATCGTAGTGGACTATCTCCAGCTTTTGCATCCCGACGAGAAGAGCACCAGCAGGGAGCGTGAAATTGCAGAAATGTCCAGAGCCTTCAAACAAATGGCTATGGATCTGCAAGTCCCTGTGCTCCTGCTTTCCCAGCTCAACCGTTCAAGCGAAGAAGGCAAGCGAGAGCCCCGGGTTTCCGATCTCAGAGAGTCTGGAGCGATTGAGCAGGACGCGGACATCATCCTTTTGCTGCACACCCGCGATCTGGACAGGGCTAATGCCAGACCAGACGTGAAATGCATCGTCGGGAAATCCCGCAGTACGGGAACAGGCGCATCGTTCTTGCGTTTCGAAAAAGCTTTTTCTGAGTTTACCGAGGGTGAAGCATGGGCCGGACGTCCTGCGGTACAGGAAAACGATTTGTGATGTGCCCACGGTACTGTGAAATCTTCGGCCCCGGCGCGTGTGCAGGGGTGTTTGACGAAAAGGAGTGTGTGATGAGCACGTACAGGGAAGAATCGTTGCCGGAAACACTGCAAGACATGTCCGACCGTTTCGGAAAGCCCTTTGTCCGGCACATGATTGAACGCTTCGCGGGTATAACTCTTATTATTCCCGCCAAAAGCCGGAAGACGCGGCTAGCTCGGGAATTGTGCACCTTCTTGGGGCAGGATGCCCTTTCCGACTTTCTGCACACCTATGGCGGTACGAGAATCTATATCCCCACTTTGCGCCGGGCGAAGATCCGCGCACGGGACATGGACATCAACGCCGAGCGGGACGAGTTGGCTCGCAAGGGGCTGAGTGAAAGAGCGCTTGTCGCCAGGCTCGCCACGCTGCACGGGCTTTCCGAACGGCAGGTGTGGCGCATTTTAAAACAGCCGAGAACCTCGGACAACAGGGAGGCGGCGTCATGACGGTCTTACGCTTCACCTTGTCCTGCACGCCCACGGCACAGGCCCGAGTCCGGCACGCCGTCCGTTGCGGGCACAGTGTGGCTTACAAGTCTGCCGGGCAGAAGAGCGCGGAAGCCGTGCTTGACGATCTGCTTTCGGAGCTCGCCCCGGAAAAGCCTTTAGACGGGCCGCTCGCGCTCGAATTCATCGCGGGGATGCCGATACCCGTATCGACCTCGAAAAAGGATCGTGAGGCCATGTTGCGCGGCGAAATCGCCCACACGAAGAAACCGGACTTAGACAACATGGCAAAGCAGCTCAA
>ERZ1673693.2258-NODE-2258-length-11310-cov-26.379209_pt1 | contig 11310 bp, 9 predicted proteins | sample MGYA00580223_ERZ1673693 | MGnify/ENA primary metagenome ERZ1673693 (study PRJEB41218, sample SAMN15661741) | gut metagenome | host: Homo sapiens | place: Canada: London | collected 2015-08-20/2019-03-30 | study: EMG produced TPA metagenomics assembly of...
AAAGAAAACACGGAGATACGGAAGGGCATTGCATGACACCCGGGTCTTGACATGTCTGACATCCGGGTCTCGGCACGTCTGACACCCGGGTCTTGGTATGCACGACACCCGGGTGTCGGACACAAGAAAAAGGCTAACAGGACTAACCGCACAGGAAGAAACCAATACGGACACATACAAGGAAAAGAAATACAAACAGAAAAACGGCAGAGAAAAAGATACAAAAAAAACAACGGCACAGCAAAAGAACAGACACAGGAAATAGGAGAAAGGCGGCAGGCAGCCTGGAAAACACGAAGCAAGCCACAACCCAACAAACCTGTTAAAGGAAGACGCACGTTGTATTAAATGTTAACAGAAGCAACAGTCTCATAAACCGTGTTACCAAACAACAGATTTCCAGAAAAAATATTGGATAATACCAGGAATAGAATAACTTTGCAATATGTTTTTCATAGTATTAGATTTAAGGTTAACAAAAAGATTGGCTATCTGGGAGAGATAGCCTTTTTTTTATGAAAACCATCCTCGTGTTTTCATGCAATCATTGTTCTTTAGCCTCTTCCTGCGGGATGCGCATGGATGTATAAAGCTCAAGAATAGCAGCGATAGTCAGTGAAACAATCCACTCATTACCACGCGTAAAAAACATAAAAGCTCCGGTAAGCACCAACAACAATGCACCAAATATTTGTTGGCGTCTCAGACGCCTAATAGTAGGAGTTTTATATTGCGAAGGTGAATTTATTTGCGCCAAAGCAACAAATGTAGCACCTACCGTATATATATAAGGCGAAAGTTGCCAACCTGTGACATAAACGGCAGCTCCTATCAGAAGCATTACGGCTCCTACAACAAAGAGGGCGGGTATCAACTGTTTCATTCTTCTATATCTTCTTGGAATACATAAATATCTTCATTGGGTTTCTTCATCAGATACTTTTCACGGGCTATCTTCTCAATAGCTCCTGAATCGACCGCAAGTTCATTCAGACGACGGGTATTCTCCTCATATTCCGCACGATATCTATCTATCTCCCCGCGCAAACGCGTTTCCTCACGATAATACCCCAAACGACGCACAATGCTGTTTTCATCCAGAAATCCGACAAGTACGACAAACAGCACAAACGTTATCAGATATTTACGTCTGCGGACAAACAACCAAAGAGAAGCAAGTTTATCCATGTAATCCAGTTATTGTTTCTTTGAGCACAAAGATAAGACGAATAACTGAGAATTTTCTTTTTTTTGCGTACATTTGCACAAAAGCAAAGATAAACCATACAACCTTTGCACGCTATATAAGTGACAAGAATACCCTGAATATGGAAAATTATATCGTTTCGGCACGAAAATACCGCCCTTCAACCTTCGAGTCGGTAGTAGGACAACGCGCTTTGACTACTACCTTAAAGAATGCTATCGCCACAGGCAAACTGGCACACGCTTATCTGTTCTGCGGTCCGCGTGGCGTTGGAAAGACGACGTGTGCACGTATTTTTGCCAAAACCATCAACTGCATGAGTCCCACTGCAGAGGGAGAGGCTTGTAACCAATGCGAATCGTGTACAGCATTCAACGAACAGCGCTCATACAATATTCACGAGTTGGATGCTGCATCCAATAATTCCGTAGACGATATCCGGCAATTGGTAGAACAGGTACGTATCCCGCCCCAGATAGGCAAATACAAGGTATACATCATTGACGAGGTGCACATGTTGTCGGCTTCCGCTTTCAACGCTTTTCTGAAAACATTGGAAGAACCTCCCCGCCATGCCATATTTATCCTTGCCACTACTGAAAAGCATAAGATATTGCCAACCATCTTGTCGCGTTGCCAGATATACGACTTCAACCGCATCTGTGTGGAAGATACCGTAGCACATCTGGCCTATGTAGCTTCCAAAGAAGGTATTACCGCCGAACCGGAGGCACTGAACGTCATCGCACTGAAAGCTGACGGTGGTATGCGCGATGCCTTGTCCATATTCGATCAGGTAGTGAGTTTTACCGGCGGACACATCACCTACCAAAGCGTAATCGAAAATTTGAATGTACTGGATTACGAGTACTACTTTAAACTGACCGACCATTTTCTTGAGAACAAAGTCGGCGATGCCCTATTACTGCTGAATGATGTACTGAGCAAAGGATTCGACGGCAGCCATTTCATCACCGGGCTATCCTCGCATTTCCGCGATTTGCTGGTAAGTAAAGATCCCGCCACTCTTCCCCTGCTTGAAGTGGGAGCAAGCATACGGCAACGTTATCAAACGCAGGCACAAAAATGCCCGTTACCCTTCCTTTACCGCGCCATGAAATTGTGCAATGACTGTGATTTAAACTATCGTGCCAGCAAAAACAAGCGATTGCTGGTAGAGCTCACTTTAATACAGGTGGCACAAATAACCGCCGAAGGAGACGACATAGCCAATGGGCACAGCCCTAAACAAGTCATAAAACCTATATTTACACAGCCTGCAGCCACCCAACAGCCACAGGCTACTCCCGCTGTACCCCGGCCGCAAGCACCCGTCATAGCTAAACCGCAAGCAGTTCCTACCGTTGCTCCCTCCACCGGCACTACCGCCACAACAGCAAATACTGCTTCGCACGCCACCCCTACCTCCATCTTGCTGGCACAAGGCAAAGAAGAAAAGAAAATTCCGGTTATAAAAATGTCAGGACTCGGCGTATCCATTAAACACCCGAAAGCCGAGGAAGAGGTAAAAAATACGGCTACAGCCACTATCACACCACAAACAGCACAAACGGAAGAGGACTACATCTTCAATGAAAGAGACATAAACTACTATTGGCAAGAGTATGCAGGACGTATGCCCAAAGAACAAGTAGCCATTGCCAAACGCATGCAGAATATGCACGTCACTCTACTAAATGCCACTACTTTTGAAGCTGTCGTAGATAATGAAATTGTGGCAAAAGAATTTATCTCGATGACTCCCCAATTACAAGAGTACCTACGTACCCGCCTGAAAAACCGCAAGGTAACCATGAGTGTACGTATCAGCACTCCCACTGAGAAAGTCCGCGCGTACGGCCGTGTTGAAAAATTCCAAATGATGGTTCAGAAAAACAATGCTCTTTTACAATTGAAAGACGAATTCGGATTGGAACTTTACTAAGCATTATAAGTAAAGAGGCTCAATATTCACATACACGTCACAACTTATTGAAAATAAAAGCATTATATTTTATTTTGCATATCGCTTTTTATGTTTATTTTTGCCAATAATAGACAAACAAAGCAAACAATGAGAAAAGACGTTGCCGTATTAATGGTGCTGTGGGTGATGTGTATACCATACGCTACCTTTATATGTGCCTCAGCCACTCCGAACAAATTAGATACGCTGAAAGCTTTTCTTCGAAAAAAAATACTTTACGATGAATACGTACCGATAGATAGCGTCATTTGCTGGAGCGAAAACATCCTACCGGTCATCAAGACAAACAATCGGAATGACGAAAACTACTTTTTGCTGCAACTGCAACTTGCCAATGCCTATACATTACGAGGCGACATCAGCCTCGCCATAGACCGGGCACGACTAATGTACGAAGAAGCCAAAGAAACGGAATATGAGTTCGGAATTGCAGTTGCCAACCAAGCCATCGGCGATGCTTACACCATAGCCAATCAATGCGACAAAGCATTGGATTCGTACCAGGATGCTTTAAAGGAATTAAACCATCTCTCGCAGCAACATCCCTACCGGATACAACTCTTATTAAAGATATCCAATGCTTTACAACGTAAAGGACAACTGGAAAAAGCTCAAAAAATATTGCATGACATAGAACAAACTCTTCAGAAACAACCGGACTATGCCACCTGTTTTTTTGCCAATATCGAAAAAGCCAACTATGCTATCTCTCACGGACATCTTTCAAAGGCTTATCTCAAGGAAGCCGCAGCATATCTGCACAACATGGATTCCATCTACCGGATACATCCTGAAAAGTTTTACTGTTTTCACCTGAAATATACTACCGCCGCCTACTATCGGGCAATGGGCAACTGGAACAGAATGTATTGGAACAAAGCCCTGCAACTGTATGAAGAGCTACGACAAGAATACACGGTCAACAAACAGTCTGCCTATTACCGATGGATCACGCAAGAAACAATATACCTATATAAGATACAAGGGAAATCAATGGCCGCCTGCCTGTTGTATCAAGAATTATATTCCACTGTTGACACACTCACTGCAGAAGGTTATGTCCGACAAATCAATATTCTACGAGCCAAGTATCAGATAGACCAAATGGAAATAGCCAGTAGAGAAGAGCACAACAAATTCATCACTGGCATATTGACCGGGAGTATCCTATTAGTCTTCATATTTATTATTATAACCATCATGCTTAGAAAACAGCGACAGGAAATCGCCCTGTCTACACAAAAGCTGGAACACCTGCGCACCAATGCCGAAAATGCCACATCCGCCAAAAGCATATTCCTCTCGAACATGAGCCATGAAATACGTACTCCGCTCAATGCACTCTCCGGCTTCTCCTCACTACTGACCGAAGAAAACCTGGATAATGAGACGCGTCGTCAGTGCAATGAAGTAATCCTGCAAAATTCCGAGTTATTGTTGAAACTCATCAATGATGTGATAGACCTATCAAGCCTTGAATTCGGGAAAATACAATTCTGTATCAACAAATATAACGTTGTCAATATTTGCCGAAATGTAATCGATACCGTCAGCAAAATAAAACAGACTCAGGCAGCCATATGCTTCATAACCGAATTAGAGAGCATGGATATAGAGACAGACGATGCACGTTTGCAGCAAGTGCTGATAAACCTACTGATTAATGCAACCAAATTTACATCGCAGGGTAGCATTATCCTGGAGCTTAGGAAGCAATCGGAACAAGAGCTGCTCTTTTCTGTCACAGATACAGGTTGCGGTATCCCTAAAGAGAAGCAAGCTGCAATCTTCCGAAGATTCGAGAAACTAAATGAAAATGCACAAGGAAGCGGGCTGGGACTTTCCATCTGTCAGCTTATCATTGAACATATCGGTGGAAAAATATGGATTGACTCCGACTATACAGGCGGCTCACGCTTCTTCTTCACCCACCCCATCCGGCAATCACAGTCCACTAACCCCCAAAAGGAGAATAACGCATGAAAAGATCATTTATCATACCAACCTTACTCATCCTACTCCTGCCCGTACAAATTATCAATGCCGATGTACAAAGCCAGAATTCCGTGCTCCACCAGCATTCTATTGAAATAGAGAGATGTATAAACAACGGCATCCGAAAAGCCGATTCTTTGGTAAAAACCGGAAAACCAGATGAAGCACTTACATATTACAAGAGCAGCCTTAAGTCAAAAGACTCATTATATAATCTTATTACCAACTCCCAGATGGAAGAAATCCTTTCACTCTACAACATGGATAAGCTCATACTGCAAAGAGAACAAAGACACAGTATGTTTCATCAAACCTGTTTATACATCTCAGTCATCATTATCTTAGCTCTACTACTTTCCAATATCCATATATACCGAAGCCGGAAACGGCTGCAAAAGAATGAAAAAGAAATCAGAAGATTAACCTCCATTGCCGAAGAAGCCAATGAAATAAAAAGCCACTTTCTGACAAATATGAGTTACAACATCCGTATACTCTTAAATAATGTAGTAGGATTCTCGCAACTGATGACCGAAGACGGGAACCTGAACGAAAAGGAAAAACGAGAATACTCCGGCATCATTCAAAGCAACTCGGCTGAATTAATCCAACTTGTGAATAACGTATTAGACCTTTCACGTCTGGAAGCCAACATGATGAAGTTCCAGCTACAGAACTGCAATGTGCAAGAGTGGTGCAACGAACTCCCCTATCTGGTGCAGATGCGAAGTGAAGGGTATATACATCTGGAGCTTCAAGCCGATGTGGACAATGCAATCATATACACGGATGTCAGCCGCTTCACACAAATAATTTCCAGCATGCTACTCTATCCTGTAGAGTGCAAAAAGCCAAGAAGAATAGGTATGCAACTGGTTTACAATCAGGAAAAACAGGAAATAAACTTCCGAATAGACAACAGTCCACTTGCTGATTCGGCATTTGCCTCACAAAAAGAAGCTATATTACAAAAAATCAATCTATTGTTTTTTGAACATTTCAACGGAAGTTATCGTGTAGAGAACTGTGAAAATAATCCGATTATATTTTTCACATATCCAGCGCTTATAACCTGATTATATGTACATTCACCTCAACCGTTATTTAGACAAGATACAAATTAAATGTTTTTAATCAAGATTGATAGCAAGTATTGAAGAAAACAACTATTTTTGCCAAATCAATTAGTACTAATAATTAAAAAATTAAAGAAAATGGCTTACGTAATTAGTGACGATTGTATTGCTTGCGGAACTTGTATCGACGAGTGTCCGGTAGGCGCTATCTCTGAAGGCGATATCTATTCTATCGATCCTGAAACTTGTACAGAATGTGGTACTTGTGCAGATGTTTGCCCTTCTGAAGCAATTCATCCGGGAGAATAATACAATCCTAAGAAAAAGAAAAAAGGCTCGGTTTCAATGAAATCGGGCCTTTTTATTTCAGTACTAAAAAGACTCAGTGCCAAGAAGAAAAATATACATCTTTATCTATACTGGCCAAACCCGCTTTTTGCGTGAAATATCTAAATATACAAAGAAGCCAACCAATCCACAATACATTTCAAACGTGAATTAGTTGGCTTTTTATATTGCAGAGTTACACCCCATACACCTGAGATGAACTTCTGTCATCAAAAGATTATACCAGCTTTGACAATGCTTCCTTGATACGGCTAATAGCTTCCACAATATTCTCATCGCTGGTAGCATAACTCATGCGAATACATTCGGGAGCACCAAACGATGTGCCGCCTACACAAGCTACATGAGCTACTTCCAACAAGTACATAGCCAAATCATCCGAATTCTCAATCTTACGGTCACCGGCAGACTTACCGAAGAATGAGCTACATTTCGGGAACAAGTAGAAAGCACCTTCCGGTACATTTACTTCGAATCCCGGTACTTCCTTAGCCAGTTTCACAATAAGGTCGCGACGGCGTTCAAAAGCCTTACGCATCTCTTCCACCGGAGCCTGCGTTCCCGTATAAGCAGCTTCAGCGGCTTTCTGAGATACAGAACACGGCCCTGATGTGTACTGCCCCTGCAATTTGTTAGAAGCCTTTACAATCCATTCCGGTCCTGCAATGAAACCAATACGCCAGCCTGTCATGGCATAAGCCTTGGAAACACCGTTTACAATCACTGTACGATCCTTCATTTCAGGGAACTGTGCAATGCTCTGGTGCTTACCGATATAATTGATATGTTCATAAATTTCATCAGCTATGACAATTACCTGCGGATGCTTTGCCAACACGGCAACCAATCCGGCCAATTCCTCCTTGCTATATACAGACCCCGTAGGATTGGAAGGAGAACAGAGAATTAGTGCTTTTGTTTTTGGCGTAATAGCAGCCTCCAATTGAGCCGGTGTAATCTTGAAGTCCTGCTCGATGCCCGCTGTGACAATCACCGGCTTACCTTCTGCCAGCTTTACCATTTCAGGATAGCTGACCCAATACGGCGCAGGCACAATCACTTCATCACCTGGATTCACCAATACCAGAATGGCATTGCAAACCGACTGTTTAGCTCCGTTAGCACAAGAAATTTGCGCAACTGTATAGTCCAGACCATTCTCCTTCTTCAATTTTTCTACGATAGCATTACGTAGAGCTGGATAACCCGGAACGGGAGAATAGCGAGAGAAGTTATCGTCTATCGCCTTTTTTGCAGCCTCTTTAATGTGGTCGGGTGTATTAAAATCAGGTTCTCCGACACTTAAATTAATTACGTCTACACCTTGAGCTTTCAACTCTGCACTTTTTTGAGACATAGCCAGCGTCGCAGAGGGCGACAAGCTATTCAAACGGTCTGATAATTGGTTCATTCTATTTCTATTTAATGGTTGTTATGCAAATCCGGTTGCAAAATAAACGATTTTCTTTGATATAATAAAACAAAAAGACAGTTACTTACTAAAATGGAGAGTGTGTCCCATACGCTCTTTCTTCGTACGCAAGTAACGCTCGTTATACTGGTTCGGAGTAGTTTCAACCGGTACATTCTCTACAATCTCCAGACCATAAGCTTCCAAACCGACACGTTTCACCGGATTGTTTGTAAGCAGACGCATCTTATGCACCCCCAATTCACGCAGTATCTGAGCCCCCACACCATAATCGCGTTCATCTGCCAGATGCCCGAGACAAATGTTGGCATCTACTGTATCCATACCGTCTTCCTGAAGTTTATACGCTCTCATTTTTTCCATCAGACCAATGCCCCGACCTTCCTGATTGAGATATACGATAACTCCTTTACCGGCTTTTTCTATCACCTCCATCGCCTTGTGCAACTGCTCGCCGCAATCACAACGCATGGAACCGAATATATCCCCCGTAGCACAGGAAGAATGTACACGCACCAGTACCGGTTCATCGGGAGCCCAAGTACCCTTAAACAAGGCCACATGCTCCAATCCGTTGGACTTCTGACGGAAAGGAATCAAGCGGAAATGTCCATGCTCTGTCGGCATATCCACCTCTACACCTTTTTCTACGATAGATTCCTGTTGCAAACGGTAAGCTATCATATCGCGGATAGAAATCAGTTTCAAATTAAATTCATCTGCCATTTTACGCAATTCGGGCAAACGTGCCATCGTACCGTCTTCGTTCATGATCTCCATAAGCGCGCCGGCAGGATAGAAACCCGACAAACGACACATATCAATCGTAGCTTCGGTATGCCCAGCACGACGTAATACCCCTTTCTCCTGCGCATACAAAGGATTGATATGTCCGGGGCGACCGAAAGTAGCCGGAGTGGAAAGCGGATCGGCCAGTGCCTGAATGGTTGCAGCACGGTCTGCTGCAGAAACACCGGTTGTACAACCTTCTAATTTATCGACAGTCACCGTAAAAGGAGTACCCAATACCGAGGTATTGTCCGTCACCTGATGAGGTAAATCCAGCTCTTTGCAACGAGACACCGTAATCGGAGCACACAATACTCCACGTGCATGCTTCAGCATAAAATTCACTTTTTCCGATGTTATCTTTTCTGCTGCAATAATCAAGTCGCCTTCATTTTCACGATCTTCATCATCGACTACAATCACGAAATTGCCAGCCTTAAAATCTTCAATGGCCTCCTCTATCGTATTTAACTTTACTTTTTCCATATCTTTATTATTTATTCTGATTGACTTTTATAATATTCTGTATCTCTTCGTTTGTGTGGATAATCCGCTCCATGTCCTTATTCAAGCGGATACGGAATGCCCAAATACGGAAGTAAAAGAACAAGCCGACAGGCACTATCGCTCCACACAGCATATTCAACCAATAATTACGGAAAGGACGCACATGGGCATGAACAGCTATTACCGGGTAATTATTCAATGCTGTCAACAATGGTATAGACCTTGTGTTAGACATCTCGTCTATCAAAGTTTCCAACCGTTCATTGAGAGCCACCACCTCCTCATCGTGTGGCGCATCGTTCATCCATAATCTGAAATAATTGGGTGCTCGCATCAGAGTTTTCTTTTCGGCATACGCACGGCAATCCGCCGACAGCCGCTGAAGTTCTCCCGGCAAACGTACATAATCAGGATCGTGAATAATCACTTCTTTCCGGAACAAATGGCGGACACTGCGGATACCTGCTATCTTTTTAAACCAATTGATATAGGCATCAGCATTCAGCACCACCGAATCATTATTGGATTTATAAGTAAGGAATGCACCCAATGGCGCCAGCACAGCTGTACTGGTCCACATACCCATCCACACAATCCACTTACCGTCACGAGCCATCTTATAACCCGTATTGTTGATAATGTAATAGATGATAAAAATAAGTACGGACACTACTACAGGCATGCCTAAACCGCCTTTACGGATGATACCCCCCAACGGTGCACCGATGAAGAAAAAAATAAGGCATGCCAACGAAAGCGTCAGTTTCTCGTGCCAGGAAGTCATATGGCGCCTCAAACTGTTTTCCGTCTGCGATATATTGAAACCCTTGAAACTCCAATCACTTGCAGCACTCTCCGCACGGCTGACAGCCGTAGACATTATCTTCTGTTTCTGCATTAAAGTAGCCACATTAAACAGACTGTCCACATCGTAGCTACCCAAAGTCGCAGATTCTATTTTTATCGTATCAGCCTTACTCAGCGTATTGGAGGTCGCCTTATAAGTACTCGCCATAGCCTCTTTATAATAAGTACGCCCGATGCTATCGTTCTGCACCTTCATAGAATCAATGCCGGCCTGCAGCATTTTCATGTCCTTGCTATTGGATTGGTTGCTCATAAATCCGGCATCCACCATATTGAAATCCGAGTTGAACTCTATAATCGCATGCTTCTCAACGAACGCTTCCCGACGATAAGGCACATTTTTCTGATTCATGCTCTGCGACTTCAGATTTTCAAACTGCTCACCGCTGTAAAGGTGAAGATAAAGATGCTGTTTGTCCGCTGTCATTTCCAATCTGCCGGAATCCGATTTGATAATCTGCGCATTCTCAAACCCTTTCTCGAAATTATAAATCAATACATCGTACAGCATACCTGTCTTACGGTTTTTATGCTTTACGTAAAGGTTATACCCGTCTATCTCATCATAAAATACTCCTTCGGGAATGTCCACTTCAGGCGACTTCTGCTTCATGGATACTAGCAATGTCCATAACTTAGTCTGCGCTTTAGGGCCAATAACATTCTGAAAATAAAAGGAAACGCAGCAAATAATGGATATGAAAATTATCAGCGGACGCATAATCTTAAGCAAAGAAATACCTGCCGCTTTCATGGCAAGCAATTCAAACCGCTCTCCAAAATTGCCAAAAGTGATAAGAGCTGCCAGCAAAATAGCCAAAGGCAATGAAGCCGGCACCAGCGTCAGCGCCGAATAGAAAAAAAATTGGGCAAGAACATTCATCTCCAATCCTTTTCCCACCATTTCGTCTACATATTTCCACAGAAACTGCATCATGAAGATGAAAAGGCAGATAAAGAAAGTGCCCATAAAGAGCATGCAAAAGCTCTTTAAAATAAATATATCTAACTTTTTTATGCGCAGCATTTTACTTGTTTCATGCAATAAACGCACAAAAGTAGCACAAAAAAGGGAGTACGGGAAATTTTTAATTGAAAGTTA
>ERZ1673693.2262-NODE-2262-length-11291-cov-25.715023_pt1 | contig 11291 bp, 7 predicted proteins | sample MGYA00580223_ERZ1673693 | MGnify/ENA primary metagenome ERZ1673693 (study PRJEB41218, sample SAMN15661741) | gut metagenome | host: Homo sapiens | place: Canada: London | collected 2015-08-20/2019-03-30 | study: EMG produced TPA metagenomics assembly of...
TTTTTCATGGTGCATCCTCCTTTGGCTGTGAAAAGCGGATTTTCAAAAAGTGTGGGTTTTCGTGAGAGCAAGAATCGTCCCGTGGCCACAAATTTTCAATACTTGAAAATTCTTGCCCCTTTGGGACTGCTTCTTGTTGGGGCGTGCCTGCCCCAAACCCTGCTAGATAAAAGCAAAGGGGCATTATCTGCCCCGATGCTTTTCCTTTCGCTTCTGCTGTTTCAGTTCAAACTGACGCTGCTTTTCTGCTTCGCGTTGTTTCCGGCTAAGTGCTTTTCGCACCAGCTTGTTTTCTTCTCGCTGCATTTGCAACGCCTGCTGTGACTTTGTACCGATTCCTGTGGCAACTGTTTCCTTTCGGATTTGCCGTTGCAATCGCTTTGGGTTCACAGACTCTTTCTTTACAACTGTCTCAACAGATGGACTGAAGCGCAGCCGACTATAATTCTTGAGCAGATACTCCCAGACTTCATAGTCCTTTGGTTCTGCACCAAACACGACTTTACACACTGAAAGCTTTCTTCTCTCAATACGTTCAAATACTCCGATCCAGAATGGAGCCTCAAAAAATACAGTCAGCTTTGTAGAATCAATGTCCATAACGAAACCCTCCTGAAATAAATCCTTACAGGAACGGACAACCCGGAGGGGAAGGTTACTTACCTACACCGTGCGGTGTAGACGGCTGGGCTACCTACCAGCTCTGGCATCTCTCAGAAAGAAATGCGTTGCGTTTTTATCCTGCTTTTATTATATAAAGCACATCCCTGTGCATTATATCTACCTTAATTGGTTTTCCAAGTGAAGTATACCACACTCGTGGTCAAATGACCACCCATATATACGAGAATTTGGCTGTTTTACTGCGTACGTGCGTACCAACCTTCCGTACGAACGTACACAGCGATTCGCCCGAAACGCACCTTATACAACCGTTCCCCCTCGGAGAGCCCACGGCACTTTGCAGGCCGCAGGGATGAAAGTGTCATAGTGGGTTATTACACTTCCGCAGAAGTGCCTTTTCCTCGCCGCAGACAGCCCGGTGCACCTTTGTGAGAGCTTTCTGTCCGGCGAATCCACATCGCCCACAGGCGATGTGAGCAGGGATTCCAAAGGGGCGCAGCACCCTTGGCACACGACTTTGGTACAAAGTCTAGTGTGTTACACCTTTCCAGAGGTGTACACGTTCCTGAAATGCAAAAAGCCCCATACCCAACACCTTGACGGTGCGGACATGGGACTTGATGCTTCCTCGGCCTAGCCAGGTACTCGTAACCAATCCTGACAGGCAGTTGCCGTGTCATTTCTCGAAAACTGTTTTACGAATACCCAGCACCCGGCAGTTCCTCTTTTTTGTTGGTTCACAGCACCGCGTCCGAGACGATCTTGCCCAGCAGGAGCACCAGCACCACAAGCATCATGGGGCGGATGAACTTTGCGCCGTTCTTGAGGGCGAAGTGAGAACCCAGCAGGTTGCCCACAATGCCGCTGATGGCACAGGGGATGCCGATGGAGAACACCACCAGCCCGCTGGAAAGATACGTTACAAGGCTGGCATAGTTGCTGGCAAGGTTGAGCACCTTGGCGTTGCCGCCCGCCGTGCGCAGGTCAAAACCCATCAGGGTGGTAAAGGCGATGATGGCAAAGGTGCCGGTGCCCGGGCCAAAGATGCCGTCGTACAGGCCGATGCCCAGCCCGATGGCAAGGGCCAGCACCGCCTTTCTGGCGTTCAGGGTGCCGTTGTCCCGGTTCTCGTCGGGCAGGTCCCGCCGCCAGAGGATGAGCACTGCCGCCACTGGCAGGATGATGAGCATCATGGTGCGCAGCACCTGATCGCTGAGCAGGAGCACGATGTGGGAGCCCAGTGCGCTGCCTGCAAAGCTGCCCACAGCCGCCAGCAGGCCGACCCGGATGTTCATGGCTCCCTTCTGGAAGAACTGCGCCGTGGCAAAGGTGGTGCCGCAGGCCGCGCTGAATTTATTGGTGCCGTAGGTGTAATGCACCGGCAGGCCCGCAAACAGGTAGGCGGGCAGGCTGATCAGACCGCCGCCCCCCGCCGCCGAGTCCACAAAGCCCGCAAACCCGGTCATCAGCATCAGAAACAGCAGCATTGGCAATGATAATGTAATTTCCATTCGTTCTACTTTCCCACTCTTTCGTTTACTTCAGATACAGCTTTCCCTCGCAGGCCAGGATCTGATCCAGGATCATCCGGGACACCCGGGCACCATAGACCATGGCGGGGTGGTCGTTGTACTCGATGATGTCATGGAACTCCTTGTTCATCAGAACGATCACATACTCGCCGTAGGGGGTGTGGATGATGCCGCCGTCGTTGCGGCAGGCGTTCATACTGCCGCTCTTGCTGGCCACCCAGATAAGCTCCGGCTCGCCGGTCTCCTCGCAGTCCAGATAGAACTGGGGGAAATCGTGGGTCAGCATGGTGTTGTAGTGCTGCTGGCGGAAGATGCCCAGCATGGCGGCGCTGGCTTCCCTGCTGACCAGCGTGCCCTTTGCCACCTGTGCAAACAGGGCGGCGTAGTCCCGGGGCGTGGTGGTGCCCAGCTTGTCGTAGCGGTCAAAGTGGAGGGGATTGTGCAGGACGGTGTGCCCAAAGCCCAATTCCCGGATGCAGGCATTGATGGTATCCAGCCCCAGGTAATCGATGATCATATTGGTGGCGATGTTGTCCGAGCAGATGATCATCATGGTGGCGGTGTCCTTCACCTTGAGCTTTGCCCCCACGCCCAGGGCCCGGAGCATCCCGGAGCCGTCCACGAACTGGCTGGCCTCGTAGGTGATCTCCTCTTCCAGGTCAGCCCTGCCCCGGCTGGCCTGCAGATACAGCACCGCCAGAATGAACGCCTTGATGGTGGAGGCCGTCTCAAATTCCTCGTCGGCACCGATCTCCACCGTGCTGCCGCGCAGGTCATCCACAAAAACGCTCATCCTGCCCTGATAGGAATAGAGCTCGGCGGCAATGCGCTTTTCCAATGTCATATTTTGATCCATCTGGAATCCCTCAACTTTTCTATACTTTCCGTTATACTTTATCCTTACCGTTAAGACATTATTTTTGTTGATTCTGTTGTTTTTGTTGCATGTGTTCTCTCAACTACAACAAAATCAACAAATTCAACAAATTCTGAGATACCAACGGTGATTACAGGTTGTTTTCAAAGAAACGCTGTGCGTTGCGGAAGAAGATGGCTTCCACCTCATCCTCGGTGAAGCCCTCTTTCCGCAGGGCATCGGCCAGCAGGGGCATTTTGGAGCAGTCGCTCAGTTCCAGCTTGCCGCCAATGCCGTCAAAGTCACTGCCCAGACCGATGATTTCAATGCCGCCCACCTGCTTGAAATGGGCGGCGTGTTTGGCCATCAGGGCCGTGGTGCTGCGGCACAGGTCGGGGCTGGGCTGGTCATCCAGAAAGCCCGCGCAGTAGTTCAGGCCCACCAGACCGCCTTTTTCCGCCATGACCCGGATCATCTCATCGGTCAGGTTGCGGCAGTGGGGGGCCAGGGCGCGGCAGTTGGAGTGGCTGGCCGCAAAGGGGCGGGTGCTGTGCTCCGCAATGTCCCAGAAGCCTTTATCGGACAGGTGGCTCACATCGGCAATGATGTGCAGCCGCTCCATCTCGGCCAGGAACTCGAAGCCCTTCTCCTTCAGGCCGGTCTCGGTGTTGGGCATACAGGGCCAGATGGGGCCGTTGCCGGGCACCACGTTGGGGCTGGCCAGCTCGTTCTCGTGGTTCCAGGTCAGGGTCATCATCCGCACGCCCAGCTCGTACATCCGGCGCAGCACGCCCAGACTGCCCTTGCAGCAGCCTGCTTCCTCAATGGTCAGCATTCCGCTGATCTTGCCCGCCTCGGCGTTTTTGCGGATATCCTCGGGGCGGTAGACAGGGGCGATCCTGTCGGAATACCGCTCCATCATCCGCTTGAACACGTCGATCTCTTCCAGCGCCGTCACCAGCGGGTCCGCGCCCGGGGTGGGGTCGGCCAGATTCACAAAGGCGGCAAAGCACTGGAGCATGTAGTCGCCCTTCTCCAGCTTTTCCAGATCGATGTGGCCGTTGTTGTGGGCAAAGGTCTGCCCATCGCCCCGCATCTCCGCGCGCCGCAGCTCGCTCAGGGTGTCACAGTGTAGATCAAAGACTTTCATGGATTGTTCTTCCTCCTATAACATCCTCGCCCTCTCAGTCAAAGCCTGACGGCTTTGCCAGCTCCCCCAAAGGGGGAGCCTCTGGCGGTTTCCCGAAACCTTGCGGGGGAATTGCCAGTGCCTCTCCCTTTGGGAGAGGTGGCATCCCGCAGGGATGACGGAGAGGGTGAGTTACTTTATCAGAAAACACTCCCCACCGCATACAGGCTCTTGACCAGATCTTCCCGGTACAGCGGGTCGGCGGGGTCAAGGCTGTTGATGACCACGCCGCCGCTGGCGGACGCGCCGGTGGAGTGGATGTAGCGGCCCTCGCCGAGGTAAAGGGCGATATGGCCGGGGAAATAGAGGGCATCGCCCCGCTTTTTGTCCGCAAAGGGGATCTGGTGCATGGGCCAGCCCTCCACGATCCTGGCATCCCGGTAGATGAGCACGCCGCACTGCATATAGGCGCTGCTGACAAGGCCGGAACAATCAATGCCACGGCCCGACTTGCCGCCCCAGCGGTACTCGGTGCCCAGATACTTTTTCGCCTGTGCACAGACGGCATCCCGGAACGCTTCCTCGCTGCCGTCGTACCACGCCTGCAGTGTCTGCGGCACCAGCTCCCCGGCGGTGACATTCCGGGCCTCGGCCAGCGCGTCATCAAAGGCCAGCCCCTTCCGCTGAGAGAACACGGCGGTCATCTCAAACCGTACCGGCTCCAGCGCCACGTCCCGGACATAGCCGGTGCGGCCATCCAGCAGGGCAACCCTGGCCCAGCCGGTGTGGGCCTCGGCCTCCTCGGGCAGCTCAGGCAGGCGGCAGAGCAGGCAGCCCCGCTCCAGTTCCAGCATCCGCACCCCCTGCACCTTGGGCAGGCTGAGCACATCGGTGGCACGGCCCACCAGCACCAGCGGCTGGGACAGGTAGTCCCGCAGTGTATCCTCATGGACAAATTTCAGCGCATCCCGCCGGACAAAGCCGTGGTAGCCGTAAAAGGTGACCACCTCGGCCACCTCCGGGGAGAGGGGCACTCCCTCGGCGGTCACGCCGCCGGGGGCGGTGCGCACCTGACAGGCCTGACCGTACAGCCCCTCGTCCCCGATGGTGGAAACAAGGCCCGCCTCGCTCTGTTTGGTGGTCTGGGGCAGGTCGTAAATGGTCACGACAGGCCGGGCAAATATGGCGTATTGCATCATTCGGTTCCCTCCAACAAATTCAGCAGCTCCTCCGGCTTCATGCGCAGGATGGCACCATCCGCGCTGCCGGTGACGGTCTCGGCCAGATCCTGCTTGGCCTGCTGCAGCTCCACGATCTTTTCCTCAATGGTGTCCTGGGCGATGAGCTTGTACACCTGCACCGGGTTCTGCTGGCCGATGCGGTAGGCACGGTCGGTGGCCTGATTCTGAGCCGCCACGTTCCACCATGGGTCGTAGTGGATGACGATATCGGCGGCGGTCAGGTTCAGGCCGGTGCCGCCTGCCCGCAGGGAGATCAGGAAGACGCTGGCCTCGCCGCCGTTGAAGCGGCGCACCAGCTCGGCACGCACCGGTTTGGGGGTGGAGCCCTGCAGGGTGAAGTGGCTCACGCCCTCTGCGTCCAGCCGCCTGGCCAGCAGCTCAAGCATGGAGGTGAACTGGCTGAACAGCAGGATGCGGTGCCCACTCTCCACGGCACTGGTGACCAGCTCGATGCAGGCATCCAGCTTGGCGCTGCCGCCTGTCCAGTTGTCGGCAATGAGCCGGGGGTCGCAGCAGATCTCCCGCAGGCGCATGAGGACGGCGAACACCGCCATCTTGTCCTCGGGCTTGGCAGCCCGCAGCTTCTCCCGGGCATCCACCACGGCGGCAAGGTAGAGCTTGCGCTGTTCCTCTTCCAGCTCGATGCGGTAGACGTTCTCTGTCTTGGGGGGCAGCTCCTTCAGCACCTCGGACTTCATCCGGCGCAGGATGAACGGCCCGGTGAGCTGGTTCAGCCGCCGCACCGCCGCCGGGTCGTTTTCCTGCGTGATGGGCTTTTCAAACCGGCTGCAGAAGCTCTTGTAGGGCGGCAGGTAGCCCGGCATCAGGAAGGAGAAGATGCTCCACAGCTCGCCCAGGCGGTTCTCCACGGGGGTGCCGGTCAGCGCAAAGCGGACACGGCTGTTCACCCCGCACACCGCCTTGTATTTCTGGGTGGTGTGGTTCTTGATGGCCTGGGCCTCGTCCAGGATGCAGGCGTAGAATTTCTGGCTCTCGTAGAGGGTCTCGTCGCGGCGGAGCAGGTCGTAGCTGGTCACCACCACGTCGGCCCCGTCCCACTGCTCGGCCAGCTGGGCCCGGTGGGCGGCATCCCCGTCCACCACAACACAGTTCAGCTCCGGTGTGAACTTCCGGCATTCCTCGGCCCAGTTCAGCACCAGCGAGGCCGGGCAGACGATGAGGCTGGGCAGGGGGTTCCCGCCCTGCTCCCGGAGGGCCAGCAGATAGCTGAGCACCTGCACCGTCTTGCCCAGACCCATATCATCCGCAAGGATGCCGCCCATGCCGTAGCCATCCAGCGTGCGGAGCCAGCGGTAGCCGTCTCGCTGGTATTTTCGCAAAACTTTTTGTAGAGATACAGGCGGTGTATACTCGCTGTCCTTCACCGCATGGAAGCTCCGGCTGAGCTGGCGGAAGGCATCGTCCCGGTTGAAGCGGATGCCGTTCTGCCCCGAGAGCGCCCAGTCCAGACTGGGGGCCCGGTACAGGGGCAGCCGGGCGTGGGTCTGGCCCAGTTTGGCCCCGGAAAGCTCCAGCGTCTCGTTCAGCTCGTCCAGCACCTCCATGGAATCGTCCAGCCGGAGCAGACGGCCATCGCGCAGGCGGTGGTAGCGCTTTTTCTGGTGGAGCGATCTCAGCAGGGCTTTCAGCTCTCCCACCGGGAACTCCCCCGTGTCCACCTCAAGGTCGAGCACGCTGCCGTGCACCGACACCCCCACCGAGATCTTCGGCGGTGCGGCCTGCATACTGCGGAAGGCATCGGTCAGGTAGACCTCGCCCTCGGCCAGCAGGGCCGGGATCCCCTCATCGAGGAAGCGGTAGACTTCATCCTCCTCATAGGCATCGTAGTGGGCGGCAAGGCCGTTGCCCATGGTGTCCGGCCCCGGCTCCAGATACCGCCCCAGCAGCCGCCCGGCCCGCTGTTCGGCGCGGGCATCCCGCAGCAGACCGGCAGGCCCCGGTTCCTCCGGCGTGACGCGGTCCTCGCCGTACAAAAATTCAAGGTGTGCCCGCACCGTTTCCCGCGTGGGCGCGTCGAGATAAAACTGCACCACCGGCTCCAACGGGATCTGATTCAGCAGCAGGCGTTCGGGGTCCTCAATGGTCACCCTGCTGCCCAGCTCTGGCAGGACATAGCTGCAAAAGGCGGTGGCATCCCCGGTGGTAAAGAACAGGCTCTTGCCGCACAGTGCCTCAAGGGCGGGCCGCATCCGGGCGCTTTCGGCCCGGTCCAGCTGCCAGATCGTATCCTCACTGTATAAATAGTCGTTGTCTAAACCCGTTTTCCACCCCAACGCAGGGGTCACGGACACCTCCACGCCGCCCCGGCGCTTTTCCACCCGCATGGTCAGGGCCGGGATGCCGGTCTTGAGGGTGTAGCCGCCCAGATTGCCGGTGGGGGCATAGAGGGCCACCAGACCGTCAAAGATCTCGCCGTTCAGCGGGATGCCCCCGGCAGGCCCGCTGCGGGGTGCATTGCCATAGCTGCGCAGAGCCGCCTCGGCTCCTTCCTTTGCGCTGAGCTGCCGCCGCAGCAGGCGGAGGAGCTGCTGTGCCTCCGGAGCAAAGGCCTCCCAGCTGTGCCGGAATTCCAGCGCCTTGCCGTAGCTGATGAAGCCGTGCTTCTCCACGGCCCGCAGCAGGTCCGGGATGCTCTTTACCACATACTGCCGCCCGCCGTCTGCCGAGATGCGCAGCCGCAGCCAGGGCAGCTCCCCGGGCAGCAGGGTCAGCTCCGGCTCCAGCTCTGCGGCGTGGGGGCGCAGCTCCGCATGGCCGGTCACGCCGTCCACCTCGGCCAGCGCTCCCTCCTGATAGGCCTGGAGCAGCCGCCGTGCCTCGTAGTCGGATTCCGGTTCCTCGCCCCGCCATTTCTTGCCGAACAGCATCTCCAGGCTGGAGGCATAGCTGTCCCTGCGGGGCGGCTCCTCAGGCTGGGGTGTTTGCAGGTTGGCCGTACCCCGCACCACGCCCGGGATGCTCTCCGGGCTCTCAGAGGGCTTCTGCGGCGCTCTGCCGGAAAGGCCCTGACTCTCGCTGTCCCGCATCAGCAGCGCGCCGATGTGCTTGCAGCAGGGCCCCTCGCCGTTTTCGTTGTAGGGGCAGGAGCAGCTGGCGCTGACAAAGCTGCCGTTTTCCCGCAGCCAGACCTGGGTCTGGTACAGGCTCCGCCCGCCGCCGCGCACGTCGGCGCTCAGGTGGCGCACGCCGTTCCCAGCCACTTCGCAGTTCAGATCCTGTATCCGGTCCGTGTAGGCCTTGGCCCGTGCGAATATCGTGCCGCCCAGCAGGTAGCGGATCTCTTCCATGTCCATCCGGGGTCTCCCTCCCTCTGCAATGCTCTATTGGTTAAGCATACCGCACCGGCGGGCGGGATGCAAGGGGTGCCGGGAAAAAAATTCCGGAAAGCACAGAAGCGCCTCATCCGGGAGAGGATGAAGCGCTTCTGTACTTTGGGAATTTTGGAACACTCAGCCCGCATTGCGGTTTACGGGCCAAGTGGGGGTTGGTTTAGGGCTGCTCAGGCGTTCTGCTTGAGCTCCTGTGCTTTCTGCCATGCATTCAGCACATCGATCTTGCTTACGGTGTTGTCGGGATAGAATTTCATCTCTTCCGGAGCCGTTCCCTCATCGTTCAGATCGGGGATAAGCTCGTTTTCCATGGCCCAGCGGGCGGCGTGCTGCAGATCCATATCCCGCTCTTCCTGCCCGACATCGGGGTAGAGCAGTTCGGATTCGGGCATGGGCTTGCCTGCATCCTCCCACAGCATCATGGCAAGGGCGCTGCGGTTGCTGGGGAAGTAGGGCAGAGCCATCAGCTTGCCTGCAAATTCAGCGCCCAGAGAATAGGCCTGATAGCCCAGCACTGCGGTGCCCACAGCGGCAGTACCAACGATCGCAACAGTGCCCAGCACGCCGGGCCCATCATCTTCAATGGTGGCATCACGGTACTGTGCGGCAATATCCACACCACTGCTCATGGGGAAGGTGATGGTCTCAGCCTTGTAGTCCTGACCCAGCGGCAGGGAGAACTTGCCGGTAGACCAGATGTCAAACACCATGCCCTCAGGGACCAGGGTCTTGTCCAGCGTTACAGTCACTTCTGCGCCGTCCGGTACAGAGTAGGTCTTTTTGCCGGTGGTTGCGTCAGTGCTGCTGTTCAGCGTGCTGGTCACATCGCTGCCGTTGTATTTCACAGTAACAGTGCCGCCGGTCACGGTCAGCGGGTGGCTGCCCGGAGCATTGGGGTCGAAATCCCAACCGGCATGGAGGGTGATGTCCTCCATAATTGCGGTATCTTTCACATCAAAGAGCTGGTCCTTGTCGGTGTACCAGCCGGTGAACTTGTAGCCCGCACGGGTGGGAGCATTGATGGCATTCAGATCGTTTGCAGTCAGTTCGTTTGCCTTGGTATCAGTGATTTTTTCGGTCTTATAAACCGGCACCTCAGGGTAGTCGGTCTTGCCGCCCTTGGCATCAAAGGTCACCTTGCAGAGGTAAAGAAAATTGCGATTTTTAAGTACATTATAGCCTGGAAGCTCTTTTGCGTGGTCCCAGTCGTTGTTGTAGTAGATGGCACCAATGGGGTTAATGGGGTTTCCGTGATAGTCCCATTTACGTCCAGCCGGACAACCAATCAGACAGTTTCCGAAAGAAGCCAATCCAGCAGGGAGCATAATGGTTTCCAGCTTGTAGCAACTTCTAAAGGCATCATCGCCGATCGTCGTAATATTTTTACCTAACGAAAGCGTTTCAAGCTTCTGGCAGTCCCAAAAGGCGTACTCCCCTATCGATGTGGCAGCGTCTTTGATGGTAAAAGAGTCCATCCCGTAGCAACATCCAAAGGCTTGATCGCCGATGGAAGTGACGCTTTGTGGAATGGTGACGTTATTTAGAATACGGCAATCATAAAAGGCATAATCGCCGATCGTCGTAATTTTTTTACCTAATGAAAGCGTTGTAAGCTTATAGCATTCATCAAAGGCCCAGTCTCCTATTGATGTGGCAGCGTCATCGATGGTAAGAGATTGCAAGGCACGGCATTGTGCAAAGGCATCCTTGCCGATGGAAGTGACGCTTTGTGGAATGGTGACGGAGTGAATTTTGGTATGATGAATGTCGTACAGTGGGGAGTCGAAATCATCGGTGGAAAATGAATCTTCTCCCAAAACGGTTACAGTGTAGTTGCCCAACTTTTCGGGTATGTCGATGTCGTAGGGGCCAGTGTTTTTTGGATCAACAGGTCCACGAAATTCTGTGATGGTTGCAGTACTACCGTCTGCATTTACCGTATAGGCATACTTGTAATCGCCAACGCTGATTTCTTGTTCAGTTGACGATGCCGTGTCTGCTGCAAATGCTGTGACTGCCGACAGGGGCAGCATGGTGATCATCATGCAGACCGCAACCAATAAGCTGATCAAACGCTTAGGTCTCATAATTTTTTACTCCTTTTCAATGATTTTCCCAAAAAATCTCTCTATTTCAGCCAAAACAAAAGAGCGCCGCACCGGCCAAACGGCTGGTACGACACTCTGAACCCTTGTAGACCCGCTGCGCGCTCGCGCTCCCGAAGGGGAACCGGCGCATCTTCACGAGGAGGTGCAAGGTTTCATATTACCTTACCCGGAGAGGATAACGTGCGGCTGGCTGCCATATTACAGGCCCTGTAGCTTTGCGTCGCAGCCTTTCGACTGGCTTGCTGATCTTTCTGTTTTGCTGACGAGATACTTTTCGCACTTTATCATACCCCCCCCCCCTATAAAAAATCAAGAGGTCTGGGCGATGTTTGTAGATACTCACAAATTCATGGGATTTTTTAGGCCGTTTTGACAGAAAAGTGCACGCATAACAAAAACAAACCCCCAAGGAATTTCTTCCTCAGGGGTTTTGTTTAAGTCGGCGACTACC
>ERZ1673693.2265-NODE-2265-length-11279-cov-3.981112_pt1 | contig 11279 bp, 8 predicted proteins | sample MGYA00580223_ERZ1673693 | MGnify/ENA primary metagenome ERZ1673693 (study PRJEB41218, sample SAMN15661741) | gut metagenome | host: Homo sapiens | place: Canada: London | collected 2015-08-20/2019-03-30 | study: EMG produced TPA metagenomics assembly of...
AAAGCCAACGTTCATATAACGTTCGGCATATTCCGGCTTCATCTTGAGTTCCTCCATCATAGCCTTGAGCTTGCGGCGGAACGGGATGATCTTGACCTTCTCGCCGGAAATCGCCTGCTTGGCCGTGCGGATCATGTTCTCGACCGTAATGCCAGGGATCTCCTCCGGCGTCTGGAACGAAAGGAACAGGCCCTTGCGCGCACGCTCAAACGTCTTGAGTTCCTTGAGATCTTCACCGTCAAAAACAATGGTGCCAGCCGTGACTTCATACTTGGGATGGCCCATGATGATATTCATGAGGGTCGATTTGCCCGAGCCGTTCGGTCCGAGGATAACATGCACTTCCCCCTTGCCCACAGTGAGGTTCAGGCCCTTGAGGATTTCCTTGCCTTCTACACCAGCATGGAGATCCCTGATTTCCAAAAGCTTCTCTGCCATATATAAACTCTCCTTTAAACACAGGATTTGTTAATCCTTACAAAAATACTCGGGATTGATGATTTCATTTTATGGCTTATAACAAAAATTGTCAATAGGAATGACCTGCTGTCATAACTTTTATCTATATTCGATAAGCATTATCATAGAAATACAAAAAGGCTGCCCATATCCCTATGGGCAGCTCCATTCGCAAAACGATAATCCATATTAAGCCAAGAACGGATAGTGATGCGCCAACGAGAACGCGATGCCGTCCTCGTTATTCGAGAGCGTGATCTCATCCGCCATCGCCTTGAGTTCTTCACAGGCATTCCCCATGGCAACACCATGACCGGCAAATTCCAGCATGCTCATATCATTCTGTGCATCACCGAACGCCATGACTTCATGCTGATTGATGCCGAGACGGCTGCAGATCTTGGCAAGAGAACTCGACTTACTGACTCCCTTGACCGTTGCCTCATAGAACCAGGGTGCAGACTGCACGAAGGACAGCTCCTGCTCAAACCCGCGGCGGATGTCTGCGAGACGCGGCACCAGGATCTCATTAGGTGCTGCCGTCAAGATCTTGACGGGGCAAAAGCCCCTTGCTTCCACTGCATCTGCAATATTTTCGACAATCTTGATCTTGAGATTATTGTTGCGGCTCTCGTCCTGCACCTTATGGCGACTGGCATCCGTTGTGAAAATGAACTCCCCGTCATCGACAATCGGGGAGAGTTCCGGATAGGCTTCGAGATGACGCAGGAAGCGCAGCGCTGTGTCTCGTTTAAGACTGCAGTCAAACAGGATTTCTCCTGTCGTCGCATCCTGGATGCGCCCACCGTTATAAGAAAGCAGCAGTCCATGATGATCCTTGAGACAAAGTGTTTCTGCTTCCCGGCGCAGTCCAGGTGCCTGACGGCCGGAAGCCAGCACTACCGTAACACCGCGGCGCTGCACAGAGAGCAGTGCCTCCCGCGTCTTTGGCGTAATCTTCTTTTCGTCGTTATTCAGCGTACCATCGAGATCTAGGGCTATCAGCTTGTACATTCCGTTCATCCTTCCGGTCCAAATAAAATCGCGATCCATTCATACAAACAGGACCCGGCACACGAGTGTATACCGGATCCTGACAACTGCCTGTTTATCAGAAAATATCGTTGGCGATGACAATCGTCTCATCGCGGTTCGGACCGACGGAAACAATGCCAAGGCCAATGCCCGTGACTTCTGCCATGCGCGTCAGATACTTCTTGGCATTTTCCGGCAGGTCTTCGTATTTGCGGACCTTGGTGATATCGCACTTCCAGCCCGGGAACGTCTCATAAACCGGCTCGACTTCTGCGAGAACCTTGAGGCTGGCCGGTATCTCATTGAGGATTTCGCCCTTGTACTTGTAGGCGACGCACATCTTGATCTCGTCGAAACTATCGAGGATATCAAGTCGCGTGACGGCCATGTAGTCAATGCCCGACAGGATGCCGGCATAACGGACGATGCACGCATCAAGCCAGCCCGTGCGACGCGGACGTCCCGTGACGACGCCGTACTCATGGCCGACTTCACGCAGTTTGTCACCGATTTCGTTGAGCTGTTCCGTGGGGAACGGGCCTTCACCCACACGCGTGCAGTAAGCCTTGACGATACCGACGACCTTGTCAATCTTCTGCGGAGCTACGCCGGCACCGATGGCAACGCCGCCCGAGATTGGATGCGAAGCCGTAACGTATGGATACGTGCCGTAATCGATATCGAGCATCGTAGCCTGTGCGCCTTCGAAGAGGATCTTGCGGCCTGCCTTGATTTCCTCATCGAGCAGAGCAATCGTGTCGCAGACATACGGACGCAGACGGTCAGCATAACCATTGTACTCGTTCAGGATCTCGTCATAATCGAGAGGCTCGTGATCATAGAGCAGCTTGAGTTCACGGTTCTTGATGGCCAGATTTTCCTTGAGGCGCTTTGCAAATTCTTCTTTGTCGATGAAATCGCAGACACGGATGCCAATGCGGTTGTCGCGGTCGACATAGCACGGGCCGATGCCATTGTGCGTCGTGCCGACCTTGCCCTTGCCGCGTGCATCATCAGCGAGCTGATCCATCAGGCAGTGATACGGCAGCACGACCTGAGCGCGATTGCTGATGCGGATGCCGGAAAGGTCGATGCCGCGCTCAGCAAGGCCATCCATTTCCTGAAGCATGACCTTCGGGTTAAAGGCAACGCCATTGCCCACCACGCAATGGGAGCCCTTGAACAGGATGCCAGACGGCATCAGGCGCAGCTTATAATCCACACCATCGACAACGACGGTATGGCCGGCATTGCTGCCGCCTTGAAAGCGCACGACAGTCTCAGCCTGCTGTGCAAGATAGTCGACAATCTTGCCCTTGCCCTCATCGCCCCACTGGGTACCAGTTACTACTACTGTTGACATAAATAGTCTCTCCTTTATGATGGATGCATCTCCTGAGATGTTTCCATAGACATACAAAAGCCTTCTCCCCGCAGGGAGAAGAGGCTTTCATTCACAGATTGGATTCTTAAAGGCCGAAGCGTTCGAAAATCATATCGACATGGCGCAGGAAATATTTGTAATCGAAGCAGTCATCGATCTCTTCCTTCGTCAGGTACTTCGTGATATCCGGGTCATTCTCGACGCTCGTGCGGAAATCCTGACCTTCCATCCAGCGCTTCATTGCATTGCGCTGAACCCACTTGTAGGCATCCTCACGCAGCACGCCCTTGTCGACGACCGACAGCAGGATACGCTGGCTGTAGATGAGACCACCCGTACGATTCATATCGTGCAGCATCTTGTCCGGATAGACGAGCAGTTTGTCAATGATATCCGTGAGTTTCTGCGTGCAGTAATCAAGATTGATCGACGAATCCGGCAGGATGACGCGCTCAACGGAAGAATGGGAAATGTCACGCTCATGCCAGAGCGTGATGTCCTCGAGAGCTGCAACGGCATTGCCGCGGTTCAGGCGAGCCATGCCGGAGATGCGCTCGCAGTTGATCGGATTACGCTTGTGCGGCATTGCGGAAGAACCCTTCTGGCCAGGAGAGAAATACTCCTCAGCCTCGCGGATATCCGTGCGCTGCAGATTGCGGACTTCCGTAGCGATTTTCTCAAGGGTCGAAGAGCAGATGGCAATTGACGTGACAAATTCTGCATGGCGGTCACGCTGGATGACCTGCGTTGCGAGACGTACCGGCGTCAGGCCGAGCTTCTCGCCAACCATCTGCTCGATCTTCGGGTCGATGTTGGAGTACGTGCCGACAGCACCCGAGAGCTTGCAGACCGAGACAATCTTCTTGGCATGCTCCATGCGCTCGATGTCGCGCTCGATCTCAGCACTCCAGAGCAGGAGCTTGAGGCCGAATGTCATCGGTTCCGCATGGATGCCATGCGTGCGGCCGATGCACGGCGTATGCTTGAATTCCTTCGCACGGCGGCGCAGGACTTCGCGGAACTTCTTGAGGTCATCAAGAATGATCGTGCAGGCATCGCGCATCATCATGCAATATGCCGTGTCCTTGACATCCGAGGAAGTCAGTCCTTTATGGATGTACTTGGAATCATCACCAACATTCTCGGCTACATTCGTCAAGAAAGCAATGATGTCATGATGCGTAACCGACTCAATCTCATGGATGCGGTTGACATCAAACTTTGCTTTCGCGCGAATGTTCTTGGCAGCCTCTTTCGGGATCTCTCCGAGTTCGGCCATGGCGTCGCAAGCAGCCATCTCAACGTTCAGGATCTGCTGCCACTCGTTCTCGATAGACCAGAGATGGCCCATTTCCGGCTTAGTATAACGCTCGATCATTTAGTGATTTCCTCCTCATTTTCCTGGCGGCGTCTCTGCACCGCGGAAGTGAAAACACGACGAAAAAACTCAAATTGACTTTTCTTTGCCTATCGTGACACCTTTCAGAAAAGCCTCATTTTGAGTTTGGAGAAGTTACCGATATTCCCTTGTCTATCATAGCATTTTCAATGCCCAGGTGTCAACGTGTCAAGGGGCTCCCTCCCGCTGGGACACCCGCAGCAGGACCCTCCCGGAACAAACAAAAAAGGCTGCCAGACGGCAGCCTCTCATATCCATATGGTGCTCGCTGAGGGATTCGAACCCCCGACCCCCTCCATGTGACGGAGATGCTCTAGCCAACTGAGCTAAGCGAGCAAACAAAAAGAGGTCTCGTCGTTTGACGAAACCTCATCTTTCCTAAATGGTGGGGTTAACAGAATTCGAATCTGTGACCTCCTCGATGTCAACGAGACACTCTAACCAACTGAGCTATAACCCCATGTCTTAACGACAGGATTTATTATACGGCATATATCCATTTCTGTCAACAGGTAATTTTAAAAATATCGTGAGAAATTTTTCACGCGCTTCGTGATATAATGAAATGAGTAAATGATCCAATTCCAAGGAGGGAAACTGATTCACGATGAACGATTTACTCGATGTCCATATGCACACGCTTGCCAGCGGGCATGCCTACAATACCATCCGCGAAATGCTTTTTGCTGGTAAAAAGCACGGCCTGCAGCTCGTCGGCATTTCCGACCATGCTCCCGCCATGCCCGGCAGCACCCATAAGTTCTATTTCGAGAACATGCGCATCTTCAACCGTCAGGTATACGGAGCAGAAGCCGGCCTCGAAGTCATGATGGGCGCTGAACTCAATATCCTGAATGAAACAGGCAAAGTCGATCTGGAAGAAAAAGCCTTGAAATCTCTCGATTATGCCATCGCCAGCCTGCACAGCCAATGCATCCAGCCAGGCAGCAAACTCGAGAATACCACGGCTGTCATCAGTGCGATGGCCAACCCCTATGTCAAGATCATCGGCCATCCGGACAATCCGACGTATCCAGTTGATTTCGATGCACTTGCCAAAGCAGCAAAAGAGAACCATGTACTGCTCGAATGCAACAACAGCTCCTACCGCTCGCATGGCAGCCGCGCCGGTTCCCGCGAAACGGCCCAGGTCATGCTTGCAGCCTGCAAGAGATACGGCACGCATATCATCATGGGCAGCGATGCCCATATCGATCTCGACGTCGGCAATCACACAGGTTCACTGGAGGTTCTCGCTCAAGCCGATTTCCCAGAAGAACTTGTCATCAACACATCCCCCGAGAAATTCAAGACCTGGCTCCGTGAGTGAAGGCCCTCCGTAAAAATCCACCACAATATTTCCTGCGACGAGGCCTCCGTCATGTTGACGGAGGCTTTTGTGTTCCTTATAATGATAACGTTGTATTCGTAATGTTGTAACTATCCTCTCAAACAGAACAGAAAAGGAATGGTAGAAATGAACTTATTCCGTACCAAAAGCATTGAGCAGATGCGAGAGGCCGCAGCACACTCAGGCATGGCCAAGACCCTGGGTGCCTTCGACCTGATCCTGCTTGGCATCGGCTGTGTCATCGGCACGGGCATCTTTGTCCTGACCGGCGTTGCTGCAGCAAAATACGCCGGCCCGGCCGTCACGATCTCCTTCATGATCTCAGGACTTGCCTGTGCGCTCGCAGGACTGGCCTATGCAGAATTCTCTTCCATCGTGCCGGCTTCCGGCAGTGCTTACACGTACACCTATGCCTCGCTCGGTGAATTCATTGCTTTCATCGTCGGCTGGAATCTGATCCTTGAGTACACCGTCACGGCAAGTGCCGTAGCGTCCGGCTGGTCAGGATATGTAACAGGGCTGCTGCTTTCCGCGGGCATTGACCCTGGACATGCCTTTACCCACGTGCCAGCAGACGGCGGGGTCATCAATCTGCCAGCCATCTTCATCACCTTGCTGCTCTCCATCCTGCTGATACGCGGTACCCAGGAAAGCACGAAACTCAACCGCATCCTCGTCGGCGTCAAGCTCACGGCCATCGCCATTTTCCTGCTGCTGGCCATCCCGCATGTCGATACGATGAACTGGGAGCCATTCACGCCTTTCGGTGTCTCGGGGATCTTTGGCGGTGCCGCCATCGTCTTCTTTGCCTACATCGGCTTCGATGCCGTGGCCACAAGTGCGGAAGAATGCAAGAATCCCGCACACGACCTGCCCATCGGCATCATTGGCTCGCTTGTGATCTGCACGGCACTCTACGTCGTCGTCGCAGGCGTGCTTACAGGCATCGTTCCTTATACAGAACTCAATAACCCGGAGCCCGTAGCCTTTGCTCTGCGCTATATCGGCTACAACCTCGGCTCGGCGCTCGTCGGTGTCGGAGCCATCGCGGGCATCACGACAGTATTGCTCGTCCTCCTCTACGGGCAGGCCCGCATCTTCTTCGCCATGAGCCGTGACGGCATGGTACCGGCGCGCGTCTGCAAGATCCACAAGCGTTACCACACGCCTTACATCGTCACGGTCATGGGCGGCATCTTCGTTTCAATCATCGCCGGCTTTGCACCGATTGGTGTCATCGCCGAGATGGCCAACATCGGCACACTATCTGCTTTCCTCGTCGCCGCCCTTGGCGTCCTGGTGCTGCGCATCACGAAACCGGAAGTCCCGCGCACCTTCCGCTGCCCCTTCGTCTGGCTTATCGCACCGCTCGCCGTCGTGACCTGCGGTTATCTCATGTATCATCTGCCCTGGGAAACCTGGGTCCGCTTCCTTGTCTGGTGTGTTTTTGGCTGTCTCGTCTACTTTGGCTACAGCTACCAGCACAGCACGCTGGCACATCCTCACAAAGAAGAATAAGGCCTGCAAGCTGCTTGAACACGCTTTGACAAAATTTGTGACCTGGTATAAAATTAAAGGTACAGCAATCAGAAAAATTGTTCTCTGCGATAGGGGCCTCAGGCTCCTCTAAAGGAAGGAAAACCATGTTTGTACATGAACTGATCTACCAGGGAGATCCTGATTCCCTGGCACTTGTCGACCATGAGCGCCGCATCACCTACCGGGAGCTGCAGCAGCATGTCGCGGCCTGCCGCAACCGTCTTTATGCCGCAGGCGTCCGCGTCGGCGATCGCGTCAGTATTTTCTCGCGCAATAGTGCAGACTTCATCTATGCCTATATGGCTATTGCCTCGCTGGGTGCCATTGCCGTCCCCATCAATTTCCAGCTCAGCAATCGCGAGATTGCCTACATCATCAAAGACGCCGGCTCCCGTCACATCCTCACGTACCAGCCGCTGAATCTCGTCGATGCACTGGCGGCCCTGCGCTGCGACATGCGCATCACGCAGCACGATATCCGCCAGATGGGGAAAGAAGATGCATCCATCCCCAAAGCACCAGCCCTGCCAGCCACCTTCGATGAGCAGAATCCCTGCGTCATCATCTATACCTCCGGCACTACGGGAGCTCCTAAAGGTGCCGTTCTCTCGCACCGCAACCTCATCGCCAATGCCGAGCAGATGAGCTTCATGCATTGCCGTGCCGAACATCACGTACTCTGCGTACTGCCGATGTATCATTGCTTCGGCTGGACGTGTTCCGTCCTTTATCCGCTCTTCTGCGGCGCAGAGATCGTCATCCTTGATTCCTTTACGCCGAAAGAAACCATCAATGTCATCCGCAACGAGAAGATCAACGATCTCTACATCGTGCCATCCATCTGCAGCCTGCTGACCAAACTGGCCACCAAGGAAGATATGGCTTCGCTGCGTCTCGTCGTCTCGGGCGGCACGACGCTGCCGCTTAAGATCGAACAGGATTTCATGGGCAAGTTCGGCGTCGATATCTGTGAAGGCTATGGCCTGTCCGAGACTTCACCAGTTGTCACGATGAACCCTCCAGAACGCCCGAAAGTCGGATCCTGTGGTCCGGTCGTTCCCGGCATCCAGTGGAAACTCGTCGATGCAGAAGGCAATCGCGTTCCTGAAGGAGAAGCGGGCGAACTCGTCGTCAAGGGCGACAATATCATGCTCGGCTACTGGAATCTTCCCGATGCTACCAAAGATGCACTGCGCGGCGGCTGGTTCCATACGGGTGACGTCGCACGTGCTGACGAAGATGGCTACATCTACATCGTCGACCGTATCAAAGATATGATTATCAGCATGGGTGAGAATATCTATCCGCGTGAAGTAGAAGAACTCATCTATCAGTTCCCTGGCATCAGTGAAGCTGCCGTCATCGGTATCCATGACAAGCTCCGCGGCCAGGCCGGCGCCTGCTTCTACAGCCTGCATGAAGGCGCCGCCATCAACATCCGCGAACTCAAGAAATTCCTGCAGGCCAACCTGGCTCTCTACAAAATCCCGCGCGAATTCCACGAGCTGCCATCGCTGCCTCGTACGACGACGGGCAAGATTGCCAAGCGCCAGATCCTCAAGGATTTCCTGGCCAGCAAAGACAATAAATAAAACATATGTTGAAAAACTGCCGCACATGACAAAATGTGCGGCAGTTTTTTAATAAAAAGAGTGCCGGAAGCGTCCCTGTCTTTCATCTGATGATGATGCGGGGTTTATCTGCCCTAAAATGTGGTTGACTTCACTAACTATACAGTCAAGAAAAACACCCGCTGCGTTCAGCGAGCGCTTTTCTCAACGATATATGTGCAGCAGCTTTTTATTTTTTGCTGCTGGCTTTGCAGATATGATCGGCCCAGGCAAAGAGTTCAGCAAGATCATAATCGCCTGCATGACCCTTGCCCCACGGTGAGGAAAAGTTGACATCATAGCCGGTATCCTGCAGCTTCAGCGCGAGGATCGCCGGCACGGCCAGGCAGGTATCACGGTCTTTCGCACCGTGGCGGATACGCCAGTGCGGGGCAACCTTCACGCCTTTCTGCCCGATATAGTAGAGCGGATTCATCCGTTTGATATCCTCCCATGGAGCCAGGCTCGTCCCCGGCTGCGTGCTGCGTGTCAGCGAGAAGCCTGTGAAGTGGCGCGGCGCATTCGCCGTCGTGCCGAATTCATCATTCTCACCCGAACTCAGATCGAATTTATCAAAGGCGGGCGTGGCCTTGAGCCGCGTTGCCCACGGTGCATACTTCGTGAGATCGACGTCTACGGCCTTGCCGTCTTCAATGGTCAGCCAGTCAAGGCCAGACAGATCTTCACCAGCATCGAGAGCCGTCTGTGCGGATGCGGCGTAAACCGACTTGATGTAGTCGGCAAAGCTGCCTGTCCCGTCCTTCTCCAGCGTCAGCGCCTGGCCGTCAGCATCCTTGAGATTCAGGCTGTTGATATAAGCCGGGTAGAGGGCCTTGAGCTGTCTGGACGCCACCTTCTGCGCATCGGTGAGCGGCACAGCGGCTGCTATCTCCGTCGGTGCATTGTCGGGACGATCCGTCACGGCAGCATCATCTCCAGTTCCTGCAGCAGACTCGGCGCCCATCATCGGAAGCTTGTCTTCGGCATCAGGCAGGATTGCCCCTGCAGCTGGGTTCATCCTTGGCATCATGGCACCACTGCTCTGATAGGCCTCATCGACCCCATTGAACATCCATTCATAGGCCATGTCCGCATGGTCAAGATCAGTGATTGGGCAATAAGCCTGCGAAGCAAAGATATCATCGCGTTCCCTGGCCGCACCAATTGCCTTGAGATCCGCTTCATAGTCCCGGCTATTGCCGGTGGCTCCCAGCAATGCCGAAAGCGCACCGCCGGCGCTTGTGCCATCCGAGATGATCTTGCCCGTATCACCGGCCGGCAGACGGCCTTTGTTATGGCGCAGGTATCGCACAGCAGCCTTGTAATCGACAATCAGCGCAGGAGCCTTGCCGACATACGTCACGCCGTCAGTCCCTGCTGTCGTGCGGCCGCGAACAGCAGGAGCGGCAACGACATACCCCTTGGAGAGCGCAACGAGCGATGCATTCGCGCCGCCGCTCATGCGGTCATTGGCGCTCGGCTCCTTGATCTCACCCGGCATATAGCCGCCCACGCCATTCGGCAGGAAGATTGGCGCTGTCTTTTTCGTATAGCCATTGACTGTACCACCATCCTTGAAATACGCTTCAGGGATGAAGATACTCATCGATTCCGCTTCCACCGAAACCGGCTTTGATACGTAAACGATATTACGGTAAGCGCGGAACGCGACATCTTCGCCATTGAGCTTCAGCGTTTCCTTCGTATAGGCATTCTTATCGAATTTCAGGCTGTACGTCTTCTGTCTGGCAGTTGCATGACCCGTCTTTGCCTTTGCAATAACCGTACTCGTTCCCTGCGCGTCATTCGTTACCGCTGTGTCGGCGGTAGAAGCCGGCACAGCCTGCGCCGCAGCATCATTCGCTGCGGCCTGGCTGATTCCGGCTGCAAACGGCATGGACAGCGCACTGACTGCCAGCATCGTCAATATATAGCGTTTTAAATTCATAGCTTTCATCCTTCCTTTTAACCAAAAAGAAAACCGCTCTCCCTCATAGAATAGCGGTTTTTTATTCTCCATGTGCATATCTTGCTTCGGACACCGGGCTGTTGCCGTATCCTTATCATTTACTTTTCTCCGTGACGGGCAAATCTCCTTCCAGGTTCCTCATTTCTTTGCAGAAAAACAGGAATCCGTCATCACGTATTTTTGGCAATGACTGCACCGACGACAGCCCCGAGAATGGCAGCCGTCGTGACCTCTCCCGTCGAATGCCCCTTCGAAGATTTCTCTGCGCGGCGATGCTCGCGCTCCCAGCGCTCATGGTCTGATTTTTTCTGCTGTGCCAGTTCGCGTTCATGAGCAGCCTGATGCCAGGCGGGATGCGCATTGACTTGCTCGTAAGCCTGATGGGATGCAGCTTCGGCAGGCAAAGCCAGTGACGTCCCCCAGACACCAAAACCCATGATACCAGCTAAAACGGCAGCTATGCTTTTTTTCCAGATTTTCATCATGATCATCTCTCTTTCCATCTTGATAAGAGTAGGTTATTTTTGATGCTC
>ERZ1673693.2277-NODE-2277-length-11200-cov-5.061821_pt1 | contig 11200 bp, 8 predicted proteins | sample MGYA00580223_ERZ1673693 | MGnify/ENA primary metagenome ERZ1673693 (study PRJEB41218, sample SAMN15661741) | gut metagenome | host: Homo sapiens | place: Canada: London | collected 2015-08-20/2019-03-30 | study: EMG produced TPA metagenomics assembly of...
GCTATAATAATGGCATTTTTGGTTTTGAGGGCAAAAATAATCTTCGACATCGGTGTCACAATCGGATTGGTCATCGGCGTGATTCCGGCTACCACACCGATCGGTTTGGCAATTTCGATCAATCCGGTTTTTTCATCCATATCGATGATACCCATGGATTTTTTACCCCTCAGGTTATAATAAACCCCTTTCGATTTATTGCGGTTTTTAGCTACTTTGTGCTCATACACCCCCATGCCGGTTTCGTCTACAGCCAACCGGGCCAATTCTTCGGCATGATCATAAATGACACGGGCAGCTTCGCGGATAACCCGGTCGACCTGATCCTGGTCAAAATGATGTTCGTAAATCTCCTGAGCCTTGCGGGCTTTCACCACCATTTCCTTTATTTCCATAACTTTTTCAGTTTATAATTATAACACAAACTTTAATTGCCGGACAGCTTTCTGTCTTTGTTTCTGCCTGATCAGTCTCAAAGCTCCCGACAAAAAATCCTCCGGATTTTTCTCAACGAAATCCAGGATTTCATAAACGATTACAATGTAATTCTCAACTTAAAAAATTGATTTAATACAGCACCTTATAAATCTCCCGGATCTCCTCCTCCGACAGCGAGACATAATTATTGGCCAAAAGACGTTGCTGAGTCTGCAACACACTGCTGGTAAAACCCTGAATTTCTTCCGGTTTCATTCCATACACCCGGAGTTTATTCTTCGGAATCAATTTACCCAAAAGCTCATCGAGTACCGGATAGGGATTTTCGTTCACACCCAATTGTACACACAACAAGTCGTTCAGCCGGGCAATATCGCCTGAAGGATTTTTGGCATTATAAAGTTTGAATACTTCGGTGAAAAACTGATAATTCGATTCGCCATGAGGTACATGATAACTACCACCCAACGGATAGGATAAAGCATGTACAGCCCCCACCCCTGTATTTCCAAAAGCTATTCCGGCATAATTACTTGCCATCAGCATATCCCCCAGTCTTTCGAAACGATATTCGGGTCCGTTCGCTGCAATACCCTGAAACACATCGATGATTATTTCGATGGCAGCCCGGCAATACAAACGGGTATAAGGATTGGATTTGGGCGAAACATACGACTCGGTGGCATGTACCAACGCATCGATCGCACTACAGGCATAAAACTTAAAAGGCAGCCCTTTGAGCAACTCCGGTACCAGCACAGCATCGTCGGCCACAATGGCATCGTCGGCCAATCCCATTTTAGTATGTTTGGAGGTAATTTCAGCTATGGATATATTGGTCACCTCGCTTCCGGTTCCACAGGTGGTAGGCAAAATGACCAATTGTTTTTCTTTGACGATCGGAATTTTACGTTCGAAAGCTTCCGTAACGTCTTCCACCCCTTTCAATACAAACAATTTAGAAATATCGATCACCGTTCCGCCACCGACCGCAATCACCCGGTCGAAACCGACTCCTTTCACTTCTTTCAGGATAGTGTTCATCATTTTATCCGATGGTTCTCCTAAACCGAACTTCTCCTGCATAATGAAATGACAAGGGAGATTCAGGGATTTCATAAAAGGATCATAAAGGAATTCATTGGTAATCACCAAATCGTGCTCCGAGAGCTTGAATTCACGGGCAAAATCGGCAAAATGATCGAATTTGCTCAAACGGGTTTTTAATTTAAATAATTGCATAATACATGATTATAAAACGATGGACGGCCCCGCGACCATAAATCGCCGGGAGTTATCCTCCACCAGTTAATCCTTAAAACGTTTCTGATATTCTTCTTCCAGCATAGGGCGGAAATCGGGATGTGCCACAGCAATCAATGCCCGAGCCCGTTGTTTCAGCGTTTTACCTTTCAACCGGGCGATGCCGTACTCAGTCACCACATAATCGACATCATTGCGTGAAGTAGTAACAGCTGCACCCTGCGCCAAGAAAGGTACAATCCGGGAAGCCTTACCTTTAGCTGCAGTCGAAGGCATAGCCATGATCGATTTACCACCGGCAGACCAGGCTGCCCCCCGGACATAGTCTACCTGTCCTCCGGTTCCGCTGAATTGTTTCAGTCCGATTGTCTCGGAAGCCACCTGCCCCATCAGGTCAACCTCGATGCAGGAATTGATGGAAACCATCTTTTCATTTTGTGCAATGACACGAGGATCGTTGACATAATCTACGGGACGCATTTCTACGCAGGCGTTTTTATCGACGAAATCGTACAAGCGGCGCGTCCCCATCAGGAAAGTGGCAACCAATTTCCCCGGATGCAAGGTCTTTTTACTGCCATTGACCACTCCTGATTCCACCAAATCGATCACTCCGTCGGAAAACATTTCGGTATGGATACCCAGGTCTTTTTTATCTCCCATAAACAGGAGCACGGCATCCGGAATCGCTCCGATCCCCAACTGTAAGGTGGAACCATCCTCGATCAAAGAAGCACAATTACGCCCGATGGCTTTTTCGACATCCGTAATTTTAGGCAGCGGAATTTCGGACAATGCCAGGTTAGTCGGAATAATATAATCCAACCGGGAGATATGAATTTTGTTATCTCCCTCGACATAGGGCATATTTTCATTCATCTCTGCGATCACCAGTCGCGCCTTTTCTGCTGCCGCTTTAGTATAATCACAAGAGAGTCCGAAACTGCAATTTCCTTCACTATCGGGATAAGACACTTGGATTACCGCCACATCCACAGGATATACCTCATCAAACAGCTGTGGTATTTCATAAAAAAATACAGGAAGAAAATCGGCCCGGTCGTCAGCGACAGCCTGGCGCGAATTTCCCCCGACAAAATTAGTGATGTGGCGGAAATGTCCTTCCGTCCCGGGTGTCAGGTATGAGCCATCGTTCAGCGTAAGCATGTGGTAAATACCGACATCATGCAAGCGTTCTTTTTGTGCGATCATTTCCGCCGGTACAACCTGCGGACAACCGGCAGCATGTCCGAACACAAGACGGTCTCCGTCTTCTATGGCACGGACAGCTTCCTCCACTGTCGCAAACCTGTTTTTATATATTTCTTTCCATTCCATAATCCTCGTTTTGATCACCTTTTTCGGTTTAATAATTTCCGGGCAAAAGTGAGTAAGCCCTCATCTGTTTCGTTGATCAGATACACACGGCCGAGTTTATCTCCAAGCTCACGACGCAAACCTTTCTCTACCACTTGTTCCACCGTAATTTGTGCCGCAGGACAGGCTCCACAGGCTCCGGAAAACACAATTCCGACATCCCGGCCCCGGATTTCCCTGACACTCAAATCCCCGCCATGTTCCAGTAAATGAGGACGGACCCGGTAAAGTACGATCTCTCGGACCCGTTCCTCAAAACTACTACTACTTTCTATCTTTGCTTTCATCCACCTTAGCAATCACTTTAGCCAGTTCTTTCTTCGCAGCCAGATTTCCCTGACGGGAGATCATAATACGCTGTGCCTGAGGTGAACCTGCTCCATGCATAGATTCTGTCCGATATCCAACAGCTGCCGTACCCAAGGTAATATTTTCGATCAGGCGCAGGATACGCATCCGGTTTTCGGTAGAAGTCCCGGTTGCTCCCTGCAAATATTTCTCTACATAAGGACCGATCTTTTCGCTGCGTAAATCCTGCTCGGATGGCATGGTCACCATTAACCCACCGGCAATATCTTCTGCAAGACGGGCAATCTCATAAGGCATACGGGTAATATTCTGTTTGCAGACATTGGCCAACAACAGATTGATCTGATAGTTACCGGCAGGCATCTTTTCACCCTCTGCCGAACAGGCAATACCACAAGCATAAAGCGTCTCGTTCAGATGTATCATTTCGATCAGCTTATCCTTGATGTGGTTGGCTTTGGGCACGCCATTGTAATCGGCGGCAAGGGCAGCTGCACCGATCAATACATCCCCGGCTCCGACTTTACACCCTCCGTAAGACTGACGGTGATATCCGGCGAAACGCTCTACCATCATTCCGGCAAATTCATATTCCCGACACATAAACACCCGTTCATTGGGAACAAACACGTTATCGAAAACAACCAGTGCTTCGTGCCCACCATACTGTGCATTTCCGAGGTCCATATCGGCATTTTCCTCCATTTTACGGGTATCACAGGACTGACGGCCGTACACCATAAATACGCCTTCGGCATCTGAGGGGACAGCAAACGAAATGGCATAATCTTTATCCTCTTCTTTCATGGCCACAGTAGGCATGATCAGGTGTTCGTGCGAATTGACAGCCCCGGTCTGATGAGCTTTTGCTCCCCGTACGACAATACCATCCTCCCGCACTTCCACGACATGCATATACATATCCGGATCTTCCTGTCTGGAGGGCGACAAACTACGGTCACCTTTCGGATCGGTCATCGCTCCGTCAACCGTAAGGTCGTTTTCCTGTACAAACTTCATATATTCAGTGAACCGCTTGTGATATTCTGTTCCAAGCTTCTGGTCCATCTCATAGGTGGTAGAGAAAATGGCATTGAAAGCATCCATTCCCACACAACGCTGGAAACAGGCTGCCGTCTTTTGTCCCATCAAACGTTGCATTTTCACTTTATTCACCAAATCTTCCGTGCTTTGGTGGAGATGGCAAAAACGGTTGATCCGCTTGCCGATCAGCGGTGAATAAACAGTCATCAGATTCTGATATTCCGGTTTTTCAGCCAATTCATAAGTTTTGGCTACAGAATTCATAGAAGGACGAATCATCGGGTGGTCGACAGGATTTTCGATCAGCTCACCCATAAAATAAACCTTCAGATTCAATCTGCGGAGGCTTTCAATGTACTCAGCTCTGGTCATCATAATTAGTGGCGTTTTATTGATTAATAATACAATATTTAAAGAATTATTTCTCTAATCAAAAGACACAAAGGACAACTATCGTATGCTATATAACATACGTCTTTCCCTTTACGGAAACGATAGCGCCAGCCTTTTTAAAAAAATAAAAAAGCATCCTTTACACATCCTCCCTAAACGAGGTTATACCTTCGTGTTTTCCAGGACACACCCGATCCCCTTTCCCAAAATAATTGTGAAAAACAACGCACATGCCCTTTGTCCTTATTCCCCAGAACAACTGGCAATTATAGGTCAGGCAGGTCTTCTGACTTGTTCCGGATTTTGCGGCCTTCCCTTCTCCCGGAGGAAAAAGTGACCATAAGAATGCAAAACCCTTTTTAAAGAACATACAGCTGAGGGTACAGTACCGGATTCTCACCGGATTCCCTATTCAACTCATTCCTCCGTGTGAGGATGAGTCACCATGACGACGCAAATGTACCTAAATAAATTTATATTCCTACTTTTTTTCTTTAATTTTTAAATAAAATGAGAAAAATAATTGCAGCAATGAAACAAACCTCTCCTAAAAAATCATAAAATAACACCTCCTTCACCCGAACTTCCTTCTCCTCTCTCAACGTCCGATGAAGTAAAAAATCGATTAAAAACAACGGAATGCATAAAAATAATCGACGATCATCCGGACAACAAAGACCCGCCTCTTATAAAAACAAGAAGTTACAAATTTTTACTCACTGATAATCAACAACAAAACAAAGGAAAAGGGAAAGACTATATTAAAATTTCAACGGATAAAAGATTTTTTATACTTTTGTCCCATTGAAGTTCTTTACAAGATGTGAATCAGATCGCTCAGGTGCCTCATTACGATGGGGAGAATAGGGAACCGTGTGAAAATCACGGACTGTCGCGCAACTGTAATCACCATAAAAGTTCGGCCAATCATGTCCACTGTCAGCATAAGACGGGAAGGACGGCTAAAACGGTGAAAGTCAGGATACCTGCCTCAGCGAATTGACAATGCTTTCGCGGAATAAAGCCAGAGTCAGCCCTTATCAGACCGACACCCGTCCGGGTAAATATACCCCTGCGTATTCTTTATTTTGTGAAAGCTAAGTTTAAGCCATGCTCAACGGTAACAATCGATGATTAACGAGTAATTATCAATCGGCTACACTTACGAATCTTAAAAAGAGATTGCCAGAATAATAAAGCAATCAATAGATGTAAACTGACTTAGCATGAGAAAATCGTTTGAAAAATTCCTGGCGAGACAGGAAGCCTTAGCCCGGCAATACGGCGAAGCATATGAAGAAAAACAACACCACCGCGGAAAACTGACAGCCCGGGAACGGATAGAATTTCTTTTTGATGAAGGCACCTTCGAGGAAGTCGATGCTTATTCTCCATCGGCCACCACCTCTTTCGGTAAAACAGTACGTTCCTATGGAGACGGAGTTATTACCGGATTTGGAAATATAAACGGCAGACAGGTATTTGCCTATTCACAGGACTTCAATGTTCAGGGAGGATCATTGGGTTCTGTACACGCTGCCAAAATTATAAAAGTACAGGATATGGCCCTGAAAACAGGTTCTCCTGTTGTAGGCCTGATCGATTCGGGAGGAGCGCGCATACAGGAAGGAGTGGCCAGTCTGGCCGGATATGCCGGTATTTTCCGCCGCAATGTACTGGCCTCCGGGGTCATTCCCCAAATATCGGTGATCATGGGTCCGGCAGCAGGCGGCGCCGTTTATTCCCCGGCACTCACCGACTTTATCTTTATGACTGCCGCAACCAGTTATATGTTTGTTACAGGTCCCAATGTCGTTAAACAAGTGTTGAATGAGACCATCTCTCCCGAAGAATTGGGAGGGGCTTCAGTACATGCTGTCAAATCAGGAGTCGCTGATTTTGTTTTCAACGATGACGAGAACACTTTGCGGGGAGTGAAAATGCTGCTTTCCTATCTTCCTTCCAACAATATCGAGAATGCTCCCTATCTGGCCACCGACGATCCGGCGGACCGTATAGAAGAAAGTCTCAGAGACCTTGTTCCCGAAGATCCCGACAAACCTTATGACGTCCGGAATATCATCCGGCTGATCACCGATAAAGGTAAATTTCTGGAAATAGCTGAAAACTATGCCCCCAATATCATTATCGGCTTGGCCCGGTTCGGAGGCTATGTAACCGGAATCGTCGCCAACCAACCTCAGGTGATGGCCGGTACTTTGGATATGAACTCTTCTGTCAAGGCTGCCCGTTTCATCAATTTCTGTGATAGTTTCAATATTCCCATCCTTACTCTTGAAGACGTTCCCGGATTCCTGCCGGGAGCTGATCAGGAACATGCCGGGATTATCCGTCATGGAGCAAAATTATTGTATGCTTACACCCGGGCTACTGTACCTAAAATCACCGTCGTACTGCGAAAATCTTACGGAGGAGCCTATATCGTTATGAACAGCAAAGGGATCGGTGGCGACTACAACTTTGCCTGGCCGACAGCAGAAATCGCAGTCATGGGACCCGAAGGGGCAATCGCCATTCTCTACCACAAAGAACTGGCCGCTGCCGAAGATCCCGTTGCTTTGAAAAAAGAATTACTGGCACAATACCGGGAGGAAGTTGCCAATCCTTATATCGCCAACGAAAAAGGATTTATCGATGAAGTCATCGACCCATCCGCCACCCGACTGAAAATCATCCGGGTACTTAAATCTTTAGAAAAGAAATCAGTCAGTCTACCCCGCCGGAAACATGGAAATATACCGCTTTAAAAAGATAAAAGCGAAAGAAAAGGGGGGACAAAATAAAAAGATAATGAAATAAATATGATAAAATCAGTTTTAATAGCTAACCGAGGCGAAATAGCCATCCGAATTGCCCGTACAGCCCGGCGCATGGGCATCAAAACTTATGTCGTCCGTACAGCCAAAGAACCCGAAGCTGTATATTTATCAGCTGCTGATGCCGTGATCGATTTCCCGGAAACCGATGGGAATATACCGGAATTTCTGGATATCGACAGATTGGTTGGACTAACCCGGGAATATAAGATCGACTCATTACATCCAGGTTATGGATACCTGTCTGAAAACGCGGAATTAGCCGACCGCTGCCGGGATAATGGAATCGTCTTTATCGGCCCTTCACCCGAAGTCATCCGACTTATGGGCGATAAAGTTGCAGCAAAAGGAATTGCCGCACAGAGCGGAGTCCCCATGCTTGGAGCCAGCCAAGGAGCCGTACATACCCTCGACTAAGCCCGGGGAATTGCCAAACGACTAGGCTACCCGGTCATTATCAAAGCAGTATCGGGCGGAGGAGGACGAGGAATGCGTATTGTCCATCACCAAGATGAACTCGAACAACTTTATAAAATAGCAACCGCAGAAGCACAGGTAGCCTTTAACGATCCTTCGGTATTTATCGAAAAATACCTCGAAAACCCGAAACACATCGAATTTCAGATTGTAGCCGACAATTATGGAAATGTAGTACATCTGGGCGAACGGGAATGCTCCATACAGCGTAAACATCAGAAGTTGATGGAAGAAGCCCCGTCACCCGCTCTCGACGAACGCCTCCGGAAAAAAATGGCAGCAGCAGCAGTCTCACTGGCAAAACAGGCAGGCTATCAAAGTCTGGGAACAGTGGAATTCCTGCTCGACCATCAGAAGCATTTCTATTTCATGGAGATGAACACCCGTATTCAGGTGGAACACCCGGTTACAGAAGAAATCACCGGAATCGATCTGGTGGAATTACAATTCAATATCGCTGCGGGCCGGAAATTACCGTTGCGTCAATCTCAGATTCACCTCAACGGCTGGTCCATCGAATGCCGGATCAACGCAGAAGACGTACAAGCCGGATTTTCTCCCAGTATCGGTGTTATCCGTCAACTTCGTTTACCACAAGGCAATCACATCCGCATTGAAACCGGTATTGCCCCCGGTTCAGAAATTACCCCTTTTTTCGATTCTATGGTAGCCAAACTGATCGTCACCGGAGACACCCGCGAACAAGCCATCGAACGGACTCTTTCGGCACTCGAACGTTTCCATGTGAAAGGGATCCGTACCACAATCCCTTTCTGCAAAGCAGTATTACACAACGAAACTTACCGTAACGGTGATTTCGACACTTCCTTCATCGAAACCCGCCTCCATTCGACGGTCTGGCGCGAACCGCACGAAGAATTGCTCGCAGCTCTATTCGCCGTGTATACCTACACACACGAAAATACTCCTGAAATCGGTCCCGACACACAAATCGACCCCTGGGTATTGAACAAACGAATCAGAAATCTATAAGTACCAAATATGAATAATAAAGAAATCAGTAAATACATCGCTCTCAGCGACAGACAAACGGAATTCGAATTTACAGTAAAGAATAATTATGATTTCAGTTTGAAACGGCAAAATATACGCCTCGACCTGATAGAGGAAGCAGACGGATTTTTGGTCTTATCTTATAAAGGACTGCGTTATCCGGTAGAAATTGTTTCACGGAAACAAAATGAATACGAAATATTGCTCAACGGTGTCGCATATACTTTCTCTGTTGAAACTCCGTTCTCTCTGAAACGGAAAAAAATACTGGCCAGTCGTCAAAGCGACTTGGCGACAGTAATCATCAAATCTCCCATGCCTGGCAAAATACTGGACGTCCAAGTAGATAACGGTCAGGAAATCAACAAAGGCGACACTCTCTTGATACTTGAAGCCATGAAGATGCAAAACATCATTACCGCCACTCACAGAGGCCGAATCAGTCGTTTATGTGTCAAAACCGGCCAAATCGTTGGTAAAGACGAAATTTTAGCAGAAATCAAACTTTAAACGCAGCCATGCAGGAACACAGCAAAGAAATACAGGAATTATCGAATTTTCTGCTGGATTACGCCACCACACTGATGGCAGTCGGCAGCCATACTTCACGTATTGTAAAAAACGTGACCCGCATCGCCGAGTCTTTTGGCTTTGGAGTGGATATGACCATTTTTCAGCGCAACATCACCATGACCGTCAAACATTCTGAAGACTACTCCATCCGGCGAACTTACGTCCGACGGATTCCAGCAATGGCTTTAAACTTCCGTACAATATCAGACCTGAGTGCCCTGAGCTGGGAAGCTTATGACCACCATCCGGGACTTCAAGAGCTGCAGCTCCGGTTCAATACCATTGTCAACACCCCACGTATGTCACGCTGGATGGTCCTGTTGCTGGTTGCCTGTGCCAATGCTGTATTTTGCCGTTTGTTCGGAGGAGATCCGATCGCCATGGGATTGGTATGGATCGCCACCCTGGCCGGCTTTTTTATCCGTCAGGAACTCACCAAACTTCAGTTGAACCATATGGTCATCTTTATTATTTGTTCCTTTATCGCTTCCCTGACTGCCGCACTCGGAGTATTCTGCAATTTAGGGGCCACCCAAGATATCGCACTAGGTACCAGCGTCCTGTTTCTGATTCCCGGAGTACCGCTGATCAATTCTATCCTGGATATACTCGAAGGTCACATCCTTGTCGGTTTATCCAGAACAATCAATGCCACGATATTAATTATTTGTATCGCTCTCGGCTTATCCATGACTTTATTAATTTTAGGAAAAGATATATTATGAACAACGAATTCTGGTTACCTGTCCTCACCGACGGATTATTTGCCGCTATTGCCGCCATCGGATTTGCCGTTATCTCCAATCCCCCCAAACGTGCTATTTCAGTTGTAGCCTTACTGGGAGCTTTCGGCCATGCCTGTCGTTTCTACCTATTACATTACACCCCGTTGAATCTGACCATATCTTCACTCTTTGCAGCTTTCGGAATCGGGATGCTAAGTATGTTAGCCGCCCGCCTCGTCCGGTGTCCGGCGGAAGTATTTTCTTTTCCGGCTCTACTTCCCATGATCCCAGGTATGTATGCCTATAAAACTGTACTTGCCCTCATCCGCTTTATGAAAAGCGACGATGTATCCCAGTCACAACAACTGATTGTCGAAATCTTCCGCAATGGCCTGACTACTTTATTTGTTATGTTTGCACTCGTCATCGGTGTTTCACTCGCCATGTTCATCTTCTATAAACAATCGTTCACTATGACCCGGCTGCTACCCCCTCATCACAAAAAACAAGCCTAAAAACCGATTGGGCAAATATCACAAACATAGAAATAAATATCCTAAAATCTTTATCCGTATTAACTACAACAGACAACAGTCCCGGGAAAGATTTTTATAGAAACAACGAATCAATTAGTGCGAGAAAGATTATCTTATTTCCCCCGCAAATAGCTCACGCCCCCACCCTCGCAGACTATTCCTTTTTCCGGAGGGCACATGCAGCACATAAGCCTTTAATCACATAATTGGCACC
>ERZ1673693.2279-NODE-2279-length-11197-cov-84.299408_pt1 | contig 11197 bp, 3 predicted proteins | sample MGYA00580223_ERZ1673693 | MGnify/ENA primary metagenome ERZ1673693 (study PRJEB41218, sample SAMN15661741) | gut metagenome | host: Homo sapiens | place: Canada: London | collected 2015-08-20/2019-03-30 | study: EMG produced TPA metagenomics assembly of...
TGCAGAACAATTAGTTAACTTGACAGTAAAAGAAGTTAATGAACTTGCAACAATCTTGAAAGAAGAATATGGTATTGAACCTGCTGCTGCAGCTGTTGCTGTTGCTGCTGGTCCCGCTGCTGCTGGTGCAGCTGCTGCTGAAGAAAAGACTTCTTTCGATGTAGTATTGAAGAGCGCTGGTGCAGCTAAACTTCAGGTTGTTAAGGCCGTTAAGGAAGCTTGTGGTCTTGGCTTGAAAGAAGCTAAGGACATGGTTGATGGTGCTCCTAGTGTAGTAAAAGAAGGTTTGGCTAAGGACGAAGCAGAATCATTGAAGAAAACATTGGAAGAAGCTGGAGCTGAAGTTGAACTTAAATAACATTAGCCTGTAAATCAGGTAATTCGGTTAGGAACCCTTCGTGAAAAGGGTTCTTAACCTTTTTGTGTATATATTTAAAATTAAGTTCTACAAATCCATTAACAGATGTCTTCAAATACTGTAAATCAACGAGTTAATTTTGCTTCAACTAAGAACCCACTGGAATATCCAGATTTCTTGGAAGTACAATTGAAGTCATTTAAAGACTTTTTACAACTGGATACCCCGCCCGAGAAACGTAAGAACGAGGGACTATACAAGGTATTTGCTGAAAACTTCCCCATAGCTGATACAAGAAACAATTTTGTTCTTGAGTTTTTGGACTACTATATTGATCCGCCGCGCTATAGCATTGATGAATGTATAGAGCGAGGGCTTACTTATAGTGTCCCCTTGAAGGCAAAGTTGAAACTGTATTGTACCGACCCTGATCACGAGGATTTTGATACAGTGATTCAGGATGTCTTTTTGGGACCTATCCCTTATATGACCGATAAGGCGACGTTCGTTATTAATGGTGCTGAGCGTGTTGTTGTATCGCAGTTGCACCGTTCTCCGGGTGTGTTCTTTGGTCAGAGCGTACATGCTAATGGTACAAAATTATATTCTGCCCGTATTATTCCGTTTAAAGGCTCTTGGATCGAATTTGCTACAGACATGAACAACGTTATGTATGCATATATCGACCGTAAGAAGAAGTTGCCTGTAACAACTTTGCTTAGAGCTATTGGTTTCGAGAATGATAAAGATATTCTTGAAATTTTCGATTTGGCAGAAGACGTGAAAGTGAACAAGGCCAATCTGAAGAAGATTGTGGGCCGTAAGTTGGCTGCACGTGTGTTGAAAACGTGGATTGAAGATTTTGTTGATGAGGATACCGGTGAAGTAGTTTCTATCGAGCGTAACGAGGTTGTCATCGACCGTGAAACTGTAATTGAACCGGAACATATTGATATTATTCTTGAGTCAGGCATTCAGAATATCCTTGTTCATAAGGAAGAACCGAACCAGTCTGATTACTCTATTATATATAATACCCTGCAGAAGGACCCGAGTAACTCTGAGAAGGAAGCTGTCCTTTACATCTATCGTCAGTTGCGTAATGCCGATCCTGCCGATGATGCGAGTGCCCGTGAAGTCATCAATAATCTGTTCTTCTCTGAAAAGAGATATGATTTGGGTGATGTTGGTCGTTACCGTATCAATAAGAAACTGAATCTGACAACAGATATGTCTGTAAGGGTACTTACAAAAGAAGACATTATTGAGATTATCAAGTATCTGATTGAACTGATTAACTCGAAGGCTGATGTCGATGATATCGACCACTTGAGCAACCGTCGTGTACGTACAGTAGGAGAGCAGCTTTCCAATCAGTTCGCTATCGGTCTGGCCCGTATGTCACGTACGATTCGTGAACGCATGAATGTCCGTGATAATGAGGTGTTCACTCCGATTGATTTGATCAATGCGAAGACAATCTCTTCTGTTATAAATTCATTCTTCGGAACGAATGCTTTGTCTCAGTTCATGGACCAGACCAATCCTCTGGCAGAAATTACGCACAAGCGTCGTATGTCTGCGCTGGGTCCTGGTGGTTTGTCTCGTGAACGTGCTGGTTTCGAGGTGCGCGACGTACACTATACTCACTATGGTCGTCTGTGTCCGATTGAAACGCCTGAAGGTCCGAACATCGGTTTGATTTCTTCGCTCTGTGTATTTGCGAAGATCAATGATCTGGGCTTTATTGAGACTCCTTACCGTAAGGTTTCCAACGGCAAGGTCGATTTGTCGCCCGAAGGTTTGCTTTACCTGTCGGCCGAAGAAGAAGAAGGCAAGATTATTGCGCAGGGAAATGCACCGTTGAATGATGACGGTACGTTTATTCGCGATAAGGTTAAGTCACATCAGGATGCCGATTACCCGGTTGTACCGCCCAGTGAAGTAGAATTGATGGACGTATCTCCGCAGCAGATTGCCTCTATTGCCGCTTCATTGATTCCGTTCCTTGAGCACGATGATGCTAACCGTGCGTTGATGGGATCGAACATGATGCGCCAGGCTGTTCCTCTGCTTCGTAGCGAAGCGCCGATTGTGGGTACTGGTATCGAGCGTCAGTTGGCTCGTGATTCTCGTACACAAATCGCTGCCGAGGGTGAAGGTGTGGTTGATTTCGTAGACGCAACAACGATTCGCATCCTTTACGACCGTACGGAAGATGAAGAATTTGTAAGTTTTGAGCCTGCATTGAAGGAATACCGCATTCCGAAATGGCGCAGAACGAACCAGAATATGACCATCGACCTCCGCCCGATTTGTGAAAAGGGTCAACGTGTGACGAAAGGCCAGATCCTGACCGAAGGTTATTCTACCGAAAATGGTGAATTGGCATTGGGTAAGAACCTTTTGGTGGCTTATATGCCTTGGAAGGGTTACAACTACGAGGATGCTATTGTATTGAATGAACGTGTTGTTCGTGAAGATATTCTGACTTCTGTACACGTTGAAGAATATTCTTTGGAAGTTCGTGAAACGAAACGTGGTATGGAAGAATTGACGTCAGATATTCCTAACGTCAGTGAAGAAGCTACGAAAGACTTGGATGATAATGGTATTGTCCGTGTAGGTGCTCGCATCGAGCCGGGTGATATCCTTATCGGTAAGATTACTCCGAAGGGTGAATCTGATCCGTCGCCGGAGGAGAAACTTCTTCGTGCTATCTTTGGTGACAAGGCTGGCGATGTGAAAGACGCTTCTTTGAAGGCATCTCCGTCATTGAAGGGTGTTGTTATCGGCAAGCGTCTGTTCTCGCGTGTTATCAAGACTCGCAGCTCCAAGCTGGCCGACAAGGCACTGTTGCCCAAGATCGATGATGAGTTTGAAGGAAAGGTTGCTGATCTGAAAAAGATCCTTATCAATAAGCTGTTGAAGCTGACAGAAAACTACACTTCCGAAGGTGTGAAGGATTATCTGGGAACCGACGTAATCGCTAAAGGCGCACGTTTCTCAGCTTCCGATTTCAGCGATCTTGATTTCACAACCATACAGTTAAGCAACTGGACGAAAGACGCACATACCAATGAGCTGATCCATGCTTTGATAATGAACTTCATCAGAAAGTACAAAGAGCTGGATGCAGAACTGAAGCGTAAGAAGTTTGCCATTACCATTGGTGATGAGCTGCCTGCCGGTATCATTCAGATGGCGAAAGTTTATATCGCCAAGAAACGTAAGATCGGTGTTGGTGATAAGATGGCAGGTCGTCACGGAAATAAGGGTATTGTTTCTCGTGTCGTTCGTCAGGAGGATATGCCGTTCTTGGCCGACGGTACACCGGTAGATATTGTATTGAACCCGCTGGGTGTGCCTTCGCGTATGAACATCGGACAGATATTCGAGGCTGTTTTAGGTAGTGCCGGAAAGAAACTGGGCGTGAAGTTTGCTACTCCTATCTTCGATGGTGCTACGCTGGACGACCTGAATGAATGGACTGACAAGGCTGGACTTCCGCGTTACGGAAAGACAACTCTGTACGATGGTGGTACGGGTGAAGCCTTCGAGCAGCAGGCTACTGTAGGTGTGACTTACATGTTGAAACTGGGTCACATGGTTGAGGATAAGATGCATGCACGTTCTATTGGTCCGTACTCATTGATTACCCAGCAGCCGTTAGGTGGTAAAGCACAGTTTGGTGGTCAGCGTTTCGGAGAAATGGAGGTTTGGGCATTGGAAGCCTTTGGCGCTGCCCACATTCTGCAGGAGATTTTGACAATCAAGTCTGATGACGTTGTAGGACGTTCCAAGGCATACGAAGCTATTGTGAAGGGTGAGCCTATGCCTACTCCGGGCATTCCTGAGTCGTTGAATGTGTTGTTGCACGAGTTGAGAGGCTTGGGACTGAGTATCAACTTGGAATAACTAACGTCTGCTTATCAATAATCAATTGTCAATTATCAATTATATATAAAGTATGGCTTTTAGAAAAGATAATAAGATAAAGAGTAATTTCTCGAAAATCTCAATCGGTTTGGCCTCTCCCGAGGAAATCCTGGAGAATTCGAGTGGTGAAGTTTTAAAGCCTGAAACCATCAACTATCGTACGTACAAGCCTGAACGGGACGGTCTGTTTTGCGAACGTATCTTCGGACCCGTCAAGGACTATGAGTGCCATTGTGGTAAATACAAGCGCATTCGTTATAAAGGAATTGTCTGCGACCGTTGTGGTGTTGAAGTAACCGAAAAGAAGGTTCGCCGTGAACGTATGGGACACATCCAGTTGGTAGTGCCTGTTGCACACATCTGGTATTTCCGTTCACTGCCTAATAAGATCGGCTATTTGTTGGGATTGCCCACAAAGAAGCTCGATGCCATTATTTATTACGAGCGTTATGTCGTTATTCAGCCGGGTGTTTTGTCTGACGAAGTAGCGAAATACGATTTGCTTGAAGAAGGCGAATATCTGGATCTTTTGGAGAAACTGCCTAAGGAAAACCAGTTCCTTGAAGACTCCGATCCGAATAAGTTTATCGCCAAGATGGGTGCCGAGGCTATTTACGACCTGTTGTCGCACATCGATCTGGATGCTCTGTCTTACGAACTGCGCCACCGTGCAGGAAGCGATGCTTCGCAACAACGTAAGACTGAAGCTTTGAAGCGTCTTCAGGTAGTAGAATCGTTCCGTGCTTCGCGTGGACGCAACAAGCCCGAATGGATGATTGTACGCATTGTCCCCGTCATTCCGCCCGAACTTCGTCCGTTGGTTCCGTTGGATGGTGGACGTTTTGCAACTTCCGACTTGAACGATCTTTACCGTCGTGTTATCATACGTAACAACCGTCTGAAACGACTCATCGAGATTAAGGCTCCTGAGGTGATTCTGCGTAATGAAAAACGTATGTTGCAGGAAGCTGTCGATTCATTGTTCGACAACTCGCGTAAGTCAAGTGCAGTGAAGACCGACGCTAACCGTCCTTTGAAGTCTCTTTCCGACAGTTTGAAAGGTAAGCAAGGACGTTTCCGTCAGAACTTGCTGGGTAAACGTGTCGACTATTCTGCACGTTCGGTAATCGTTGTAGGTCCGGAACTGAGAATGGGCGAATGCGGTATTCCTAAACTGATGGCTGCCGAGCTTTACAAACCGTTTATCATCCGTAAGCTGATTGAGCGCGGTATTGTGAAGACTGTAAAGAGCGCCAAGAAGATTGTAGACCGCAAAGAGCCTGTTATCTGGGATATCCTTGAGCATGTGATGAAAGGTCATCCGGTGTTGCTGAACCGTGCCCCGACACTGCACCGTCTGGGTATTCAGGCATTCCAGCCGAAGATGATCGAAGGTAAGGCTATTCAGTTGCACCCGTTGGCTTGTACGGCATTCAACGCCGACTTCGACGGTGACCAGATGGCCGTTCACTTGCCTTTGAGCAACGAGGCAATTCTGGAAGCACAGATGCTGATGCTTCAGTCGCACAACATCTTGAATCCTGCCAACGGTGCTCCTATCACAGTACCTGCACAGGATATGGTGCTTGGTTTGTATTACATCACCAAGTTGCGTAAGGGTGCCAAAGGCGAAGGCCTGACTTTCTATGGTCCCGAAGAAGCGCTTATTGCCTATAATGAAGGCAAGTGCGACATTCACGCTCCGGTAAGTGTCGTAGTCAAGGATGTGGACGAGAATGGAAATATCGTCGACAAAATGATGCATGATACTTCTGTAGGACGTGTTATTGTGAATGAGATAGTACCTGCTAAAGCCGGTTATATCAATACGATTATATCTAAAAAGTCACTTCGCGATATCATCAGCCACGTAATCAAGGTTTGTGGTGTGTCCGAAGCTGCCGACTTCCTGGATGGAATCAAGAACCTGGGTTACTACATGGCCTTCAAGGGTGGTTTGTCGTTCAACTTGGGCGATATCATCATCCCCGAAGAAAAAGAGGCCTTGGTACAGAAGGGATATGAAGAGGTAGAGCAGGTGATCAATAACTATAATATGGGTTTCATCACCAATAACGAACGTTATAATCAGGTGATTGATATCTGGACACATGTCAACTCAGAGTTGTCCAATATCTTGATGAAAACCATTTCGAACGACGACCAGGGATTCAACTCTGTATATATGATGCTGGATTCCGGAGCCCGTGGTTCTAAAGAGCAGATCCGTCAGTTGTCCGGTATGCGTGGTTTGATGGCCAAGCCGCAGAAAGCCGGTGCCGAAGGTGGTCAGATCATCGAGAACCCGATTCTTTCGAACTTTAAGGAAGGTTTGTCCGTGTTGGAGTACTTTATTTCTACGCACGGTGCCCGTAAGGGTTTGGCCGATACAGCCTTGAAGACAGCCGATGCCGGATACCTGACACGTCGTCTGGTAGACGTTTCTCACGATGTGATCATCAACGAAGAAGACTGCGGTACGCTTCGTGGATTGGTTTGCACGGCATTGAAGAACAACGATGAAGTGATCGCTACTTTGTACGAACGTATTTTGGGACGTGTATCTGTGCACGACATCGTTCATCCTACTACAGGTGAGCTGATTGTTGCCGGTGGTGAGGAAATCACCGAAGCCATCGCACAGAAGATCGAAGATTCTCCGATCGAAAGTGTCGAAATCCGTTCCGTGCTGACTTGCGAATCGAAGAAAGGTGTTTGTGCCAAGTGTTACGGACGTAACCTGGCTACCAGCCGTATGGTACAGAAGGGCGAGGCTGTCGGTGTCATTGCAGCGCAGTCTATCGGTGAACCGGGTACACAGCTGACACTTCGTACATTCCACGCCGGTGGTACGGCCGCCAATATTGCGGCCAACGCAAGTATCGTAGCCAAGAACGATGCCCGTCTGGAGTTTGAGGAACTTCGTACGGTAGACATCGTTGACGAGTCGGGCGAACCGGCCAAGGTAGTTGTAGGCCGTCTGGCTGAAGTACGTTTCGTGGATGTAAATACAGGAATCGTGCTTTCTACACACAATGTGCCTTATGGTTCTACTCTGTATGCTGCCGATGGCGAACTGGTAGAGAAGGGCAAGCTGATTGCCCGTTGGGACCCGTTCAACGCCGTTATCATTACCGAAGCTACCGGTAAGATTGAGTTCGAAGGTGTAATCGAGAATGTAACATATAAGGTAGAATCGGATGAATCTACCGGTTTGCGTGAAATCATCATCATCGAGTCGAAGGACAAGACGAAAGTGCCTACCGCACACATCATGACCGAAGACGGCGAACTGATACGTACCTACAACTTGCCGGTGGGTGGTCACGTTGTTGTGGAAGACGGCCAGAAGGTGAAAGCCGGTGAGGTGATCGTGAAGATTCCGCGTGCCGTAGGTAAGGCGGGTGATATCACGGGTGGTCTTCCTCGTGTTACCGAGTTGTTCGAAGCACGTAATCCGTCCAATCCTGCCGTGGTTTCCGAAATCGACGGTGAGATTACGATGGGTAAGGTAAAACGTGGTAACCGCGAAATTGTCGTTACTTCCAAGACGGGTGAGGTGAAGAAGTATCTGGTACCTCTGTCCAAGCAGATTCTGGTTCAGGAGAACGACTATGTACGTGCCGGTACTCCGTTGTCCGACGGTGCCATTACTCCGGCCGATATCCTGGCCATCAAAGGTCCTACGGCCGTACAGGAATATATCGTGAACGAAGTTCAGGACGTATACCGTCTGCAGGGTGTGAAGATCAACGACAAGCACTTCGAAATCATCGTACGCCAGATGATGCGTAAGGTCGAAATCGATGAGCCGGGTGATACCCGCTTCCTCGAACAGCAGGTAGTGGATAAGCTGGAGTTCATGGAAGAGAACGACCGCATCTGGGGCAAGAAGGTGGTTGTCGATGCAGGCGATTCGCAGAACCTGCAACCGGGTCAGATCGTAACTGCCCGCAAGCTGCGTGACGAGAACTCGATGCTGAAGCGTCGTGACATGAAACTGGTTGAGGTACGCGATGCCGTTCCCGCCACTTCTACTCAGATTCTTCAGGGTATTACCCGCGCCGCATTGCAGACTTCAAGCTTCATGTCGGCTGCTTCCTTCCAGGAAACAACGAAGGTGCTCAACGAAGCTGCCATCAACGGTAAGGTCGACAAGCTGGAGGGTATGAAGGAGAACGTGATTTGCGGTCACCTGATTCCTGCCGGTACAGGCCAACGCGACTTCGAGAAGATCATTGTTGGTTCGAAAGAAGAATACGACCGTATGCTTGCCAACAAGAAGACTGTGCTCGACTATGCAGTTGACGAGAAAGTAGAGGAATAATCTACCAACAGATATATAGTAAGAAAGGAGATGTGTCAAGGTTGGCACATCTCTTTTTTTTGTCCGTCCGGTACGAAGCACTCCACCGAAGCCGATGAGATTTTCTCATTCCCGCTCCTCTCCCCCCTCTCCTTGGGAGAGGGGCTGGGGGTGAGGCTCCACCCAATACCCATTCCCATACTTCGTATGCACCCTGCGCCCCAACTGCGCCAACAGGCGGGCGAACGACGTACACGAACAGTCCTTCAGCGCAGCAGGATTCTTCTTCTTCACTGTGGCATAGATTTCGGCGGCGGACATTAATCTTGCACCCTGCTCGCCCGGCTCGGCGAAGCGGAAGCAGGAGCTGACCAACTCTTCGGCGGGCGTAACGCGATAGAATGGACGATTGGCCTGCTGGATTTCGTTTTCCTCTTCCTTGCTGAACCAGCAGCGTTCGCCATTCTCCAGTTCGTGCAGCAGTTGGGCATAAAGCTGTTCATAATCCACCGGCGTGTTGCAATCAATGGGGTGTTCCACCTCCACGCAGATAAAGCGGCGGCTGCCCGAAAGGTCGGTCAGCAGGTCTCGGCGGTTGCTGGTGCCGATGAACGAGGCGATGCGGGGCAGCGGTTCTGCCGTGCGACGATAGGCACGGCGCACGCGTAAGGCTTCCATCTGCATCAGGTTCTTCAGCTGGGGCATCCGGCTGGCGGGCAGACGGTCGAACTCGTCCAGATTGATGAGTCCGTACGAGGCCAGTTTGTTCTCCGCCGCCGTGGCGTTGGTCAGGTCGAAACTTTCGGTAAAGTAGTCGCGTAGTTGGGGCGGAAGCAGCAGGCGGCAGAAAGTAGATTTTCCCAAACCCTGTGCAGTGCTGACAAGGAGCGGTGCCACACTGTTGGCACGGCGTCCCTCTCCGCCACGGCCTGTCCACTGGGCGGTGACGGCCAGCATCCAGCGGTGGAAAGCACGTGTCCAAAGGTCGCTGCCGGACACCCGCTTGGCCAGTTCGGTCACGCGGTCGGTACCGTCCCATGCGGGGAGTTGCTTGAAGTAGAGGTCGAACGGATGGTATGCCTGCACGTGGTCGGATTCCACGTAGCGCTTTATATCGCGATCCCAGCAGTCCACGCCGCTGCTTATGGCGTCAAGGGCGATGCCGTTCAGCGTGCGGTTGTCTACGGGAGTATAAATAAGGTGGTGCGGATCGTTCGTTAGATCGTTATTCACACGGGCGCACTCCGTTCGTTCCGTCAGCAGGTTGTAGCGGAAGGCATAGTGCAGTTTCAGGTAGCGCGTCAGGCGTTGCATCATCTGTTGCTGGCGCGAGGGCTTTTCGGGTTGGGCAGGGGATTCTTCAGCAGGTGCAGCGACCTCTTCTTTTGGTGTGTTTTTTAGCGTATCTTTCACCGTATCCTTTGCAACGACAGGAGGTTGTTCCATTGTCAAGGTGCGTGCTTCGACGATCTCGTCGGGCTGTGCATCCACCCATTCGATGATTTCATTCCCGCCGTTCAGGCTGAACATACGTTTTTGTTCGCCTTTGGCGAGGTCATCGGGTGTCCACGTCATGCGGACGCTGAACTCGCCGCCGCCCATCACTACGAAGATTTCTCCTCCGGGCAGGCGGTGGCAGACGTGTTGTAGGTCGGTCAGCAGTTGTTCGTACGAAGCGGCGGGGCTGGCTGCCGGTGTACCGGTTGTGGGACTCTTGTGTGCATTGTTCCAAGGAAGGAACCAGTTTCTCAGGTTGGTAATCAGATCCATAGGTTTAGGTTTTTGTCCCCAAAGATACAACATCAAAAGCCCTTTGTCAAGTGGGGGGCTGTGTAATAATCAACAAAAATCAACTTCTTTTTCAATCATTACGGAGGACACAGAGTTTCACAGACACGCGCACACCGTAGAGGCGCAAAATTTTGCGTCTCTATCCCTACGTATGCATTCATAAACACCTCGAACACACATACAATTACATCTTACCCGACATCCAATCCGTGATAAATCGGGCTATCTGTGGGGCTTTTTAGCAGTTTGCAGGATGAAGTTTCATTGTAATATTCTGGAAGTGAGTTGTTTGTGGTGAAAGATGGATACGCGGACGACGCTGAAAAAGCGGACAAACGCGGATTTTAATTTTTAAATACGGGCGGAACGGATTTCTACAAAGGGGTGAAAGTTTATACCAGTCTTGCAATGATTTTTTCCTAGTTAGGAAAAAATCACTGCCCAGTTAGGAAAAAATTTTTTCCTAACTAGAAAAAAACAGGTGGGTGACAGCCTGTGAGTGCAAGAGCCTGTCTGCAAAAGTTTCACCGTAAGCGAATGATAATAAAGATGTTGTAATGCAAAGAATGGATACGCGGACTACACGGAATGAGCGGATGAACGCGGATTTTAATTTTTAATTATTCATTTTTAATTGAATCAACGTGAAGCTTTATCTTTCACCATATCCATCTGATTACCAGTACAGATTTCCTCCTGTTGAAAGCGTGAACCCAATTTCTCCTTTTCTCCTTTTCATCCGTGTTTATCCTTTAGATTTGCACCATAAATAATAAAGGCTGAAATATTATCTTTGTAGTGAA
>ERZ1673693.2281-NODE-2281-length-11191-cov-4.199264_pt1 | contig 11191 bp, 12 predicted proteins | sample MGYA00580223_ERZ1673693 | MGnify/ENA primary metagenome ERZ1673693 (study PRJEB41218, sample SAMN15661741) | gut metagenome | host: Homo sapiens | place: Canada: London | collected 2015-08-20/2019-03-30 | study: EMG produced TPA metagenomics assembly of...
CTTCTACGCGGGCGTCGCCATCCTTCTTGTCGTGGCGCTCTATTGAACGGTCCGTATCCTTTCGTATGCAGGAGGTGTTCCCGGGTAATGTCGTTTCCGATCCTTTCCATAATTCTCCTCACGCCGCTCGCGGCAGCAGGCATCATCGCAGTGCTGCCGAAGCGCTTCCATGACACGATGCGCCAGCTTGCAGCACTCGCCATGATCATCACGCTGCTCCTCACGCTCTTCCTCTATGTCGACTACGACATGGCTGCAGGCGGGATGCAGTACACGGAATACGTGCCATGGGTCACCGATCTCGGCATCGCTTATTCACTCGGCATCGACGGCATTTCGCTGCCGTTGCTCCTGCTGTCATCTGCCGTGGGGATTGCTGCAGTCTTCTCTTCGTGGCGCATCGAGCATCGGACGAAGGAATATTTCGTCCTGCTGCTCATCCTCATCGCAGGCGTGTCGGGCGCGTTTCTCGCGCGCGATCTCTTCCTCTTCCTGCTCCTTTGCGAAATGGTTGTCGTACCGGCCTACATCATGGTGCTGATCTGGGGATCCTCCGAGCGGATCCCGAAATCCGAGGCGGCGATGAAGATGACGATTTTCCTGCTCGTCGGCTCCGCATTCATGCTCGTCGGTGTCATCCTGCTGTACGTCTACGCTTTCCCTGCAGGGATGCGCACCTTCGACCTCACAGCGCTCTCCATGGCGTCTGTCTCAGGCAGTATCCCATACGGCGTACAGGTCATCGCGTTCTTGCTGCTGCTCGTGGGCTTCGGCTCACATCTTTCCATGTTCCCCTTCCATATCTGGTCGCCAGACGGCTATTCCGCCGCTCCGACGGCTGTCTCGATGGTCAATGCCGGCGTCCTCAAGAAAATCGGCGGCTACGCGCTCATCCGCATTGGCTTTTTCATCCTGCCGTTCGGCGCGAAGTTCTGGGCGCCGGTTATCGCCATCCTCGCGACAATCAATGTCGTCTACGCCTCCTATGTCGCGCTCGCGCAAAAGGACATCAAGTACATGATTTCCTACTCGTCGGTGTCGCACATGGGCTACGTCCTCCTCGGCCTCGCCGCTCTGGACGTCGTCAGCGTCACAGGTGCCATCGCCTACATGGTCGCCCACGGCATCATGATTGCGCTCTTCTTCTCACAGGTCGGCTACGTCTACGACATGACGGATGCTCGCTCGACAGATGACCTCTGGGGACTCGCGCACTATATGCCGCATATAACGACAGGCTTCATGCTCGCAGGGCTCTGCGCCCTAGGACTGCCAGGTCTCATTGGCTTCATCCCGGAGTTTACGATCTTCGTCGGTGCCTTTCGCGAATTCCCCGCGCTCACGGTCATCTCTGTCTTCGGCATCATCTTCACGGCGTTCTACGTTTTGCGGATGTTGGCGAAAGTGCTGTTCGGCCGACGCATCGCCGCTTTCGAAGGCATTCCGGACGAACGCCATACGGACGTCGTCCCGCTGGTGGTCCTCGGTGTTTTCCTCATCGGGTTTGGTATCTTCCCCAGCCTGCTGATGGATATGGTAAGCAGCGGCGTCGAGCCGCTCCGCCCGCTCTTCGACCTTGTCCGTGATGCGCCGATGATTTCCCTTTTGCAAGGGGTACCGATTTGGGGAGGTTTTCCGAAATGATGACAGCCATGCATTTTTCCACAATCTCCATTGAGATTTCCATCGCGATCCTCCTCCTCTTCGTCCTGCTCCTAGACCTTTCAAGGAAGCGTAAGGCGGGACAGATGCTGCCAGCATACGTGACAGCACTCGGTCTTCTAGGAATCCTCACGCTTGCCATCTCGCGCTATCCGACGGACGGCACCGTCCACTTCTTCTTCCAGGGCAGCTACGCCGTCGACGCCTACAGTCTCTTCTTCAAGATTCTCTTCCTCCTCGGCACGCTCTTCACGGTACTCTACGGGGCACGCTACGTTGCACACAAGGTGACACATACAGGAGAATTTTACGCACTCCTCCTCTCGGCATTGCTCGGTATGTGCGTCCTCGCATCGGCCAACGACCTCGTCACGGTCTTCGTCGGGCTCGAACTCATGACGATCTCCTTCTACGTACTCGCAGCCATCCGGACGGACAATGCGCTTTCGACTGAGGCAGGCGTGAAATACCTCATCTACGGCTCGGGCGCGACAGGCGCGCTCCTCTACGGCATCAGCCTTATCTACGGCATGACGGGAAGCCTCACCTTCGCTGCCATTGCGAAGAGCCCGGGAATCTTCCTCGGACTCGGCATCGCTGGCATGGTACTCATGCTGGCCGGCTTCTTCTTCAAGCTTTCCATTATCCCGTTCCACCTCTGGGCGCCCGACGTCTACGAGGGCGCGCCTGCCCCCGTCACCGCATTGCTTGCCATGTGTTCAAAAGCAGCGGGCATCGCCGTCATGCTGCGCGTGATTTTCACGGCACTGCCACAGGCTGCGCCGATGTGGACTGATATTCTCGCGATATTTGCCTGCGTCTCGATGATCGGTGGCAATCTCATGGCATTCTGCCAGTCAAACATCAAGCGCATGCTCGCCTATTCCTCTATCGCGCAGGCAGGCTACATGATGTGCGCGATGGCGGCGGCAAATGCTGACGGGCTCAAGAGTGTCCTCTTCTACGCGGCCGTCTATCTTTTCGCGAACATCGCGGCATTCGTCACGGTATCGTACCTCGAAGACCAGCGCGGCACCGACCTGCAGGATGTGCGCGGACTCGCGCACCACTCACTGCTGCCCGCGGGCTTCCTGATGGTCGCACTCCTCACGATGGCGGGCATCCCGCCGACCGCAGGCTTCATCGGAAAGTTCTACCTCTTCACCGCTGCCGTTGATGCCGGCCTCTTCTGGCTCGCGGCCGTCGGCTTCGTCGTCTCGATGATGAGTGTCTACTACTACCTCATCGTCATCCGCGAGATGTTCCGCGACCTCGCGCCCGGGGAAAGCGCAGACGAGACAGCGCTGCGTCTGCCCCCGGCCGCAGTCCTCACGGGCCTTGCGGCCGTCCTCTTCGTCATCGCCATCGGCATCTGGGCAGAGCCGCTTTCCATCTTCACCAACCTGACAATCCTGCAAACCCTCTGACTGGCAGATCCCGATCCTTCACCGGTCAGGAATATAGAAATATGCGCTGCCAGGCGCATAAAAAGAGCGGGAGCCGCAAAATCTGCGGCTCCCGCTCTTTTTATCGTTAGAGAGAGTTATGAGGGAAAGCTAAAGTAATGGTACCGGCTGCCATCAGCCATTGATGGCAATGGTATGGCCTGCTGCGGACTGTTCCGTCAGCTTCGGCATGTGGACGGAGAGGACGCCATCCTTATAGTCAGCCTGGCATTTCGTCTCATCGATATTATCGATGTAGAACGAGCGGCTCATGGAACTCGTGCGGCGCTCACGGCGTACGTAATTGCCTTTCTCGTCTTTCTCATCGGCATGCTCATCCTGCTTCGTGGCAATGGTGAGATAATTGTCTTTATAACTCAAGGAGATATTCTCTTTCTTGAGTCCCGGCAGCTCTGCCATGAGATCATAGCTGTCGCCATTATCCTTGACATCGACCTTGAAGTCCGGCGTCTTGAAGTTCGTCAGGAACGGCTCATCAAAAACGTCAAACAGACGGTCAAAATCATTTTCTTCTTTTGCGAGATCTTTGCCGGATACAAATGGAACCAAACCAAACATAATCAAAATCCCCTTTCTGCAAGCTTGCCTGAGCGGCACACCCGAAGCGGTGCTCGCTGCCCGGGAACTTTCGAAAAACAAATTCATGTGGAGTTCCGGGTTCCTTTCGGTCCCCTTCCCTCTGTACAATTCTTATTATAGCGCAAATGGTCAAAATGTCAATAGGTCAAAACAGCAATTCATCAAAAAAGTGCTGTCACGCCCGCAAACAAATGAGGCGAAACAGCACATCTTGCTAGTTATGCGATTATCATGCGTTTACTGCCATCCAGGAAATCAGCAGGACTCCATCTGCCGGTTGCAGAACGTAACGATCTTCAACCCCAGTTCCTCTGTCAGTTCCCTTGCTGCGGCAAAATGACAAGCAACGGCCTCAGCCGTATGCGCATCGGAACCCAGGGTCACATAGCGTCCCCCCAGCTCCCGGTACCGCTGATAGACAGGCACGAGTTCCTTGAGCGCCCGGCGGCTGTCCAGGCGGCGTGTGTTGAGTTCCAGGACTGTATCCGTCTCCAGGGCCGCCTGCAGTACGGCATCGATGTCCTCACGGAAATCACCATATGCGATCTCTGGATCGGCATAGGGCGCATAACGCGCAATATAGTCGATATGAGCGAGTACATCGACAAAGTCATGACGGCGGAGATTTGCGGCCATCTGCTCGTAATAGCGATGATATACTTCGTTCTTCTGCTTGCCTGCATAAAAATCCGGATAGTAAATATCTTCGCCATCGAGAAGGTGGATGGCACCGATGACGAGGTCAAACGGCACCTCTCTCACAAAGGCGGCACTGCGTTCTCTCGTCTGTTCCCACATGCCGATCTCCACGCCGAGACGGACGGTCTCGCCGCGCAGAGGCTCATATGTCCGCCAGTATGCCTGAGGATCAAAGGTAAAATCGAGATCTCCCGGATAGTCGAGGTCGAGATGTTCCGTAAATACAATGCCTGTACCACGTTCCCGGGCCTTTTGCATAGCATCCTCGGCCCGCATCTCAGAATCAGCCGAGAAGACCGTGTGGCTGTGACTGTCAAAGATCATGGCTCACCTCAGCCTTTCTGTCCCGCTTCATATGCAGCCTGCAGGGCCTTTGCCAGCTGATCGGGACAGGATGTCGGCCGCGCACCGCAAGTATTCCCCTGAAAACGGCCAATGACAAAATCGATATCCAGGCCTTCGACGAGTTTCGAGATGCCCTTGAGATTGCCGTTGCAGCCGCCCTCAAAGGCGACATGCTTGATGGTCTTGCCCTCGAGTTCCACCTGGATGTTGCGTGAGCATGTACCCTTCGTCTGATACGTATAGATCATATGGATTTCTGCCTTTCTTCCCAGCAGGGAGTATGCATCAAAGAATCAGTCTGCTTGTTCGTCATTGGCTATCACTGGGACGCGTGCCAGGATATAGGCCATGCAGATTCCCAAGCAGATGAGCCCCGTCAAGAGACCCAGCCAGCCGTTTGCCGTAAAGCCGTCCACGAGATACCCAAGGAAGCTGCAGGAAGCCACAACCGCAACATAAGGGATCTGCGTACTGACATGGTCGATGTGGTGGCACTGTGCACCTGCCGAAGCCAGGATGGTCGTATCAGAGATTGGCGAAGCATGGTCGCCGCCGACAGCTCCCGAAAGGATGGCTGCAACACAGACTACAAGCATATTGGGGTCATTCGTCCCCAGTACAGCAATGGCAATCGGGATGAGAATGCCGAACGTGCCCCACGAAGTACCCGTGGCAAAAGCCAGGCCAACGGCCACCAGGAAGAAGATAGGCGGCAGGAAAAGGAGGATCGAGGCATGAGCGCTGACAATAGCGCCGACGAAACCGCCGAGATCGAGATATTCCTTGCTGCAGATACCAGAGAGCGTCCAAGCCAGGCAGAGGATGAAGATGGCTGGCGTCATGGCCTTGAAGCCCCAGCCGAAGCTGTCACAGAAGGCATTGAAGCTGATGATGCGGCGCGGCAGATACAAGAAGCCCGTAAACACAAAAGCGATGAACGAACCAAGTACGAGCGATTTCGAGGAATCGCAGTTAGCGAAAGCCTCCGCAACGCTCTTGCCCTCATAGATGCCACCCGTGTAAAGCATGCCGAAGATGCAGGCGGCAATGAGGACAAGCAGCGGCAGGATGAGATCGATCATCTTGCCATGCCCCTGGTCTTCGCGCTTGATCTGGGATTCATCGGTATCCTGATACTCTTTCGGGATCTCGAAATGCTCCTTGTTGGCAAGGATGCTTTTGCCCATAGCCGCGAAATCGCGCCCCGTCCAGATGATGAACACCATAAAGATCATCGTGAGCCATGCGTAAAGGTTGAACGGGATGGTATGCAGGAAAAGGGCAAAACCATCGATGGTCGTATCCTCCGGCAGAGAAGAACCGACGGCAGCCGCCCAGCTCGAGACCGGCGCGATGATGCAGATCGGTGCTGCCGTCGCATCGATGATATACGCAAGCTTAGTGCGCGCAATCTTGAACTTGTCCGTGACTGGACGCATGACCGTACCAACCGTCAGGCAGTTGAAATAGTCATCAATGAAGATGACAACGCCGAGCAGAGCGGTCAAGAGGAGTGCGCTGCGCGGCCCCTTGATGGTCTTGACGGCCCAGTCGCCATAGGCCTTCGTCGCGCCGGAACGCGTGATGGCGGCCACGAGGATACCGAGGATGACGAGGAAAACAAGGATGTTGACGTTGCTGCCGACTTTATCGGCCATGACCTCAAACATCGTGAGGATGGCGGTAAGGATATTGCCGCCCGTGAAGAGCAATGCTCCCGAAAAAATACCGATGATCAGCGACATATAGACTTCTTTGGTCCACAATGCCAAGACAATCGTGATGACTGGCGGGAGAATCGACCAGGCTGTTGCTGCCATTATCATACCTACTTTCTTTGCATATCATTAGTGTTACAAAAATATTCTATAACAAAACCGTCATACCAGCAAATATTTTATGCATTTTTCTGTGCAGCAAAGGCATCGGCCAGCTGCCCGAATTCGGCAAGCGTCAGGGTCTCACCGCGACGAACCGGGTCAATGCCGGCTGCTTCCAGGGCATCGCGTACCTGTTCCTTCGGGAACCCGGCACCGCGCAGGGCATTGGCCAGCGTCTTGCGTCGCTGACCAAAAGCAGCCTTGACGACACGGAAGAAAAGCTTTTCATCTTGGACGGCTACCGCCGGCTGCTGACGGACACGGCACGAAACGACCACGCTCATGACTTCCGGTGCCGGGATGAAGGAGCGCGGCGGTACATCGAGTACGATCTCGGGTTCCGTATAATACTGGACCGCAACAGAAAGCGCACCGTAAATGCGCGAACCGGGTTTTGCCGTCATGCGCTCTGCCACTTCTTTCTGGACCATCGTGACCATATGCGTGATGGGCAAATGACGTTCCAGGAGCGTCATGAGGATGGGCGTCGTGATGTAGTAAGGCAGATTGGCCGCTACCTTGAAAGAACCCTCCCCCATGATCTCAGGGATATTGACTTTGAGGATATCCCCCGGCACAATGGTGACGTTGTCATACGCCTTGAGCGTTTCCTTGAGGACCGTCGGCAATTTCTTGTCGAGTTCTACTGCCGTGACCGCTGCACCTGCTTCAGCCAGTCCCTGAGTCAGCGTACCGATGCCAGGACCGATCTCAAGGACCCGGTCGCCCGGCTTGATTTCCGCAGCATCGACAATCCCCTGCACAATGCGGGCATCGATGAGGAAGTTCTGACCGAGTTTCTTGCTCATGCGCAAGCCAAAGGCCTTGAGGATATGCGTTGTCACTTCACGGCTGGCAATCTTGGGCTGCAATACTTTTTCGTCTTCTGTGTTCATCCTTTTTCCTCCTGCGTCCCTGCATATCCTTCTTCCTGCGCCATCTCGGCCAAGGCGTTTTCGAACTCCTCACGGCTCACGCCATAATGGTTGAGGCGCGTCAGGAACGTCTTGGCATTGGCAAAGCCAAGACCGAGCTTTTCGCCGAGGCGTGCCCGGCGCGAAGAAGCATCCGGTGCGCCGGAAAGCCCATGGACGATGAGATCCGCGCCTGAAAAAATCTTTTTCGGCTCCCAGTCAAGCGTGCGGACCTTGGCCAGTGCCTTGCGGATGGCCTCCGGCTTGGCCTGCTCGATGCCGATATCGTCGTGATCTGTCGCTTCCTCGACCGGTACAAATGCATGCTTCGCCTCAGGGAAACGCTTTGCGAGGAATTTGCGGATGCGCTCCCCTGCAGAGTCGGGATCTGTCATGATGATGATACCGCGTTTTTTGTATGCCTGTTCGATGTTCTTCAAGGCCTGCCGTTTCAGATTGAATCCTTCCGTGATGATGCAGTCGGCTTCGACTGCTTTATCGATGGCTACGACATCCATTTTGCCCTCTACCACCAAAACTTCTTTAATCATATCGTTCCTTTCTATTTTGTTCGCTTATGGTTCCTGCGATGTGAGCAGGGACTGAACGGCCGCATAGACCTCCTGATGGATTGCTGCAATGTCCCGCGGCTCTCCCTGTTCGCTGCATGCCACTCTGGTCCAGCCATATGCTGCTGCCAATCGGACATAGGCTTCGTGACAGCGATGCAGATAGGCCGTATCGCGTTCGTGGATATCCTTCCTGACCTGTGACTGCTGTGCGCGAGCCGCAATCAGCCGATCTGCCACAGCAGGATCCATATCGAGAAAAATGATTTTATCCGGTACGGGCAGGCCGAGTTTGCCGAATTCAAAATCCCAGAGCCAGGCCAGGAAAAGCTGGCGCTCATGCGCATCCTGCAATTTAACCGCCTGATGTACCATATTCGATGTCGTGTAGCGATCCGCCAGAATGATATCCCCCGCATCGTAAAACGATTTCCACTTCATGCGGAAAGAAGCATAGCGATCCACGGCAAAGAAGGTCGACGCGGCATAAGCGTTGACATCTTCGGCATGGCCGCCAAAATCACCGCGCAAATACATGCGCACCGGCAGGGACGCATCGGAGGCGTAATCAGGAAATTCCACGCGATGGACACGATGGCCATCGCGCAACAAATGCTCGTAAAGCGCCTTGGTCTGCGTAGCCTTGCCGGAACCATCTCCCGCTTCGATGATGATGAGTTTTCCCTTTTTCATATCAATATCCCTTTTCATCGTCCGTTTCATTCTCTCCATCGGTCACCAGGACCTGCAGATCCTGTAAAGAGGAATCCTGCGGTCCCACGACCTTGAGTCCCAGCTGCTGCATCCGTTTGATGTAATGCAGGCTCTCAGCATCGATACAATCGCCGGGGCAAAGGATGGGGATGCCCGGCGGATAGAACATGACCTGTTCGGCTGCCACACGCCCTGCCGCGGCGGCAAAGGGCACCTGTTCCTTGCGGGCAAAGAAAGCCAGGCGAGGCGGGCAGCCTCTTGCCGGCAATGGCGGCAGCGCAGGGATATCCAACTGCGGCGCCCGCTCCTTGCGCGCATGCATAGCAGCCAGGTCCTGCAGGGCCTTGAGCAGATACGCAGTCTCCCGTTCGGTATCGGCATAGGAAATGATAAAGAGAACATTGCGCGCGTCTGAAAGCTCACACTGGATCTTATAGGTATGGCGCAGGATGGCTTCAGCTTCCACTCCCGTCAGTCCCAGGCCCGTGACCGTCACGGTCACCTTCGTTTCATCCAGCCCTGTTGCTCCGGGACGCTGCATATCATCCGGGCCAAAGGCCCACAGTCCATCGATGGCGTTGATTGCTTTGCGCAGCTGCCGCGCCAGGCGGACGGCACGCCCGACGAGTCTTGCCCCTGCTTCTGCCATCTGCAGCCGTGCGATATCGAGCGAAGCGAGCAGCAGCTGATTTGGGCTCGTGGACTGCAGGAGGCTTGCCGCTTCACGCAGTCGTTCCTGGTGAACGCGCGGCCCTTTTGCCAGCAGCATCGACGCCTGCGTCATCGCTCCCAGCAGCTTATGGGTACTCTGTGCCACGATATCGGCCCCGCAGGAAAGTGCCTGTGGCGGCAGTGCTTCACTGAAACGCAGATGCGGGCCATGCGCTTCATCGACAAGCAGCAGCATGCCATGAGCATGGACCAGTTCAGCAAGCTCCCGCAAATCAAAAGTCACGCCATAATATGTCGGATAGACGAGTACCAGCGCCCGTGCTTCCGGATGTGTCGTGATGGCCCGCTCGACGGCTGCAGCCGTCACGCCCATGGCGATACCGAGCCGTTCATCGATTTCCGGCTGAACGAATACAGGCCGCGCTCCCGCCAGGATCAGGCCGCCGATGACCGAACGATGCGCATTGCGCGGGACAAGGACGGTATCGCCGGGACAAAGACTCCCCATCAGCATGGCATGGATAGCCCCCGTCGTACCGTTGATCATGAAATACGCCTGATCTGCGCCGTAGAGTCCTGCTGCAAGTTCCTGGGCTTCACGGATGCACATGGTCGGCTCATGCAGATCATCGAGTTCTTCCATCAATGAGACTTCTTCCCGGAGGCCTTCTGCCGTCACCAGCTCCCGCAGGAGCGGATGCGCGCCAAGTCCCTGCTTGTGCCCGGGCGTATGGAAGGCCATGGCCCCATCTTCGGCATAGGCACGCATCGCTTCTGCAATTGGTGCATGGTATCTTCGTTCTCCTTTGCTTCGCTCCTGCCTTGGCACTCTATCTGCCATCTCCCTTCTTTTTCCACATGCTGGCCCCAGTTATCCACTGAGCCTGTTGAAAATGTGCATAAAAATGTGGATAACTGCGCCGCAAACAGCAAAGTTATCCACAGATCGTACCATTATTTTTTCTGCTGCCGCTTTGTCAAGCGATGAAGCACGAAAAGGACTATCACGGCACCAACCAGGATATAACCATCCTTTGCACGCAGCAGCGACTCCGCGCCTTCCGTCTCCAGCTTGACATAAAATGCTGCCAGCACGAGCAAAACAACCAGGACATTCAAGATTGCCCTGACATGCCGTTTCCCAAACAAAGAACTCGCCCCCCTGGCCAATCACGGTAAGACACTGGCTTATTTCTTCCCTTTGCGTTCTTTCGCGCGTTCTTTGGCCGCCTTTTCTTTTGCCTTGACTTTATCGTCGATCTTCTTCTGCTGCTGATACTTCGCATAATCAACGCCCATGCTGGCCAGCTTGTGCTTGACACTCATGACCGGGTGGCGCAGGAACATGCGCTTCTGCGTGCTGTTCATGATCTTGAGGAATTCCTGGGTCTGCTTAGCCCCAAAGCAAGGACGGTCGCAGCGGTCACAAATGGGTTTCGTGATGCCATACGGGCAGCGATTCATTTTCGTCATGACCGTCGCCAAAAGTGCCGTACACTTCGGGCAGAGTTTATCACCGGACGTGCCATGATGGCTGTGGCAATAAATGCCAAACGTCTTGCGGATATTGGCTTTCTCCTTCGGGATGTTATTCTTGATCTCTACCGGTTTTTTCTTCGGCAGGAAACGTGAAAAAATGCTCATTGTCAATCACCCTTCACTGTGGTCTAAAGATAAATACTATTCTATTG
>ERZ1673693.2296-NODE-2296-length-11107-cov-5.066956_pt1 | contig 11107 bp, 8 predicted proteins | sample MGYA00580223_ERZ1673693 | MGnify/ENA primary metagenome ERZ1673693 (study PRJEB41218, sample SAMN15661741) | gut metagenome | host: Homo sapiens | place: Canada: London | collected 2015-08-20/2019-03-30 | study: EMG produced TPA metagenomics assembly of...
AACATTTTATGTATGAATTAGTTGGCTGATTTTATAGTATTTACTGAATGTCCCCATGAAGAGGAAAAACCTTCCGGCGAGTCCCTCTCCATGAATTTTTTAGCTAGGATGATTTTGTTTTAATTCAATTTGCGTGCTCCGTCACTGATGGTTACCGGATATACTTTCGGTTCTTTACCGAATTTTGTTTTAAAACGACTGATCGCTGTTTCGATGAATCGGTCATAATAAGCGTCTTTTACCAGGTTGATCGTACATCCGCCGAAACCACCTCCCATGATCCGTGAACCGGTTACCCCACATTCTTTGGCGACATCGTTCAGGAAATCCAATTCTTCGGTACTGACTTCATAAAGTTTGCTCATGCCATGATGGGTAGCGTATATGTTTTTCCCTACGGTTTCGTAATCACCTCGTTTTAAAGCTTCGCAAGTATCGGCAAGCCGGCTGTTTTCCTGGATGGCATAGGTTGCCCGCATGTAATCTTCTTCACTGATTTTATCTTTAACTTCTTCCAGCATTTCCAGGGTTGCATCTCCGAGCAGTTTTACTTCCGGATGATTACCGGCGATAGCTGCTGCTGCCCTTTCGCAGGATTGGCGGCGTTTGTTATAGGGTGAATCGACCAGTTCGTGTTTGGTGACAGAATCGATCAATACTAATTTATAGCCTTGTGGATCGAAAGGGATATATTCATATTCCATCGTACTGCAATCCAGACGGATCAGGTTGCCTGCTTTACCGAAAACCGATGCAAATTGATCCATGATACCACAATTTACCCCGCAATAATGGTGTTCTGTTTTCTGTCCGGTCAGTACCAATTCTTTTTTATCGAATCCGGCCTTGTAAATCTCATTCAGAGCAAAAGCAAAAGTACTCTCGAGGGCTGCCGATGATGAAAGACCGGCTCCAAGAGGTACATCACCTGAAAAAACGGTATCGAAACCTTTGATTTGTGCCCCCTGTTTCAGCATTTCGCGGCATACTCCGAAGATATAATGTGCCCAGGAAGCTTCGGGTTTATCTTCTTCGTTCAGGCCGAATTCGGCATAAGCTTGCAGGTCTGCCGAATAGGCCCGGACTTTGTCTGTCCCGTTGGGTTTGATTTCTGCTAAGATGCCTTTATCGATGGCACCTGGAAGAACACATCCTCCATTGTAATCTGTATGTTCGCCGATGAGGTTGATACGACCGGGAGAGAAATACAACATTCCTTCGGTTCCGAATTTTTCTTTGAATAGATTTCTTACGATACGAGTATCCATGATTTCTTTATTGTTATAAATTTATTAATGGTGTGTCTTAATCTGTTGCCTGTTGCTTTCGAAAAAAGTTATCGTTTGCGTCAGGCTTCTTGCTTTATCATAAAGGAGCGCAATTTATGTAAAAAAAGCAGATTTTACAAATGTTCATCGGGATCTGAATTTATCGTACTTTTAATAATAAGGAGTACGACGATGGCGTCGGTGATATCCGGGTTTTTATTTAAAAATAGTCTAAATTACTTTTGGTAATCAGTAGATATACAGTGGGCTATTGAAAATATTTCAAAGAAAGTTGTAAAAAATGTTTTTAAAGTGTTTTGTATACACTATATTTAAAGTGTTTTTTAAACACTTATATGGGCGTTTCAAAAGTGAATAGTCCTGAAAATTTGAACATACTAAAATGAAATCTAAATCATAAATTATAGCAAAGATTATGAAAACGTTTGTATTGGGTTTGGTGGTTGTTGCAGGAATCATGAGTTCTTGTTCCCCAAAAGCGAAGGAAGAGACAACTCTTTCCGGACTGAATCCGAAGAAGTTTCAGGCAGAGATCGATGGGAAACAGGCCGGTCTCTATACTTTGAAGAATTCGGCCGGAATGGAAGTTTGTATCACTAATTTCGGTGGCCGTATCGTGTCTGTTTTGGTTCCGGATAAACATGGCAATAGGAAAGATGTGGTATTGGGGTTCGATAGTTTGGCAGATTATCGGAATATACCCAGTGATTTCGGCGCCTCTATCGGTCGGTATGCTAACCGGATTGCACAGGGAAGAATCGAAATCGATGGCGAAACTATTCAATTGCCGCAGAATAACTATGGACATTGTTTACACGGGGGGCCGGAAGGTTGGCAATATCAGATGTATGAAGCCAATCAGATCGATGGTACGACTCTCGAACTGACCCGTTTTTCTCCGGATGGCGATCAGAATTTCCCTGGGAATGTACGGGCGAAAGTGCGCTTTCATCTTACAGATGATAATGCTATCGATATTCAGTACGAGGCTGTGACAGATAAGAAAACGGTGATCAATATGACGAATCACTCTTATTTCAATTTGTCGGGTAATCCGGCTGTTGCCGCTACGGATCATTTGTTGTATGTGAATGCGGATGGGTATACTCCGGTCGACAGTACCTTTATGACAACGGGTGAGATCGTTCCGGTGGCCGGAACGCCTATGGACTTCACTCAACCGAAAGAAATCGGACGGGAGATAGACCGTTATGATTTTGTTCAGTTGAAAATTGGAAACGGTTACGACCATAATTTTGTATTGAACACTGAAGGAGATCTTTCTACTGTCGCTGCCCGTTTGTCTTCGCCTGAGTCCGGTATAGTACTCGAAGTATATACGGATGAGCCCGGTATTCAGGTGTATACCGGCAACTTCCTGGATGGAACTGTGAAAGGGAAAAAAGGGGTCGTTTATAACCAACGGGCTTCTGTTTGCCTGGAAACACAACATTTTCCCGATTCTCCGAACAAACCCCGATGGCCGTCTGTTTACCTGGAACCGGGGCAGACTTATTCCAGTCGTTGTATCTATAAATTTTCTGTAGAGAAATAAAGTGTATCGCTAAATATTCATTTTTAAATATCATTATTGTGGGAACATTAGATTATATCGTAATTGCCCTTTTTGCGATTGCCATGATTGGAATCGTTGTCTGGGTTTTCAAACAAAAACAGAAAAGTTCCGGCGACTTTTTTCTGGCCGGACGTGATGCAACCTGGTTGGCTATCGGGGCCTCGATTTTTGCCTCGAATATCGGTTCCGAGCACTTGATCGGTTTAGCCGGTGCCGGTGCTTCGAGTGGAATGGCTATGGCACATTGGGAAATTCAGGGCTGGATGATCCTGATTCTCGGTTGGGTGTTCGTGCCTTTTTATTCCAGAAGTATGGTGCTTACGATGCCCGAATTCCTTGAAAGACGTTATAATAAAGAATCCCGGACGATTTTATCGGTAATCTCTTTGGTCAGTTATGTCTTGACTAAAGTAGCCGTGACGGTATATGCCGGAGGTTTGGTTTTCAAAGAAGTGTTCGGTATTCAGGAACTATGGGGAATCGATTTCTTCTGGATCGCTGCGATCGGATTGGTGCTGTTGACTGCTTTGTATACGGTGATCGGTGGTATGAAATCGGTGCTTTATACTTCTGTGCTTCAAACTCCGATTTTGCTGATCGGTTCTTTGGTGATTCTGGTGTTGAGTTTGAAAGCTGTCGGAGGCTGGGATCAGGTGTTGGAAGCTTGTCGGGTGACTCCGGTAAATGAATATGGTGATTCGATGATCAATCTGATCCGGAGTAACCGGGATACCAATTTCCCTTGGCTAGGGGTGTTCATCGGGTCTTCTGTTATCGGTTTCTGGTATTGGTGTACCGACCAGTTTATCGTACAGCGTGTATTGTCGGGTAAAGATGAAACTCAGGCTCGGCGGGGGGCTATATTCGGTGCTTATCTGAAACTGACGCCTGTCTTTTTATTCCTGATTCCGGGAATGGTTGCTTTTGCTATGCAAAAACACGGTATTACCGTGAATGGGGAAACATTTACGATGAGTTCCGCCGATGCTGCATTCCCGACTTTGGTAGCTAAATTATTGCCTGCCGGTTTTAAGGGGTTGGTCGTATGCGGTATTTTGGCAGCCTTGATGAGTTCGCTGGCTTCTTTATTCAACTCTTCCGCTATGTTATTTACAATCGATTTCTATAAAAAATACAGACCGAAGGCTTCCGAAAAGACTTTGCTTTATGTCGGACGTGTCGCTACGGTAGTGGTAGTCGTGTTAGGTATTCTTTGGATTCCGGTAATGAAAAGTGTAGGATCGGTGTTGTATAACTATTTGCAGGATGTACAATCTGTACTGGCACCGGGTATTGCAGCGGCTTTCTTATTGGGTATTTGCTCGAAAAAAGCAACTCCGAAAGGCGGTATGTGGGGCTTGATCGCCGGATTTATTATCGGTATCACCCGTTTGGGGGCTAAAGTGTATTATACCTCGGGAGCGACTTTCAGCGATTCCTGGTTTAAATATCTGTTTTACGATACGAACTGGTTGTTCTTTTGTGGAGGTATGTTATTGTTCTGTATGCTGGTGATTGTGGTTGTTAGCCGTTTCACAACACCGGCACCTGCAGAACAGATCGTCGGCCTGACATTCGGTTCGACGACAGACGAACAAAAGGCGGTTACCCGTGCTAGCTGGAACAAATGGGATGTCATCCATTCCGCTATCATTATACTGATTACCGTTGTGTTCTATTGGTATTTCTGGTAATAAATTAAAATAGTAGTTATGTTAGAAGCATTGAAAAAAGAGGTTTGTGAGGCGAATCTGGAATTGGTGAAGCATGGCCTGGTTATTTTTACCTGGGGGAATGTCAGTGCTATCGACCGGACATCGGGCCTGGTGGTGATCAAACCTTCCGGTGTAGCTTATGAACAGATGAAACCGGAAGATATGGTAGTAGTGGATTTAGACGGGCATATCGTAGAAGGGAGTTTGAAACCTTCTTCGGATACTCCGACCCATCTGGTGTTGTACAAGGCTTTCCCGGCGATCGGAGGAGTGGTGCATACCCATTCTACGTATGCTACGTCATGGGCTCAGGCCGGTATCGATCTACCGAATATCGGCACCACACATGCGGATTATTTCAGTGGGCCGATTCCTTGTACCCGGGATATGTCTCAGGCGGAAGTCGAAGGAGCCTACGAGGAGGAAACCGGGAATGTGATTGTGGAACGTTTCCGGAAGTTGAACCCGGAATATATCCCCGGAGTACTGGTCAAAAACCATGGTCCTTTTTCCTGGGGAAAAGATGCTCACGAAGCGGTACACCATGCTGTGGTGACGGAACAAGTGGCTAAGATGGCTTTTGTGGCATTTACGGTTAACCCCCGTTTATCTATGAATCCTTATCTGATTCAGAAGCATTTCTTCCGTAAACACGGTCCGAATGCTTATTACGGACAATAAATTGAATTGACAATGCACAGTTGACCTTTACTGTCGGGTGCATTGCCGGAATATAATAGGTAAAATAAGTAATAATTCAGATTGACTGTTGAAAATGGATAGCATTATCAATTGTCGATTATCAATTTAAAATAATTATGGTTTTCGAAAATTTTGAAGTATGGTTTGTGACAGGAGCTCAGCTGCTGTACGGAGGAGATGCTGTTGTGGCTGTAGATGCTCACTCCAATGAGATGGTAAAAGGATTGAATGAATCCGGAAATTTGCCGGTGAAAGTAGTATATAAAGGTACGGTGAATTCGGCGAAAGAAATCACGGAAGCATTCAAGGCTGCTAATCATGATGCGAAATGTATCGGGGTAATTACCTGGATGCATACTTTTTCTCCGGCTAAGATGTGGATTCATGGATTGCAGGAACTGAAGAAACCGTTGTTGCATTTCCATACTCAGTTTAATAAAGAAATCCCCTGGGATACCATAGATATGGATTTTATGAACCTGAATCAGAGTGCTCACGGTGACCGGGAGTTCGGGCACATCGTGACCCGTATGCGTAAACCCCGCAAGGTGGTGGTGGGGCACTGGCAGGATGAGGCCGCTCAGAAAAAAATTGCAGTTTGGATGCGTGTCGCTGCTGCCTGGGCCGATGCTCAGGATATGCTGATCCTTCGTTTCGGTGACCAGATGAATAATGTGGCTGTGACCGACGGGGATAAAGTGACTGCAGAACAGGTATTGGGGTATCATGTCGACTATTACCCGGTGAATGATCTGATGGTTTATTATCAGGCTGTCGAGGATAAGGAGGTACAGGCTTTAGTGGCTACTTATTTTAAAGAATACGAGCATGATGCTGCTCTGGAACAGACCGATACGGAAGCTTATACCAAAGTCTGGAACTCTGCAAAAGCCGAGATCGCCTTGCGCCGTTTGTTGAAAGATACCGGAGCAAAAGGATTTACAACCAATTTCAACGATCTGGGATTGTTCGATCAGATTCCGGGTTTGGCATCACAGCGTCTGATGGCTGAAGGATATGGCTTCGGGGCGGAAGGTGACTGGAAAACGGCGGCTCTTTACCGGACTACCTGGTTTATGAGTCAGGGATTACCTAAAGGATGTTCTTTCCTCGAAGATTATACCTTGCATTTCGATGGGGAAAAGAGTGCCATTTTACAGGCTCATATGCTGGAAGTATGCCCGTTGATTGCAGAGCAGAAACCACGGCTGGAAGTACACCGGCTGAGTATCGGTATCGACAGCGAAACCGCCCGTTTGGTTTTCACCAGCAAACAAGGAGAAGGAGTTGCTGCTACTGTCGTGGATTTGGGTAACCGTTTCCGTCTCATTGTCAATGTGGTGGATTGTATCAAGAGTAAAAAATTACCTAAACTTCCCGTTGCTTCGGCTTTGTGGATACCGCAACCGAATCTGGAAGTCGGTGCAGGTGCCTGGATTTTGGCAGGAGGTACGCATCATACCAGTTTTTCGTATGACCTGACTACCGAATATTGGGAAGATTATGCCGAGATAGCAGGGATAGAAATGGTTGTGATCGACAAAAACACCACCATTCCGGAATTCAAGAAAGAACTCCGTATGAACGAAGTTTATTATATGCTGAATAAAGCACTCTGTTAATTGATAATTGACAATTATTTCCGTCAATTTTCAGTTTTCAATTAGAGAAGATATGGAAAAATACGTTATAGGTTTAGATTATGGTAGTGATTCGGCCCGGGCGATCGTTGTGAATGCGCTGACAGGGGAGACACTGGCTACTGCTGTGAAATATTATCCCCGCTGGAAAGAGGGGAAATACTGTAATCCGGCGATCAATCAATATCGTCAGCATCCGCAGGATTATATCGATGTGTTGGAAGCTTCGGTGAAAGAGGCTTTGGCGGCTTGTCCTGCCGGTACGGCGGAAAAAGTGGTGGGGATCGCTTTCGATACAACCGGGAGTACCCCTGCTTTTACCGATGCCACGGGGACTCCTTTGGCGCTCTTGCCGGAATTCGCTGAGAATCCGAACGCGATGTTTGTACTTTGGAAAGATCACACGGCAATCCGGGAAGCTGCCGAGATCAATAGACTTTGCGGAGAATGGAATATCGATTATTCGGCTTATGAAGGAGGAATCTATTCGTCGGAATGGTTTTGGGCAAAAGCTTTACATGTACTTCGCGAAGATGAGCATGTCAGGGCGAAAGCATATTCGATCGTAGAATATTGTGAATGGTTGCCGGCTTTGATCACCGGAGTGACCAAGAGTGACGATATCGTCCGCAGCCGTTGTGCCTGTGGCCATAAAGCGATGTGGCACGAACAATGGGGAGGATTACCCAGTGAGGAGTTTCTGACCACTTTAGATCCTTTGTTGGCCGGTTTTCGTTCACGCTTGTTTGAAAAGACGGAGACTGCCGATAAACCGGTAGGTAAGCTATCTCCGGAATGGGCTGAACGCCTGGGGTTGACTACAGAAGTCGTGGTTGCAGGAGGTGCTTTCGATTGCCATATGGGAGCTGTCGGAGCCGGGGTCACTCCGCATACTTTTGTGCGGGTGATCGGTACATCGACTTGTGATGTCATGGTGGCTACTTATGAGGAGATCGGACATAAACTGATCAAAGGCATTTGCGGGCAGGTAGATGGGTCGGTTATTCCCGGTATGGTCGGTTTGGAAGCCGGACAATCGGGATTCGGGGATATTTATGCCTGGTTTAAACGGGTGTTGGAATTCCCGTTGAAAGAGATAGTCGGAAAGAGCGATTTGCTGGATGAGGAGATGAAAGAGCGGCTTGTGGCAGAAGCTTGCAACCGGGTTATTCCTGCTTTGACGGCCGAGGCTGAAAAGATACCGGCGGAAGAAAGTACGATTATTGCTACCGATTGGATGAACGGACGGCGCACCCCGGATGCCAATCAGTTGTTGAAGGGAACGATTACCGGATTGACTTTGGGAAGTACCGCTCCCCGTATTTTCCGGGCTTTGGTAGAGGCTACCGCTTTCGGTTCGAAGGCGATCGTCGATCGTTTCCGGAATGAGGGGGTTCAGATCGATAGCGTGATCGGAATCGGAGGAATTGCTTTGAAATCTCCGTTTGTCATGCAGACGCTGAGCGATGTTTTGAATATGCCGATCAAAGTCTGTAAGACTGATCAGGCCTGTGCTCTGGGAGCTGCTATGTTTGCGGCTACCGCGGCCGGGGTATATAACCGTGTTGAAGATGCTCAGAAAGCCATGAGCTCCGGGTTTGCTATGGAATATACTCCCAATGCTGCCAATGCGAAGCTGTATGAGGAAATCTATCGGAAATACCTGAAAGTCGGGGAGTTTACGGAAAAGGCATTGTTTTGCTGATTCTGGATGACGAAGTTAGGAAATGCCCTTTGAAAGTTTTGAACGGCTTTCAGAGGGCAATTTTCTTTTAGGGGATGTCTTTGTCGTTACATGCCCGGAGCGTCTGCTGTGATGCAGATGGTGACCCGGTTTTCTTCCGGAGTGGCGAATGGCTGGACGGTATCGCCTTGGGAGTCGGCGGTGATGCGGTCGGCGGCAATGCCTTTTGCCGTGAGTGCATCGGCTACGGCCTGTGCACGTCTGGCGGAAAGCGTCTTGTTGAGACGGTGATTGCCGGTCTGCACATCGGCATATCCTGTCAGGGTAACTTGCGCTGCCGGATTTTTTTGCAGATAAGCGGCAAGTTCATCCACTTTGCCGGCTTCCTCCGGGCGGATCACAGCTGAGTTGATTTTGAAGAACACATTTACCTGTATCGGCTGAAGTTTTTCTGTCTTTTTTTCAGGCACGACAACCGGTTTCGGGTCCTCTTTCGGCTCTTCCTTCGGTACGTTCCGGGGTGGGATAGAAGTCGGGGCAGCCTTTTGTGTTTTCCTGGTATATCCCTTGCCGAAGCGGATGCTCACGCCGGCAAGAATGTTGAATTGCCAGTCGGCATTTCCTGCTTTCTTCGAGTTGAAATGGTCGGATAGGGCATTGGCATTCCCTTCGAGGTTAAACGCTACGGCATCACAAATCCTGAAATCCATCCCTACTCCCAGACGGCCTGCCACGAAAGCCTTGGTGTCGTCCCATAGATATTGCAGTTTGTTTCCAGCCTCATTGAGGGCAACAGCGTCGTCGTTGTTGAAAGCCATGTTGACCCCGATACCTGCAAACAGATAAGGGTTGAAGAAACGCTTGTGATTGAATCCTCCGAGGCAGTTGGCGATGTCGAAAGTGGTCTCTGCGTTCAGCTGTGCATAATTGAACTTATACTCCTGTCGGGGATTCACCCAACAGCCTTTCCCCTGCCATCCGCTGAATCCTCCGCGCAATCCCCACACGGGCGTAAAACGGTAGCCTGCCGACAGGGCTGCTGCCGGCGACACCAGGTCGGAAAACTTACCTTCTCCGATCGTATGACCGATACCTCCCTGAACCTGCATATACCAATGCGGGCGGAACTCAATTTTCTCTGTCTCCTTTTGGGCGAAAAGAGAAGTGGTGCTTGCTAAAAGCAAGGCGGCTAAAATTGTTTGTTTCATATTCATGATAATGGATTTTGTGATTAATTCATTTTCACTCCAACGGATCGTCTACTTTGTCTTTAAGGCAAAGACTCCAACGACCAAGGTAGCGAACAGGTTTAAAATACCAGTTTAGCTTTGTGTTGTCTGATGTTAATATCCTGCATTTTATTTCATTATTGTTGGGATTCTTAAATTTAATATATTCCAACGTATAATTTGCCACCGGGAATTGTCTGTATGTTTTCATGAACTCTATAAACCCCTCCCGGTTCAAACCTTGTGGTTCGCAATCCGGTTTTGCCGTGCGCAGCAGCATCAGTGCCGAATCCGGATGCCCAGACTTCATTCGATCCATAAACATGGTGACGAGGGTTTTGACAGCTGCAGAATCCTTTGATCCTACCTTCATGACATTGGGGTCGGTAGCATAGACAACCTCTGTCTTCGGGCCCTTATCGCGGCAAGCGGCAAGACCCATTGCAAGCAACAATAACAATCCTAGTATTCTCATGTGTAAAATCGTATTTGATAAAAAAGGGGGGCGCATTCACGCCCCCTCTGTCAATGATATATCCGCTTCAATATCTTATTGACCAATGGTTTTCTTAACCACAACAGGAACAGGAACTTTGAAAGTACCCCATTTGTAAGTAACCTCTACCGGTAACTCGATGGTGATATCTGCGGACAATGCTGTACTGTTGTTATGCCAGGTGATTGTACCGAAATCTCCACTTGCGATCTTATCCGTTGTCGTTTCGGAATAATCAACCCGTGCAGCAGGATACACGTCTTTCAGTTTCTTACCGCCTAACATGATGTCATTAACATTGATAGCGATTGTTTCAACACCATAGTATTCGAAATAGTTCATGTTATCAGGAACAAATTCAAATCCTCTCCAATCTACAAACTGCATAGCGTCCTTCAAAGCAAGATCAGAACCATTGTCTTTAGCATCTTCCAAAGAACCATCGGTAGCCTCGATAGAGATTGGACGCAAGAACTTCACATCGAATGTATTGTTGGCAACATCCAACTTCTGGTCACAACCGTTAACTACATTTACCTGTACTTTTGCAGTCAGAGTTTCATTTTTACCTAGGGCTAAGTGTCCGGCATAGTTCAATACTGCTTTTGCAATGTCATTATCTTGGTAAGTTACAAAGTTGTTAGTAGCATCTGCATCTGTAGTAGTCGACAATACAGCTACAGCATCTTTAGTTGCAGTTTCCTTACCATTCTGATCCAACAGGGTTGCATTCAATGTCAGGCCGTCTGTACTTACGCTTAATTTGTAGCTATTAT
>ERZ1673693.2301-NODE-2301-length-11079-cov-4.985849_pt1 | contig 11079 bp, 6 predicted proteins | sample MGYA00580223_ERZ1673693 | MGnify/ENA primary metagenome ERZ1673693 (study PRJEB41218, sample SAMN15661741) | gut metagenome | host: Homo sapiens | place: Canada: London | collected 2015-08-20/2019-03-30 | study: EMG produced TPA metagenomics assembly of...
TCTGACTGTTAATCAGAGGGTCCTTGGTTCAAGTCCAAGAGGAAGAGCAAAAAGAGGTGTATCGAAAGATAGACCTCTTTTTTGTTTCTGCTCTTCTCCCCCCTGCTTCGAAAATAGAGGGTCAGTCCGAAAACCGAAACTCTCATCCCCTTCTTTTATTCACAAAAACATTCTTGTCTTTTGATGGTCTATAAAACTTTAAAGATTCAAAGGTTAACAATAAACTTTCCATCTGAATAAAGTAAGTTCTTTGGGTACATGAATTAATTCGTCCGGCTATAGGCATTCTTTCGTCCGCCTATAGCCGGACGAAAGTTTGCCTATAGGCAACGTTGCGTTTGCCCATAGGCGGACGAATTAATTTATGAAGAGAAAGTACTTATTTGTAGAACAGCAACAACATAATGTAAGCATTGGCATTCATTATAGTTTATATATTAAAGAGAGTCTTCGGGAAGACGACAAGCTACCCTATTCTGCCATAGCCAACGTCAACACACTAATCCGTACTCCTTCAATCTCTGCCAGCCGAGAAGCGCACGCTACGGTAGTTGCTCCAGTCGTCAACACATCATCTACTATTAATATATGCTTTCCTGCCAAATACTCCGAACGATGCAATTCGAAGATTCCATCTACATTCTCCCAACGTTCTAAAGCTGACTTTTGTGTTTGCGTTTCCGTATTCTTCCGGCGTATGATTGCTTCGGTATCCACCGGAATACCTGTTACGGCCATAATCCCGCGCGATATCCATTCACTTTGATTGTAGCCACGTATCTGCTGTTTCTTCTTATGCAAAGGGATGGGAATGATTACATCAACTCCATGAAAGAAGTCGGAAGCCTGCAATTCGGATGCCATATATCGTCCCATAATAGCACCAATTTCTTTTTGTCCTCCATATTTGAGTTGGTGGAGAACTTGCCGAAAATCACTTCCTTTGCGATAAAAGAAAAAAGAAGTGGCACGTTCCAGAGGAAACTTACCCCAAAAGAGTTTTTCTACCGGATTGTCTTTCCGAAGATGATAATCGGTACGAGGCAAGTTTATATTGCACATGGTGCAAATACACTCTTCTCCTTTAGCCAACGATCCGCCACAAACGACGCAGCAACGGGGAAACCAAAGGGACAAAAAAGAATAAAGCCAATCTTTTATAAGTAATGTGTGTTTCATAGTAGTAGCTATTTATACAATCGCAGCAGTCTTACATATCCAACGGAGGAACTTCTGCTAAGAGTTTCAAAAATAAAGGATGCAGGTATCCATTGGTTGCAATAATATGATGACCTTCTATAAAATGGTCGTCACCATAGAAATTAGTCACGCGACCGCCTGCTTCCAACACAATCAGGGCAGCCGCCGAATAATCCCACTTACCGATAAACGCTTCGGCCCATGCATCAAAACGACCATTAGCTATATAACAGATTGCAGCCGCAGCCGAACCGTTCATGCGAATGCCTCCCACGGCTCCATAAAGGTTATCAATCAGATGGAGAGCCGTCGGTTTATACTGATCATAATTATAAGGTAATTCAGTAAACACAAATGCATTCTTGATATCCCGGACATCCGAAACATGAATTTCCTCACCATTCATGAAAGCCTTTCCTCCTTTCCAGGCATAGAAACATTCATTCCGGCAGACTTCATACACAACTCCCAAAAGCAATTCGGTACGACTGCGCAGAGCGATGCATACACAATAAGGAGCCTCATCATGAATATAATTCGTAGTTCCGTCCAACGGATCAATGACCCAGCAGTAAGGTTCGTCCTGATAAGTAGCAGAGCCTTCTTCCGTAATAAATCCTGCTTCGGGCAACAAGGCAGAAAGCGCTTTTACCAACCGTACTTCAGACTCTTTATCCACATACGACACATAATCATGCGCATGTTTTTCCATAACACGCTCACGACGGAAGTTTTTCCGCTCTTCTTTCAGAAAATGCCCAGCTTCGGTAGCTATGCGGCATACTTCAACTGTAAGTTGCTTTAAATCCAACATTTCATCTTTATTATTAAAAAGTACATCGAAGGTATAGCTTTTCTTATGAAAAACCATCCAAAATGAGTATTATTTTCAGATAGACTATCAAACATTCAATTTTCAAGGCAGAAAAACATTCAATCACATTATAATATATTTTTCTGATCTGAGGAAATGAGAATTCCCTGCAATTTTCAGAACAGGCCCGGCCTCTTCCCACAAATATACGCAACAAAGAGCTACAGAAAACACAAAGTGACAGAATGCCAGATTTGCTTTTTACATAAAAATTCCCGAATATTGCAATCTAATACTAATGCAAAGAGTTCCCTATGAAAAGAGTAGATTCCGTTATATCCCTGATATACTCGTTATCTAAATCAGAAAAGAAGCACTTCTCCCTACAGGTTATCAAGGACAAGGAGGAAAAAGACTATCTGGTGATTTATGATATTATCATAAAGAGTAAACAACCGAATGGAAATACTGTAAAAGAGGAATTTTACAGACGCAAGCCCAATGGCTCATTTGAAGTATCCATTCAATACTTATATGAAAAGCTGACGGATACGTTACTCACCCTGCGTAAAAAGAAAGATATCTATTACGATCTGCTGAATAATTTGTGCAAAGCCCGAATGCTTTATGAACGTTCTCTGTTTGAAGAGTGTTTCGAAATACTATCCAATACAATAGAACAAGCACAATTCTATGAGAACAACGAAATTCTGACGATAGCTTTGAAGCTGGAACTGGAATATCTGCTCCGTCTGAACTTTCCCAACATGACAGAACAGGAGCTTTTTCACAAACACTTCATCCAAAATGAAGCTTTGAAAAAGATTCGGAAAATCACAGAGCAATCTTCATTACACAACTTATTGAAATATCGTTTATCTCATATTGGCTCCATCAGAACAGTAAAGCAAAAACAGGATATGAATGACCTTATGGTCAACGAACTTTATATAGCCGCTTCTTCAGACTCCGAAGGTAATTTTGAATTAACACGAAACCATAAACTTTTTCAGGCTAATTACCTGATGGGAGCAGGCGATTACAGAGCTGCCTTAAATTCATACAAAGAACTAGACTCATTATTTGAGCAGAATCAGCAGTTCTGGTCAAATCCTCCTATATACTATTTATCTGTACTCGAAGGAGTACTCGGTAGCCTGCGGTCTGTGAGCAACTATGACGAAATCCCCTACTTCCTTGATAAATTAAGAAAGCTTATATCAGACAGCACTTCGCTCGAATTTAAAGTAAATGCAACTTGCCTTCTCTTCCAATACGAACTATTTCCCTATCTGGATAAAGGAGATTTTTCGAAATGTACCCAACTTATGGCAGACTACCAGGAAATACTTTATGATAAAGAAGCCTGGTTAGGCCCTATTCGAAAAAGTGAATTATTGCTTTACACCACACTCGTACACATTGGTAACCAAGAATATAAAACTGCTAAAAAGTATATCAGCAACGCTATCATAGACCATAACATAAAGTATCTGCCTTTAATGAGAACTATTCGTCTGGTCCGCCTCATCGTCTTTTATGAAGTGCAGGAGCATGAGCTAATCCAGTATGAATCCCGTTCCATCACCCGAAGTCTATCTTCGCCCAAAGAGCAGACTTTTAAAACAGAACGTATCATTTTATGGTTTCTGAATAAAAGAAATATTCCCATCCTGAAAAAAGACAGAGAAGCATTTTGGGAAAAGTTGTCTCCTGAGATTCATGAATTATATAATAATAAATATGAAAGTCAGCTTTTACGCCTCTTTGACTTTACGGCGTGGATGGAATCCAAAATTCGGAAAGAAAAACTGTCTGAAGTCCTCAGAGCACGTGCTAGCGCAAAAGAATGTTAAAGAGTAAGGTGTCTGATTCGTATTTCAGACGATAAAAACACTCTTTTCAAATCTCCATTTTCTCTTTGTAATTATATAAATTCGCTTCACATTACCTCTATATTCTCTCCTCTATACAAGGAAAATCCAATATAAGATATCATTTTTGAGATTATATAAACCAATTATTAATGTAGAAAACTATGCATGATTATTGCTTTCATTTGCATAGTCTTAATTTTTAATACTATGGAAACTATATCAATTCATAGACCCAAAATTGTAGTCATCGGTAGTTGCAATACCGATATGGTCGTGAAAGCCAACAGACTACCTGTTCCCGGAGAAACCATACTAGGCGGAACCTTCTACATGAATCCCGGTGGCAAAGGAGCTAATCAGGCGATTGCAGCCGCCCGACTGGGAGCTGAAGTCACCTTCATATCCAAAATCGGATATGATTTGTTCGGCCTGCAAGCATTGGAAATATACAGATCAGAGAAAATTAATACGGAATATATATTTACCGACCAGAAAAGTCCGTCCGGAGTTGCACTTATCTCCGTAGATTCTTTCGGTGAAAATAGCATTATCGTAGCACCGGGAGCAAGCCGTTCGCTTTCTATTGAGGATATCAATAAAGCCGAAGAAAAAATCAAGGAAGCTGATATTATTCTCATGCAACTTGAGATTCCCATAGACACAGTGGAATATGCAGCTACTATTGCTTGCAAATATGGGAAAAAGGTAATCCTCAATCCGGCTCCCGCGTCCAGCCTGAGCAACTCATTCTTAATGAACGTGCACACCATACTCCCCAACCGCATTGAAGCGGAAATGTTATCCGGAATCAAAGTGATGAATATAGAAAGCGCTCATCGTGCCGCTCAGGCTATCGGAGAGAAAGGTATAGAGAATGTTGTCATTACTTTAGGTAAAGACGGGGCTTACGTAAAAGAGAAAGATGAATATACCATGATTCCCGCAAAGGAAGTAGAGACGATTGACACAACAGGTGCCGGAGATGTATTTTGCGGAGCATTCAGCGTCTGCCTGTCTGAAGGGCATTCACTCGCTAAATCTGTGAAATTTGCCAATGCGGCGGCAGCTATAGCAGTCACGCGAATCGGTGCACAGAGTGCGATTCCTTATAAAAGAGAAGTTGTGCTATAAACGAGATAAGACCTAGGTTAAACACATAAATCTGTTCAAATGAAAGTAGTAGTTATTGGAAGTTCAAACATCGACATGGTTGCACAAGTCAACCATCTCCCGGCGCCTGGCGAAACAGTCGGAGATGCCAGTTTCATGCAATCCCTCGGGGGGAAAGGCGCCAATCAGGCTGTAGCAGCAGCAAGACTCGGGGGATCTGTAACGTTCATTACCTCTTTGGGAAATGATATGTATGCAGAAATTCTAAAAAAACACTTTAAGAAAGAAGGTATCACTACTGATTATATCATAGATGATGTTAATCAGCCCACAGGGACTGCACTCATTTTTGTTGCCGACAGTGGTGAAAACTGCATAGCAGTAGCTCCCGGAGCTAACTATTCTTTATTACCCGGTTCAATTATTCATTTTTCAAAGGTAATTGACGAAGCAGATATCATAGTTATGCAAGCCGAGATTCCTTACGAAACGATTAAAAGAATAGCTCTTCTGGCTAAACAAAAAGGTAAAAAGGTATTGTTTAATCCCGCACCCGCCTGCCTGATTGATGAGGAGCTGATGAAAGCCATTGATATACTAGTCGTCAATGAACTGGAAGCAGCCTTCATCTCAGGAATTGAATATACAGGAAATAATCTTGAAGAAATCGCTCTAAGCTTATTACAGGCAGGTGCACGCAATGCTGTGATCACATTAGGAAGTCAAGGTGTATATATGAAAAACGACAAAGAAATCATTCAGCTTCCCGGATACAAAGTAAATGCGATTGATACTATTGCAGCAGGTGACACGTTCTGTGGTGCATTGGCTGTAATTTGTGCCCAAAGGGAAATAGACCGAGATGCATTGAGTTTTGCGAATGCCGCGGCAGCTATCGCTGTTACACGTTCTGGTGCCCAACCGTCTATTCCTACTCTCGATGAAGTAAAACACTTCATGTTAGAAAAAGAATTAGCCTTATCATTCAACTTTTAAATTTCATGGATTATGAAAACTAATCGACACTCTACTCTCTTAAAGAAAGCTGTCCACCTGATAACTTATAACTCAAGTCATAAGCTTATCTGCCTGCTGGGCTACCTACTTTTATGTTCAATGAATACATATGCTCAGAATTATGTATCCGGAACAGTAAAAGATAATAATGGAGAACCTCTACTGGGAGTTTCCATAAAAGTAAAAGATGGGAATATAGTATCCGGAACCGTCACTGACTTTAACGGACACTACCAAGTGAAAGCGGATCCAAGTTCAACTATTGAATTCAGTTACATCGGATTTAAAACAGTCCAGTTTACAGTAGGTGATAGAAAAATGATAAACGTAACACTGGGAGTTGACGACAATTTATTGGATGAAGTGATCGTTGTAGGTTATGGTACCCAAAAGAAGATTAATTTAACCGGTTCTGTCGGAGTCATTGACTCGAAAGCCTTCGAAGCAATCCCTGTATCCAATGCAGTCCAGGCATTACAAGGACAGGTTCCCGGTTTGAATATTTATAGCAATCAGGGAGGAGGTCTCAATCAGAAACAATCGATCAATGTACGTGGAGTCGGAACTATCGGAGAAGGTTCTACAGGAAGTGCCCTAGTCTTGATAGATGGTATGGAAGGAGATATTTATTCCATTAATCCGCAGGATATAGAATCTATTTCAGTTCTGAAAGATGCGGCAGCTTCTTCTATGTATGGTTCCAGAGCGCCATTCGGAGTAATCTTAGTAACGACCAAGAAAGGAAAGGCCGGTAAAGCGCAAGTTAACTACAACAACAGTTTTCGTGTAAGTAGCCCTATCAACATGCCTTCTTCATTAGACTCTTACACGTTCTCCTTATACTATAATGATGCAGCTGCCAATTCCGGATGGGGACCTTACAACTGGGTCTCGGAAGAAAGGATAAACCGCATCAAAGACTATATGGCCGGCAAGATTACCGATTCTACCATCCCCGTGCCCAATAATCCTTCGTTATGGGCAGACGGATATTCACAAGGAAATGATAATATTGATTATTATGACTATTTTTTCAAAGACAATGTCTTTGCACACGAGCACAATATCAGCGTTACTGGCGGGACAGACAAAATACAATACTATTTATCAGCGAACTATTTAGGTCAGGATGGAGAGCTCAGAATCGGAGATGAATACTCAAACAGATATACTGCATCTGCAAAAATCAACGCACAATTATCAAAAATAGTATCAGTCGGATTCAATACTCGCTTTATCAGAAGTGACTATGTACAGCCGACACATCTTAATGAAAGTTTTTTTGCCGAAATCGGACGCCAATGTTGGCCTACCAAACCTCTCTATGACCCAAATGGTATTCTATATGACGACCATGTGCTCCAAATGCAAAACGGAGGTGAAAAACAAGAACGAAACACTTGGCTCTACCAACAACTGAATATAACGGTAGAACCTATCAAAGGGTGGCGACTGATTGGAGATTTAAGCTATCGATACAATACACAATATTCACACTGGGATTACTTAACTGTTCATCAGACAGGTGTTGACGGAAAGACTAAGGGCAATACATGGAATAACGATTCCCAAGTACATGAAGGCACTTATGCCAGCGATTATTTTAATGTAAATCTCTATACAGATTATGCAAAGACCTTTGCAAAATCACATAATATGAAAGTTCTTTTCGGGTTTCAAGCCGAACAAAATAATTATAAAGATATAGCTGCTGAGAAGCTAGGAGTCATTTATCCGGGAAAACCGACTATCAACACTTCTACCGGAATGGATTCAAATAACCAAAAAGTTGCTCCGAATGTAGCAGGTGGACACAACAGATGGGCTACCGCCGGATTCTTCGGCAGATTGAATTATGATTACCTGGAAAAATATCTTCTGGAAGTAAATCTACGCTATGACGGTTCCTCACGATTTCGTAGTGACAGTCGTTGGGGATTTTTCCCTTCCGCATCAGTAGGCTGGAACATAGCCAGAGAAAAATTCTTCCTGCCTGTCAGCAAAGTTGTCAACACATTTAAGGTCAGAGCCTCTTATGGTAGTTTGGGTAACCAAAATACATCTTCTTTATATCCGACTTATTCTACAATCGGTACAGGAACAGGATCATGGATCATTGACGGAACATTAGCCAATATTGCCTGGGCACCTTCACTCGTCAGCTATAATCTCTCCTGGGAGAAAATCCGTACATGGAATGCCGGAGTTGACTTTGGCCTGTTTAACAATCGGCTAACCGGCTCTTTTGATTATTACATTCGTAAAACTGACGATATGGTCGGCCCTTCGGAGAAATTGCCTGTAGTCCTTGGAACAGCCGTTCCCAGTTCCAATAATACAAATCTTAAAACATTCGGATGGGAACTGGAACTAATGTGGAAAGACCGGTTAAATAATGGATTGAATTATAGTGCCCGCTTTACACTTGCCGACAGTCGTACCAAGATTACTCGTTATTCAAATCCTTCCGGACTGATAGATGGATTTTATGCCGGAAAATACGTGGGTGAAATATGGGGATATGAAACGATAGGCATTGCACAATCTGACCAGGAAATGGCCGAACACATCGGAAGATTAATCAACGGTGGACAAAGTAATCTCGGACAAGACTGGAAAGCCGGAGACATTATGTATAAAGATCTGAATGAAGACGGAAAAATTGATGCCGGAAGCCGCACCTTACAAGATCACGGTGATTTAAAAAGAATAGGTAACTCCACGCCCCGATATAATGTAGGACTGGAATTAGCCGCCGATTGGAAAGGATTCGATATCAGAATGTTCTGGCAAGGAACATTGAAAAGAGATTATTTTCAGGGTAGTTACTACTTCTGGGGTGCAAACGGTAGACAAGGGCCCTGGTTTTCCACAGCACTAAAAGGACACGATGATTATTTCCGAAATGACGAAGCCAGTCCATTGGGAACGAATCTGAATTCCTACTATCCAAGACCCTTATTCAACACCGATAAAAACCAGCAATCACAAACTAAATATTTACAAGATGCATCTTATCTACGTCTGAAGAATCTGCAGATAGGATATAGCTTGCCACACAACATCGTACAAAAAATGGGAATGCAGCACCTTAGGATATTCGCATCCGGTGAAAACTTGTTCACCATTACGAGCCTTATTGACTTCTTCGACCCCGAATCAATCGAAGGCGGTAGTTGGGGACACGGAAACGTTTACCCACTATCCCGAACATTCTCTTTTGGATTAAATGTCACATTCTAAAAACAGGATATTATGAAAAGACTTACGATATCAACCTTATTGAGCGGAGTGCTCTTTTTGACAAGTTGCAATGATTTCCTAAATCAAGAACCTCTTGATCAACTTTCTCCAAATGAATATCTGACAACAGAAAGTAATATTGCAGCTTTTGCTACTGATCAATATCAAGTGCTACCTACTCATGGCACCTATGGATATGGAACTTTTGAAATTGACAATAACACAGATAATATGGCCGGTATGCAACCTAACGTAATGTATGCACCCGGATACTGGAAAGTAGGACAAGAAGGAGGCTCATGGTATTTCGCTGATATTTACCGATGCAATTATTTCTTTGAAAATGTGCTTCCATCGTATGAAAACAATGCCATTGTCGGAAACACGACCAATATCAAACACTATATCGGAGAAATGTATTTCTTCAGAGCTTTCATGTATTTTGAAAGATTAAAATCATTAGGCGACTTTCCTATTATTACTAAAACTTATCCTAATGAACGTGAAGCTCTGATAGAAATCAGCAAACGAGCCCCCCGAAATGAAGTAGCCAGATTTATCTTATCTGATCTGGACAAAGCTATAGAAATGATGCAAAACATAGCTCCTTCCGGAGGTAAGAACCGGCTAAGCAAAGACTGCGCTATCCTTCTCAAGTCAAGGGTCGCACTTTACGAAGGCTCATGGCTGAAGAATTTTAAAGGAACAGCTTTTGTACCCAATGGACCGGGATGGCCGGGAGCAAATAAAGATTATAATGCTAATTACTCATTTAAATCCGGAAGTATTGAAAAAGAATCAGAGTTCTTCTTTGATGAAGCTATTAAAGCGGCACAAATCATAGCAGAAAAATATAATATATTAACTGCCAATACAGGAGTATTCCCACAAACTTCTTCGGAACCTGAAAATCCTTATTTCAGTATGTTCTGCGATATTGACATGGAGAAATACAATGAAGTACTTTTATGGAGGCGCTACAACACAGGATTAGGAGTGGCAAATGAAGTTTGTCAATACGGATGTGTCGGCAACAATGGAGTAGGCACTACTAAAAGCATGATTGACGCCTTTATTCTTAAAAATGGAGAACCTATTTATGCATCCCCGATGTGGGCAGATGAAAACTCATCTTATTGGGGAGATAATAATATCATTCATATCACTAAAAACAGGGATACCCGTGCAGACATCTTCATCAAAAAGCCAGGACAGAAAAATTTGCATACTCAGGCAGGAGATCATGGGGTAGTAGAAGAATGGGGACCCAATATAACCGCCTCTTCTGTTACAGAAAAGTACAATACAGGCTATGCCTTACGCAAAGGATTAAACCCTGACGGGAAATACACAAATAACACTCAAAGTATTGTCGGTTCTATCATATTCCGTACAGCCGAAGCCTATCTCAACTATATAGAAGCTTATTATGAATTGCATGGTTCACTCGACTCCTATGCAGAAAAGTACTGGAAAGCGATTCGTCGCAGAGCCGGCATTGATGAGGACTATACCAAAACAATCAGGCTTACAGATATGTCAAAAGAAGCAGAAACTGATTGGGGGGCATATTCCGGCGGAGAAATTATTGATGCCACACGTTATAATATCCGCCGTGAACGAAGATGTGAGTTGATGGCGGAAGGTTTACGTAGCATGGACTTACATAGATGGCGTTCAATGGACCAGATGATTACCAAACCCTACCATATCCTAGGAATGAATTTATGGCAGGAAATGTATGGCTGGGACTGGTATAAAGATTCTAACGGCAACTCCATTCTTAAAGAAGGAGAAAATGTTTCACCACGTAGCTTC